>JACCDQ010349595.1_pt1 | contig 13071 bp, 7 predicted proteins | sample 7446031 | NCBI WGS metagenome assembly JACCDQ01 (sample SAMN15323442, study PRJNA562643) | freshwater metagenome | isolation source: river surface water | place: USA:Blue River Watershed | collected 2017-08-17 | reverse complement strand
ATTAAATGCGATAACGGCCACATATTGCGGAGCCGATTTCTGAATCTGAATTTTTGAATCTTTCGGCTTGGGTAAATTATTCTCAGAAAAACGTTCGGGCATCACAAAACTCATGCTAGACCCCTTTGGTCCCATTTCCATCCGTACCGGAGCTGTCATCGGAATACTTTTAGCCTGATCATTCCCTCCAAAAATATATCCTGCTAATCTTCGAAATCCACTGCTCGCCAAAGCCTTGTATTCCGTCTCAGCACTGTAAATCGTGGCAAACGTGGCCGATGGATAATACCTGATTTCCATTGGGCCATCCGTTAAGACGGTTCGGTATTTTTGATTCTCGGTTTTCAAGCTATTACTCATCAACTTGAATGATTGAAATAATAGAATGACAATACTTATCCCTACAACTACATAAATCACTTTCATATATTTTCATTTTATTAATCAACTACGATACATCCTGTAATGTTTTGAAAATAAGCAAGTTAAATGAAACTAATCATAAAAATCCAATGCCAAACGAAATGTATTGCTATGTGCCTCCACAATATCCTTAATATCCGGGGAATATCCCCCGCCTAAGGCAATCGCCACCGGAATCCGGTTTTTATGCACCAAATCCAACACGACCTTGTCCCTTTGTTTACAGTCCTCAATACTTAGTTGAAACTTCCCTAATTTGTCCGTCGCCAAAACATCAACCCCAGCCAAATAAAAAACAAAATCCGGCTCCACCTGATCCATTAATTCAGGCAAGACCGAGTTTAACATCCCCAAATATTCCTTGCCCGATGTCCCATCCTCCAAGCCAATATCAAAATCGGATTGCTCCTTTCGAAACGGATAATTATTTTTTCCATGCACACTAAAGGTAAACACCTCAGGAACATTTTCCATTATTTTGGCCGTTCCATTACCTTGATGCACATCCAAATCGATGATTAAAACCTTATGCACCAACTTTCTTTGCAACAGACAGTTGGCCGCCACCGCCATATCATTCAACAAACAAAAACCCTCGCCTCGGTCCGCAAAAGCATGATGTGTGCCCCCCGCCACGTTCATCGCACAGCCATTTTCCAAAGCGAACAGCGCACAATCGATCGTACCCTGCGTAATCATCAGCTCGCGTTGAATCAATTCTGGGGATTGCGGAAAACCGATGACCCGTTGCTCCGACGGGCTTAATTGCTGATTAATCAACCTTTGGTAATAATCCGCCTCATGTGTCAACAGAATATCCTCCGCCGAGCAAATCGAAGGAACAAACAAATGATCCGATTGAATACTCCCCTCGTACAGCAATTGCTCGGGAATCAACTCATACTTCAACATCGGAAATCGATGCCCCTCAGGCAACGGGTGGGCGTAAATGGGACTATGTGCAATTTTCAACATACTCAACTACTAAAAGCCCTTCGGATGCAGCTCCTCATGCCCCGTATGCTCCTGGTAAAAATTCGCGATTCGCAAAATCGTACCCTCGTCGTAAAGTTTCCCAACAAATGAAAGGCCCGTAGGCAAGTTGGTCTTCGCATCAAAACCCGTTGGCACGCAAACCACCGGATGACCCGTGAGGTTGGTGATGGCCGACTGGTTTCCTCCTCCCCTCGAAGGGCAGATAATCGCATCGTATTGCGAAACGACTTCATTCACTTTCTGCATTAATTGATAGCGGTGACGTTGCGCATTGATGTATTCCACGGCAGGCACAAAACGAGCAGTACGGAATTGATTCGGCCAGTCGTTTTTGGTTTGACGCGTCAAAAGGTCATCGATATTCTTACGCGTCATCTCATCAAACTGCGCAGCACATTCCGCCCCGATGACCACATCCATGATGTTGAATGGATACGCCTTCTCATCCGGAAACTCGACCGGAATTAATTGAACCCCCTGCTTCCGTAAATCCGCCAAAACCTTCCATTCATTCCGCGTGGTATCTGTAATTTTATCAAAATAATTCTTTGCATAGGCGATCTTCATGCCTTTTACCGAACGGGTAGCCTGGTAATTAAAGGGCATGTTGACAGCTGCCAAATCCTTGCCATCTGTTCCGTGCAGGTAATGAAAAACGATGGCGGCGTCATTGGCAGATCGACAAATGGGACCCACCTTGTCGAGGCTGTAGCTGAGCGCCATGGCGCCTGACCGACTGATACTTCCAAAGGTTGGTCGTAAGCCCGTCGCCCCACAGGTCGTGGAAGGGGAAACGATACTTCCCCAGGTTTCTGTCCCAATCGCAAAAGGAACTAATCCGGCGACCGTTGCCGACGCAGAACCTGCCGAAGAACCCGAAGAACCATAATTCAAGTTCCATGGGTTTTTGGTCCGACCACCGTACCAGTAATCTCCCATGGCCAGAGCACCTAGGGTAAATTTGGCCACGAAAACCGCACCTGCTTCTTTCAATTTGGTGTAGACGTAAGCGTCCTCATCAATGATTTGATCCTTGTAGGGCGCCGCGCCCCAAGTCGTTTTGGTTCCCTTCACCGCAAACAAATCCTTTAAGCCATAAGGAATTCCATGTAACAAACCGCGGTATTTCCCGGCCTTTATTTCTTTGTCGGCCTGCCGCGCCTGCTCCAAGGCCATCTCTTCCTGCACACTAATCACGCACTGCAAGGTAGGGCCGTGGGTCTTAATTCGCTCGATAAAAAACTCGGTTAATTCAACGGAAGATATTTGCTTGGATTTAAGCAAATAAGCTAACTGATCAATGGAATAAAAGGCTAAATCATTTTTGTTTTTAGGCATCGTCGCACGGACAGTTGGCCAGACCACAGGTCCTTGCTGCTGGTCGAACTTCATGCCCGGTAATTTGGGATTTTGCCAAAGGCTTAAGGGGACATTGTTGTTCAACGAAAGCGCATGCATCGCCTTGTAATTGGCCAAATTATCCACCACATCCGAATACAGCGTATCCAATTCTTGGGTCGTAAAGCTCAAGTCAAACAGGTTAGCAGCTCCCGTCAAATCCGATTTTGTTTGGGCGAATAGTGGGGAGGCAAATAAGAGAAGAAGGGCGATTTTTTTCATAAAATGATAACTATAAACTGAGGGGTTTGTTGGCTAAAACTAAAATATGCAAATAAGAATCTTTAAATATCCGGTTTTCAATTAGCAACTAGTATATCTAAATGAGCGCTTAATTCAAAACTAAGCAAATAGGACTATCCGCTATGATTTATAAAAATTTTGGTAACCAATTATCCTAATAAATATAAACATAACGCATATAACGCATTAGAAATAGAAAATGCTTTGCGCTTTGCTTAGTTTTCGTTGAACAAAAAACAACAGCTATTATTCTTCTCATTTCATTCGCGTGAAACTTGAAAAATTAAACTGACCTAAGTTTCAAAATAAGTACAATTTTATTTGAAGGAACTTAATACGGGATCATTCTATTAGGCAACCTAATTCGCATTTAAAGTTTAAAGGATACTCATTCATGGATTCAAATTCAACCATACCCAAAAATGCTCAAAAAGGCACCAATGCCTATGAGGCATTTCTCAAAGATAATATTGATCTGAAACCTTTATTGGATTCTCGTAACAAAACGGAGGAAGTCAGAAAAACCTTAAACCCCTACGCCGGAGAATTTGGATACAAACAAAAAAGGCATCTACTTAATCGTGTTTTGGTAGGCTATGCAGATCGCCACATGAAGGATTTGGATGGTTTGAGTTTAGACCAAGCTATTGATTTGATTTTCAAAAAACCTGAATTAGGAGAGCCGGTTAATAATTATTACCACGATTTCCCGCCTGAAGAATACAAGAAAAAATATCTAGTTGACGACGTAAAACCGGGTGCACCCTTTATCAGTAAAGCGCTTTCGCGCGATGAAAGACAAGGGATTCCAGCGGAGTTTGCCGGAACAGAAAGACAAAGTGCTTACGACACGTGGACCTATGCGAATTTCTATTCTCAGCCAACCACCGTAGCCGGCAGATTATTCTTATTTTTACATACGCTAACTCCCTATAAAGAAGATAATGTGCGTCTCAAAGCACTTTATTATAGCCATAAACTAACCTACGAAGGCGCATGGAGAAACTACAAAGATTACATTTATGATGTAACGCTTTCAGATAACATGCTGTATTTTCTCAATTTAAAATTCAGCAAAAAGGAGGCCCCGGATGAAAATTTCGCGCGCGAAGTACAGGAGTTATTCACAGTAGGGAAAAGGCCCTTTTCTAAATTTACCGAATCCGATGTCAAAGCGGCCGCAAGACTCTTAGTGGGTTGGGACTCTTTATACATCGAAAATTTAGCAGATGAGGGCTATGTGACCAAGAACAACTACAATGAAAGCAATCATGACACAGGTGACAAGCAATTTTCGGCATTCTATGGCAATCGACTAATCAAAGGGCGAAAGGGGCCAGATGGAGGAAAGCTCGAGTTGAAGGAATTTTTGGACATGATATTCGAAACGGAGGAAGTTGGCATTTATCTTTCAAGAAGATTGGTGCAATTTTTTGTCTACCCTGTGTTGAATGATTATGTAGAACAAAATATCATCAAACCCTTAGCGGTAGTATTACGAAAAAGCAATTACTCGTTGGCTGAAGCTTTGAAAGTCTTGCTGAAAAGTGAATATTTCTTTGCCGAAGAATTTTACAATTCCATGATAAAATCTCCGATGGAATTTTCCATGGGCTTGTTTAAAGAATTTGACCTAATAAAAGGACATACAACACGTTTTGAGAATAACGTTATCTACAATTCATTTTTCGAGGAGGATAAAAAACGCTTTGATTCCAAATTTTTAGATCCAATTTATCGGTCTTATAATATATTCAGAGAAGCAAAGCATGGTTATATCGGAAGACAAGGTTTTTCCATGGGTAGCCCTCCGAGTGTATCCGGTTGGCAGGCCTATTACCAAGAACCTGTATATGATCTGATTTGGGTAAATTCTGATTCGATTAAACGTCGAAAAGAGCTAGCGGAAACCGTTTCAAGGAATGGAATTGGCTTTCAAGATCGTATCAATTTACGGTTTGATCTAAATGTACTTTTGAAGAAAACCAAAGATCCTGGTGATATTAATTCATTTATCCGGGATTTAGCGAAGTTGGTCACAGGTATCGATATAAACGATAAAGCGTTTATTCGAATTAAAAAATCCATCCTAGGAGATAATTTTCCAGATTACTATTGGACAGATGCCGTTAGATCTTTTCAAAATAGCCCCAATCCAGATAATTACAATACGTTATATGGTCGAGTAGGACAAATTTTGTCACAAATCTTTGACTTAAACGAAATCCATGTTTTTTAAGATGAAAAGAAGAGACTTTATCCATAATTTTTCACATGCGGTTGCCGCAGGAGCCATCCTCCCAAATTTTAATTATTTGGAGGCATCTAAAAAATATGCGCTGTTAGAAAATACCGTAAATCCGGGTAAAATATTAATCGTTTTGAATCTGAGTGGAGGAAATGATGGGCTCAATATGATTACGCCAATGGACCAATATGCGAACCTTGAAAAAGTAAGGCCGCATGTGATCATACCGGAGAAGAAATTAATCCAACTAGGGAAAAATGATTTAGCCTTTCACCCTGAATTCAAGGATATCAAAGTTCTTTTTGATGAGAAAAGAATGAAAATTATTCAAAATGTTGGATATGCAAGCCCTGATTTTTCTCATTTTAGATCGGCAGACATTTGGCAATCAGCATCCGATTTTAGTGAATTTGTTACATCAGGATGGCTGGGGCGACTCGTTGAACACAATCATCCGGAATTCCCTACGGCTTACCCAAATAAGAACTATCCAGATCCCCTTGCTATAGAACTAGGCTATTCTAATTCACTTTTACTGACAGGACGGACTACTTTCCCGGGATTCATTCCCGGAAATCCCGAAAATATCAATCAAATTCTGAATGAATTTGACAATTCGTATACGAACACCTACGCCGGTGATAAACTCAATTACATTCAAACGATTGCCAAACAATCAAATTTGTATAGTTCCGTTGTTCGAGATGCTTATATCAAAGGAAACCACTCGACTAAATTCCCGGATGGGGGAATGGGTGGTCAATTTTATCAATTGAGCAGATTAATTCGGGGAGGATTAAATACTCGAATCTACCATGCTACGATGGGTGGTTTTGATACCCATGATGCGCAAGTAAGCCCAGATGACCATTCACAAGGAACTCATGCCACCCTTCTGAAAAACATCAATGATTGCATTATCTCCTTAATGAAATGCCTAGATGAAACAGGTGATTCCGATCGCATCATGTTGGTAACATTCTCCGAGTTTGGCCGAAGAATTGTTTCTCGGTCAACGGGTGGTACGGACCACGGAACCGCCTTTCCTATGATGGTCTTTGGAAACAACTTAAATACCAACGTACTCGGCCGAAACCCCAAAATTGACCCCAAAATTACCTGGGAAGACAACTTAGAAGCGGAATTTGATTTTAGACAAATCTATGCATCCATTATCGAGCAATGGCTCGGGGGGGATAATGCCACCTTGAAAGATGTGCTCACTAGGAACTTTAACCAGGTAGGTCTAACCAAAGAATATGCCGACGATGATCAAGATGGCGTTTTGGACAAAGAAGACAAATGCCTAAACACCCCACTTGGAGCCATGGTTGACACCAATGGATGTGAAGTATTTTCGCTTCCGCCAGATGCTATTTCTGTCACCGCTAGTTCTGCATCTTGTATTGGTCAAAAGAATGGATCCATCTTAATTAGTACCACCAATAAGAATTTTTCCTACACCATTTTAATCGGGGATGCCAATGCAGGGGTGCTAAACAAGGCAAATAATTACTCCCAAAAAATCGAAAATCTCTCCGTTGGCTCCTACACCATTACCCTTCGAGTGGATGGCGTACAAAACTATGAGCGAAAATATGAGGTAAAAATCGGGGAGCCTGCGGCATTAAATGCCATCACATCGGTGGATTCCTCCAAATCGATTCTCAACATTAAACTCAGTGGATCAGATACCTATTTCGTTAATTTAAACGGGGATCAAAAAGAATCGGCCGAATCAAAAATAGAATTACCTCTTGTCAAGGGATTAAATTCATTACGAATTACGACCAACAAAGATTGCCAAGGTGCCTATAATGAGGAAATATTTTTGTCGGAAGAGGTAAACGTTTCTCCTAACCCGACAGCGGGCCCCGTTAAAATTTACATCCCTGGAAATGATTCAGTTGTGGAGATAAAAATCAGCAATATGATGGGCGCCAAGATCCTTCAAACCGATCAAGCGATACCGTATAACCGAATGCTAGATCTAGATTTAAGCAATTTGAATGCAGGTACTTATTTAATCAAACTAAGCGGGAATACAGTTAGAACGGCCAGTAAACTTGTCAAATATTAAATCATGAAAAAAGCGTACTTTCTACTATACATCGTTTTCTTAGGAATGAGTTGCTCCAAAAGCGATTCCATTGCACCAACCCCAGCTCAACCCAGTACACCACCTCCTGTTCTCGAAATTGGAGAATTTAGCCTTGAGCTCCCTGAAAACAATAAAAATTGTGAAACGGGGACGACCAATTTAGACAAGGCTGATGTTGAGTTCAAATGGAAGGCTGCAAAGAACGCCTCGAAATATGAGATTCAGATTACAGACCTTTTGGACGCGAAAGTATCTAGTGTCATCGATATTACGGGTACATCCAAAACCCTCAGTCTTACTCGTGGCAGATCTTATTCCTGGAACATTATCGCCACCAACCCAGGAAGCAAATCAATCTCATCAGCGAGTTGGAAATTTTATTTATCCGGGGACGGGAAAATAAATCGGGCCCCTACTTCCCCAAAAGCCATTTATCCGGTACCGGGTTCAACCATTGGTTTGAATGACGCGGGTAATGTAAAATTTGAATGGCTATCAGAGGATCCCGACAAAGATATTTTGACTTATTCGATACGCATTGATACGCTAAGCAGCAATCAAAAATTTGTGGGTAGTTCTTTTGATACCAAAAGCCCCCTCAAGGAGGTGAAGCTGGAAATAGGGAAAATTTATTATTGGTATGTGATTAGCAATGATGGCGCTATTTCCGTCAAATCAGATATTTTTAGTTTCAAACTAAAATAATTTACCCAAACCTAGTATTAGGACATACCTATTGGCTTTCTAAGGAAAATCCTTCCCATGAAAAAAGGAATAATTATCCTATTCAGTTTCATCAGCCTTCCCAGCTTAGCACAAAGCGAGCTGAGCCAAAAGGCTGACGTCATCCTTGCCAAAGCCCAATTGTATTCCGTCATGGACAAAGTGCAGATCCCACCCAGCGGCGATAAGCACGATTACATGAGTCAAGGTCCCTATTGGTGGCCGGATACGACGAAAAAAGATGGCAAACCTTATATTCGCCGGGATGGCGTACGAAACCCGGAAATCGATCTGATTTCCGATTCCGAAGAAATGGATTGGATGACAGAGGATGTGCTTACGTTGACACAAGCCTACCAACAAACCAAACAGGAAAAATATGCTAACTGGGCGACCCGATTGATTGACACCTGGTTTATTTCCCCTGCCACCCAACAGACGCCTCATTTGAATTTTGGACAAGGCATTCCGGGCATCAATACCGGTCGGGGAATCGGCATCATCGAGACACGTCTTTTGTATAAAATTACAGATGCCTCCCAGAAACTACGTGGTTCAAAATCCTGGACCAAGGATAAAGAGCTAGCCCTCAAGGCCTGGTTTCGGGACTACCTAACTTGGTTATTGGAAAGTCCCATCGGACTAGATGAGGCCGATGAACACAATAATCATGGAACCTATTACGACGTACAGGTGGTCAACTATGCCATCTATTTGGGAGAAACCGAGTTGGCAAAAAAGCAATTGGAGATGACGAAAAAGCGCATTGAATCTCAAATCAAGGCCGACGGCTCACAACCCTTTGAAATGGCACGCACCAAATCTTTGGGCTATTGTGTCATGAATCTGGAAGGCTTTTTCCTACTGGCTGATTTCGCCCAGCAAATTCAAGTGGACCTCTGGAACTACCAAAGTCCCTCTGGCGCGAGTCTCCGAAAAGCGTTCAACTACCTAAAACCTTATCTAACGCATGAGAAAGTTTGGACCTCCCAACAAATCATTCCCTTTAAGGATGATGAGGCCAAGTATATTCTCGAGCAAGGAAATAAAATGTTTCGCTGATTATTTTTTAGTTGGCAAAGCCCCCAACACCCGTTGAATCAGGCCATCCAAAGACTTATCCTCAATCCATCGAGCAACCAGCACGATGTCATTCTCCGAGTCCACATAGATGGCATTCGTTCCATTCCCAATATGCGCAAATGCAGTCGCCGGCGCCGAAGGATATAACTTACGATCCGTATTCAAAAAGTAATTCATAAAACCATAACCCGCATTCGCCGTTCCGGGTGTCATGGATTTTTTAATCCAATCTTCTGACAAAATTTGTTTGCCATTCCAGTTTCCCTTGCGGAGCGTCAACAAACCTAATCTCGCCATGTCATAGGCATTGATGAACATCCCACCGCCAAAATGCCCGCCTCCGCTGACCGATTGAACCAATTTTCCATCCATCACAATCCAGGCATTTTTATAACCCGTCCATGCCCACGTATTCGATGCCCCAATCGGATTCATGACGTTCTCCCGCAATACCTCCGGCAAGGGTTTCCGCCAAACCAAGGTCGTCGCTAAAGCCAACGCATTCACCCGCGTATCATTGTATTTGTACACCGTACCCGGCTCAAAACGCTTGCGTGTCGTCCATTCTGCGATCTTATCAGACGGTCGGTCCGCCCAATCCGGCTTCCCCCACAAAACTCCCTCCCAATCACTCGTTTGGCGCAATAAATGTTCCCAACTGATCTTCCGATTATGCTCTGTTTCAAAAGGATAAATAAAGGAAGTCTTCGCGATCGGATTTTGAGAAGCCTGTACCCCTTCCGTATTGGCCACCTCCACCGGTGGCAAATAGGTATAAACCTTATCATCCAAGGAACTAATCAATCCCTTGTCATAAGCTAAACCGACCACCGAAGAAAGGATACTCTTCGTCACGCTATGTGTCATCTCCACCGAAGACGGATTCCCCCACTCGGCAACGATATAGCCCTTGTAAATTACCAATCCCGCCGCCGGACCGCGGTCGGCCATCGGCCCGATCGGATCCGAGAAAGGTTCCTTGCCATATTGCATCGCCTGCGAAAGCCATAAATTCTTCGGCAAACTACTCTCCGTGCTTTGCGCAAATCGAATCGCGTCGTTCAACTTGGCTGTATCCAAATTAAAAAAACTGGGAGCCTTGTGTTCCCAATTTTTGGCCGATGGATAATAGACCGAGGGTTTCTGCGCATACAAGGAGGAAACAATCCCTAATAAAAAGACAAAAGCGAAATTTTTCATGTTGGATCTACCGACTCTCATACAATTGATTAAACACCATCTTAAACGTATTATGCGTTTGGCCTCTGAAGGTAACCTCTGGCCCAAATACATATAAATTCCCCTTCCCTACTTTCGCCTGAAAGGCCGCGATTCCATCCTGCAAATAAGTTTGACCAAAGGCCCAACCGCTTCGCAAGGTTTTATCCGAAGCATACCATGCCAATGGAATCAATTCACCATGTGCAATCGCCTCCGCAGATAATTTAAACACCGGACTCGCACTGAAATAGACATCCGCCTGTGGCGTCATCCCCCAGTTGGCCTTCACCGAATTATCCACCGACACCTGCATTACGCTCCCCGGAATGTAAAACTTCTCACCCGGTAATTCCTTTTCCTTGCCAGCCACAACCTCCACCAAGGCATTCTTCAACGGCAAGTTTAAGTGATACGCCAAATTAGCACTGGTTCCAATGGTAATAATATCACCACCCGCTTCCAAAAAGGCCTTTAAACTCGGGATGGATTTGGCAGCGGTCAACTTCCCTAAAGTCTCTTGGTATTCTGCCGGTATCTCCGACTCCACCGGTTCTTTTGTCACATACTCTCCCGCACCGGCTTCTCCCTTTAATCCTGGAATCGCTCCACGAACAAAGATCAAAACATCAAATTTAGACCGAAGATTTCCCTTATCGATTTCCTTGGCAAAGACCAATTTAAAATCAAACTGATGCTGCTCCAAAATCCAACGCAACCAACCCGATGGCATCGAACCGCCATAAACATCCCATAGACCGATACGTTTAGTGCCTAATTTATTGGCAGATTCCGCTGGCATATTATCCAAGGCTGTAATTTTAACCTGTGCTTTGGCCAAAATAGACGCGGCTGCATCGCTGTGTGCTACAATGAAAGATTCCTTCGACTTGCTTACTTCGATGCCGGCCTTCAACAAGGCGTTCAACAGCGTAAACGAGGCATTATCGGCCGTTGAAAAAGCATAGTATTTTCCTGCAACGAAATTAGGCGTCGCAGCTTGCAATTGTCCATACGGAATCGTCTCCAAAGGTGCCTCCAAATCCGTCAAGATACGGTCAAATTGCACCCCCATCGTGAAGGCCGGCGTCCAACCCGCTGAATCATAAGGACGCACCGGCGGACCACCCGGGTATTGAGAATCGTTGGGATGATCTTGTGGCTCAAACATATCAATCACATGTGGACGGAATGCCTGATTCGTCTTCACTACATAAGACCCCTTCGGATAAGTCTTCCCATTCACCATAAAATCTTTCGTCGCACGCTCTACCCGAATTCCACTCTTAATCAGAATATTCACGAAAGCATATTGCGTCGTTGATTGATCTGCTGTTAGGATATAAGCCCGCGCATCACGCGTAGCTGGATTCTTGTAGACCACGGCAAACAAACTATCACTTTTCGTTTTTAATTTATTTCCAGCGATGCTGGTTAATTGCTCAACCTTATTGGGCGATAGTGTCCAATAATCCTGCGAGCCTAATTCGATCGACTTGCGTCCCATCTTGTAAATGTTCATCAAGACCTCTTCCCGATAGCGTGTCGCGTAATTCAATACCGCATAGTTGAGGGACAGCGAATAATCAATCGAGTTTTTAAACAACCACTTCCGAGGCGTAATCGGGAATGGCGTCGCCGAATTCGGGATTAAACGATTGGGCACCAAAGGAATATTCTGTGGAGTAGGGCTACCGATGATTTCCGTTAATAGTCCAATGATGTTGTGGTAATAGGCCGTCGTGCGAAGACCACCGTTCCACCAGGTGGAATAGACGGAGCCCGACTTCATCGTATAACCCTGTTTTCCCTCCGCATTTAGACGCGAGCTCATTGCCGCGCCAAGGGCGTCGATACCGGTCACCAACAAGGGATCATAGACATAATTAAAGGGATCACGATACGGAGGACCCGCTACCACGGTACCTTCCGGACCAGTTTGGTGGTGATTATAAAGTATTTGTGGCATCCACTCAATGTACTGTTGGCGCGCCATATTCGCCGCCTCACTCGTATTCATCATGTAAAAATCCCGGTTGTTATCATGCCCGATGTATTTTTCATACAAACGTGGCAAGAATTCCGTGGAACGCTTGAGGGTATCCTTTTGTCGCATGTACCAGTTGGAGACCAACTCCTGTCCATCCGGATTCGCATGCACGAAAAGGATGATGGTATTGTCCAAAATCCGCATCGTTTCCTCGTCGGTGCGCGTCGTGAACTGATAAATCGATTCGACCAACTGGTGAATCCCCACCGTCTCCGTGGCATGCAATCCCCCGTCGATCCAAACAACGGCTTTACCTTCTTTGGCTAAGGCTTTCGCTTCAGATTCAGTGAGATTTTCAGCACGAGCAAGTCGCTGGGAGATGGCTTTGTATTTAGCCAAGTTCTTGATGTTTTTGGGGCTGGAAACGATCAACATGTATTGATTCCGACCCTCTTCGGTCTTTCCGATGGATTGTAATTTCGCACGCGGGGAGGCTTTCGCTACTTTCTGAAAATAGGCCTCTGTCTGCGTAAATGTGGCTAAATGATAATTGTCCCCTATGGAAAACCCAAAATGCGATTTGGGGCTTGGAACCTGGGCCACTAAAATTTGGGCAAGGAATAATAATAGTAGAGTAAGTTTTTTCAT
>JACCDQ011641177.1_pt1 | contig 13074 bp, 14 predicted proteins | sample 7446031 | NCBI WGS metagenome assembly JACCDQ01 (sample SAMN15323442, study PRJNA562643) | freshwater metagenome | isolation source: river surface water | place: USA:Blue River Watershed | collected 2017-08-17 | reverse complement strand
GGTTCAATCAACTTGAGACAGTCAAGAAGAACTACCAGCAGCGCCAACAGCAGCCTGCCCCGCTCGACCCGCGTATGCAGAACCATGCCAATCAGTGGCTGGAACGCAATAACTGGTACGACCCGGACGGCAAGGACGACGACTCGTTTATTGCTTCAAAGATCGACGAGCGGCTGGCGGCGGAGGGTTGGAATCCTGCTACCGAGGAGTATTGGCAGGAACTTGACGCTCGTCTTAAAAAACACTTGCCTCATAGGTACAATTCAGGTTATAATTCAAGGCAAGTGAATCGCCCGAAGGTCCCCGTAGCAGGTTCAGGACGGGAAAGCTCGACCGGCAAGGACACTGGCAATTACCGGCTCTCAGCCGACAGGGTGGAAGCCCTGAGACAGCTGGGGTACGAACCGGGGTCGCCGGAGTACGCCAAGATGGTCAAGAGTTATCGCGATTACGACAAGCAGCGTTCTGCTGCTGGACTTAACTAAGGAGACACGAACATGGCTAAACAAGACAACGCGATTTTTGGTGGCGACGAGCGTCTGAAAAAGTCGGCGGGTGAAGCTGTTCGTGGTGACCGTGATGGTGCGGACGATCTTCGTTCGAACCGTGACGGCACAGCCCTTTCCGTGCAAGAGCGCCGTCGTGCGCTGCGGCAAGACTGGGTTCAGGAAATTCTCCCAACTCCTCCCAAGATTCCAGGCTTTCATTTCTGCTGGCTTTCCACGACCAACTCGGTCGATCCCGTCCACAAGCGTCTTCAGAAGGGTTATGAGCTCGTGAAGATTTCTGAGGTTCCGGGCTTCGATCAGTACAAGGTGGAAGGCGGGCAGTTTGACGGCTGTGTGGCGTGCAACGAGATGGTGTTGTCCAAGATTCCAGATGAAATCTATCAGGATATCATGGCGATCTACCATGACGACATGCCGCTGGAACAAGAGCAGAGCATCCGTGAGCGTCTCTCGGCGGGCAACGCCCGAGACAGCAATGGCCGTGCGCTGGTGGAGAGCGAGGGAGATTTCAATCAACTGGGGCGTCGCCCCGGACAATCTCACCAATTCGCATAAGGAGGCTAGCTCATGGCTACCACTGCTCAAGCGTATGGTCTGATCCCGGTCTTTTCCGATTCCGGCCAGACTCGCGCCAAGAAGTACAACATCCTCAATAACGCCGGCACCGGCTACGGCACCGCCATTTTCAAGGGCGATCTCGTGAAGGTCGGCACCAACGGCACCATCGAAATCGGTGATGGCACCTCTCCCGCCCTTGGCGTGTTCATGGGTTGCCAGTACATCGACTCGACCGGCAAGCCGGTTAGCTCGCCGAACTGGGTCGCCAGCACCGCGCTGCAATCCGGCACGGAAGCTGTTGCTTGGGTCATCGACGACCAGAACACCATGTTCCGCGTCGGCGTTGGCGGCAATGCTTCGGACTACGTCCAAGCCGCCGTCGGCCAACAGTGCAACGTCGCCAACAACGGCACGGGTTCGACCTCCACGGGTCTGTCCGCCGCTTCGGTGACCGCTGCTCTGGTTGCCGCTGGTACGCTGGCTCAGCTGCGTATTGAGGGCTTCTATGACGGCATCTACGATGCTACCAACAACCCGTACCCGCAACTTCTGGTCAAGCTGGTTGAAGTCCAGTTCGCCCCGAACGCGGTCGGCGTCTAACCCAGTCGAGTAAAGGAGACTAATCATGGCTGGAACTATCCTTCGCTCAACTGATTTCCGTCCCGTCGTTGAGCCGATTCTGAATCAGGTTTTCGACGGTGTGATGGATCAACGCGCTGACGAGTACAAGGCTGTTTTCGCTGAGAGCAACGGCATCGCCCGTAGCTACCACGAAGAGCCGATGCTCTACGGCTTTGGCTCCGCCCCGGAGCTTCCGGACGGCACCCCGGTCAATTACGACCAAGGTGGTGTGTTGTTCAACAAGCGTTATAACTACTCGGTATACGGCCTGGCTTTCGCCATCACCAAGGTTCTGCAAGAGGACGGCGACGCCGTCAACATCGGCAAGACCTACTCCAAGCACCTCGCTCAGTCGATGATCGAGACTCTGGAAACGGTGTGCGCGAACCATCTGAACCGCGCTTTCAACGCCAGCTACCTCGGCGGTGACGGCTCGGCGCTGATCGTGAACAACCACGCTGACGCCATCGGCGGTGCAACCGGCGCTGCTTCCCGCTCGAACCTGCTGACGACCTCTGCGGCTCTTTCGCAGACCTCTCTGGAACAGATGATGATCCAGATCCGTCAAGCCGAAGACCCGCGCGGCAAGAAGATCCGTCTGACCCCGAAGAAGCTTGTCGTGTCGCCCAGCAACATGCTGACCGCCGAAGTTCTGTTGAAGTCCGTGCTGCGTGCTGGCACGAACAACAACGATCTGAACCCGGTCAAGTCCATGGGCCTGCTCTCCGACATCGTCACCCTGAGCCGTCTGACTTCCACCACCGCCTGGTTCGTCCAGACGGATGCCCCGGAAGGCATGAAGGTTCTGTGGCGTCGTCGTATCGAGAAGGGCATGGAAGGCGACTTCGAGACCGACAGCGTTCGCTACAAGTCCACCATGCGCTTTGGCTCTGGCTGGACTGACTGGCGTGCCATGTTCGGTACGGCTGGCACCTGATGACTCCTCCCTCTGGTGAAAACCAGTTCCCTCCCCTTCGGGGGAGGGCTTTTACCTAGGAAAGGAAAGCAACATGGCAACCTACATGCAAGGCGCTCTGAAATCGGGGAGCACTCCGTCGGAGTACACCAATTTCGGTTACGCCACCTTCACCCAGACAACCACTGTTACGACCACCGCCGATGGTCTGGCGGCGTCTGCTACTATCACCATCCCCGCTGGCTCCCAAATTATCGACTACTACGTCGACGGTACGGTGGCTGCTGTGGTCGGTGGCGGCGGCACAGCTACCACCATCCCGGTGACTGTTGGAACAGCGGCTGCTGGTGCGCAGTACATGACTTCGACTGACATGATTGCCGGCGGTCGTTCGACCGCTGCCAAGACTGTCGCTCAGTGTTTGGCGATGGCTGACGTTGGCACTAACACCTCCGTCGTGATCACCGCCGATCCGAACGGCACCATTGTTACCACTCAGGGCGTATTCCGTCTGACCGTGGTCTACGCGCCGAAGTCGTAAGATTTACCGGCGAGGGCAGCGGTTCTGCCCTCACATTGCACCTATAAGGAGACGAACATGTCAGTGCAATACGTAAGTTACGCCACAGTCACGCAGGCTGCTGCGGCGACGATCAAGACTGGTCCGGCGAAGCTCTTCGGCCTTACGGTCACGGCTTCCTCGTCTGGCACCGTAACCATCTATGACAACACCGCCGCTTCCGGCACCGTGTTGTTCACCAAGTCCTCTCTCGCAGTTGGCGACGTGATCCACTTCGGAGGCATCGGTATGGCTGCGAAGAACGGCCTCCACGTGGTCGCGGGCGGCACGGCAACAATAAACGTGATGTACGTATAAGGAATAGTCATGGCGACCTCTGGAACCGTCGCGACGACCTCCCTCGACACGGCCATCTTGCTCGAACACGCTTTGCGTCGTTGCGGGCTGCGTGCGGCTTCTCAGACGCCCGAGACCGTGACCATTGCGCGGGAATCGCTCTACATGCTGCTGCTCTCGCTCGCTAATCGGGGGATCAACCTCTGGTGTGTGGAGAAGCAGCTTCACGGTGTGCAGACCGGCAAGGCGGTGTATCCGAGTGATGCGGGCACAATCGACGTGCTCAATGTGTTCTACTCTCAGCCGACGCAAGCAACCGGCACGGACACGAGCACAGCGACCAGCTACAAGACGGAGCTGGCTTCCGCCACGCGCATCGTTCGAATTGGTATCAAGTTCAGCGCCGTGACCGCGTCCAGCACATTGATACTGGCGTTCTCGGACGACGATGCGACCTATACCACTGAGCTGACCAAGACGCGCACCGACTGGGCGACGAACACGTGGTACTGGTTTGACCTGCCGACGCTGCCCGAGAGCACGTACTTCCGCGCCACGATGAGCGCGGCGGCGACCTGGAGCGAGTTCTACCTCGCCTCAGCGATCAACGACCTGCCGGTAACGCAATGGAACCGCGACACGTGGTCGGCGATCAACAACAAGAATCAGTTGGGTCGTCCTTCGACTAGCTACTACCTCGAAAAGCTCTTGACCCCGCAGATCACCGTGTGGCCAATTCCGAATAACGACACCGATCAAATCTGCATGTTCGTCCACAGGCAAGTTCAGGACATCGGCACGTTGGTGCAGACCTTGGAGATTCCGAATCGTTGGATCGAGGGTATCACGTGGCAGTTGGCCCTGCGTTTGGCGTTCGAGATTCCGGAGGTTGATCCCGCCCGCCGGTCAGAAGTTGTCACGATGAGCCAGCAGTATTTACTTGAGGCTGAGGGGGACGAGTCAGATGGCGCTCCGATATTTTTGGCCCCGAACATTCAAGTTTATACCCGATAATCATGACGCAATTTTACGCCTACATTCATTGCAAGCCGGACGGGTCGCCTTTCTATGTTGGCAAGGGTAAAGGCGGTCGCGCTTACGAATTCAAGCGTCCGAGGAACCCGTACTACGCTAATACAGTAGCCAAGTACGGAACTCCGTTGGTCGGCAAGCTAGATTGTTCTTCCGAAGAGATCGCCTTTGAGTTGGAGAAAGGCTTGATCAAGTGTCTCCGTCGAATGGGGGTGAAACTAACCAATCTGACGGACGGGGGCGACGGAACTAGCGGCTACCGGCATGATGACGCTGCTAAAGAAAAATGCCGAATCGCTGCAAGCGGGCCTAATAATTCTTGGTACGGAAAGAAACGCCCAGAACATTCAGAAGCTTTGAAAGGTCGCAAACGGCCTTTTGTAGCTGCGCAGATGCGGGCTTGGATTGCCAAACACGGTCATCCTAATGGTATGCTTGGCAAAAAGCATTCAGAAGAAACATTAGAGCTTATGCGCAAACGCGCCGAAGAGCGAAAAATGGCTGAAAAAAGCTCAGCCATGTTCAAGGGAATTCCAAAGTCTGACGAGCAAAAGGCTAAAATGGCGCAATCAGCAACCGGTCATGTCTGGCTGAATAAGGCCGGAAAAAAGACTCATTGCAAAGAAGAAAAGGCTCTTGAGCTGGAAAAACTTGGCTGGAAAAGGGGACAAAAATGAGCGGCCCGTATTTACCAGTAAAGGCAAACGGGTCTGTCGCCATAGCTATTTGTCCAAGATGTCAAATGAAAGTTTATTATGACGACTTGAGACAGGATCCAAATAATAAGCTGTTCGTGTGCAGGGAGTGTGTCGACCAGTTCGACCCTTGGCGCGGCCCGCAGCGCAATTCTGAAGATATTTCGTTGCAGCACCCACGACCGGATGTGGAGTTAGTATGAGCGAAGCCCTTACCTATACCTCTCTGCTCTCTGACGTGCAGACTTATTGCGAAAGAGATGATTCGCCATTTGTCGACCAGATTCCACGTTTCGTGATGTTGGCAGAAAATCGTCTCGCCTCCGAAGTTCGCGGTCTTGGTTACGAACGGTACGTCACCGGCGTCATGAACAGCAACACACTCGCGAAGCCTGCACGCTGGCGCGAGACGATCAGCCTCAAGATCACGACGAGCAACGGCAACAAGTTCCTCTTCCCGCGTTCGAAGGACTACTGTTCCAACTTCACGCCAGACCCTGCGACTACTGGCGAGCCGCGCTACTACGCCGACTACGGCTACGAGCACTTCTTTATCGCGCCAACACCGGGGCAATCGTACAACTTCGAGTTGGCCTACTACGAGCGCCCAGAGCCGCTAAGCGCGAGCAACGAAACAAGTTGGACCGCGCAATATGCACCACAGTTGCTTCTGTACGCTACGCTGCTCGAAGCGCAGCCGTTCCTGAAGCGCCCTGACTTGGCGCAGGTGTGGCAAGCGGCCTACGATCGCGCCTTGCAGGGGCTGGGCAACGAGACTACGAGGCAGTACAGCGATAGAACTCAGCAGCGCACGAGTGTCTAAAGGAGTAACGAAGTGACGCAAACCTACACAGACGTTTTTGGAACCGACACCATCCCCGCGACGGACAGCGGCTACGCCTCTGTCAGCCTGACGGCGGACACCACGTTCTACTGGCCGGAGTTGTCGCAGGGCAGTTACCTCATTGCCGACAAGATGGATGTGACGGCGGACTCCACTTGGGCGATGACAATGCCTTCCGCCGCCGAAGTTGGCAACGGACGCGACGTGCTCATCCGGAATACAGGTGCGAACACCATCACCGTTAAGGACGCCGGCGGCAATACACTCGGCACCGTTGCGGCGGGGGAAGTCAAGCTGTTTTATATCACCAGCAACGCGACGGCCAACGGCACTTGGGCAGTTTTCACCTTCGGAACAGGGACGAGCGCGGCGGACGCCTCTACCTTAGCTGGATACGGCCTGGAGGCGACAGGCAGCACGCTTTCCCAAGAGATGCCTACAGTTGCCAAAGCGGCTAATTACACCGTAGTCTCTTCTGATCGTGCAAACACCTTGGTGTTCTCCAACAGCGGGGTCGTGACTTGCACTCTAACCGGAGCCGCTTCGCTGGGCAACGGGTTCTTCGTGGCGGTCAGCAACCAAGGAACTGGCACCGTAACCATTGACCCAAATAGCACAGAGACTGTGGACGGAGCGAGCACAAAAGATCTCGCACCCGGTGAGTCCGCGCTCTTAAACTGCGATGGAGCCAACTGGGTGACGGTCGGCTACGGGCGCTCCACGCAGTTTCAGTTCACGAAGCTCGTGTTAGACATCTCCAGCGGATCGCCTTTCACGCTGACCTCGACGCAAGCGCAGAACAAACTTATCCAAACGATTGGAACCATCACAGGCGCGGTGACCGTCAATGTGCCTGCGGTGGTAGCTGTCTACTATATTCAGTGCTCGCACACAGGCGCGTTTGCGACGACTTTCAAGACTGCTGCCGGAACAGGTGTCGATCTGAACGCCAACGATCGTGCTATCCTTTACTGTGATGGCACCGATGTTGTGGAAGCGCAGACCGCTTCTGTTCCTGCCGGCTCCATCGCTGGCGGGGCTGCGGGCCAAGTGGTTTACCAAACTGGTTCCGGCACAACTGGCTTTAGTTCTGCCGGAACAACCGGCCAGATATTCCTTAGTGGTGGAACCGGTGCTCCCACATGGAGCGACTTAGGAGTGATCACTTTCGGCTATTCCAGCAAGGCAACACCTGTCGATGCGGACAGCCTGCCGCTGTCGGACAGTGAGGCCAGCAACGGTCCAAAGAAACTTACTTGGGCCAATTTGAAGGCAACCATATTCGCGTCATGGGGTGCGTTGGTGGCTGCTGGAACATCTAAAACAACCCCTGTGGACGGCGATTCAGTTGCTCTGTCTGACAGCGCGGCCTCAGACGCCACTAAGAAACTCACTTGGGCCAATTTGAAAGCTACGCTCAAAACATATTTTGACACGCTCTACGGAGACATGAAATCGGACGGAACCGTAGCAATGACCGGTTCCTTGACGCTAGGAGGGGCAGGGACGGGCATCATCTTTGAGGGCACGACAGCGGACGCCAACGAAACCACCCTTGTTGCTGGTGAGCCTACCGCTGACCGCACTGTAACGCTTCCTGACGCGACGACCACTTTGGCGGGTTTGGCTGTTGCTCAGACATTCACGGCAACACAACTCGGACAGCCTTTGACAGATAACGATGGATCGTTCGACCTCAGCGCAAAGCAGAATTTTCACTGCACTCCGTCGGGAAGCATCACCTTGACCTACACGAGCATTGCTACCAATACGGGGCATAGCGGTGTGACGATGATATATAACTCTGGTGGGCATTCCGTGTCACTACATACAAATACCAAGGCACCAACTGGAATGGCAACGATGCTGAGTGCTGCTGGAACGTACAAGATTGGAACCTACTGCGACGGCACTGACGTTCACATCACCTGTGCAGGGAAATCGCAATGAGCATGATTCAGTGTGCCGAAGCGTTCGGTGCTTCTGGCGGTTTGACCGGCAATGAGCGGAGTTTGCGGATACGTCAAAGTGCTTTAGGGCATTTAAGTAAAACGTGGGGAGCCGCACCTACATCCGCATATAAATTTACGGTTTCATTTTGGGTAAAGAGAGGGAATGGGACAACCACCTATATGTTCATGCGGGGGGCTGGTGGGAATGTTGACTATATCGGGTTTGATAACAGCACCTACGTAGAGCAACTTTGGGTTCGTGTCGGCAGCAGTTATGACTTGTACTTCACCGGAGCAAACAGAGATTTTGCGGGATGGGCGCACTACGTAGTGGCTATAGACACATCGAACGCAACCAGTACCGAGCGGGTGAAAGGCTACAAGAATGGAGAGCAACTAACTCTAGCGGCGGGTTCTTATCCTGCGCAGAACACAGTTTTATCTTTTAACAAGAATGCAACGGCGCAGGTTATTGGTAGAACAGGTTTCTCTACTAGCTATTCTTATGACGGCCTGTTTGCTGAATGGTGCGAGGTAGATGGACAACAACTCACCCCATCATCCTTCGGAGAACTAAACACCAATAACATCTGGGTTCCGAAAGCCTACACGGGAAGCTACGGCAACAACGGCTTCTATCTGGATTTCCAAGATACCACCAGCACTACTACGCTGTGTTACGACAAGAGTGGAAACAACAACCACTGGACACCGAACAACATCAGCCTGACTGCTGGTGTGACGTATGACTCAATGCTTGACTATCCGGTGAATGGCACTGCCGGGACTCAGCCGATTGGGAATTACTGTACGTTGAATCCGCTTGGCTACGACAACGCAAGTAATGTTGTCAGCGACGGAAACTTGAAGGTCGCATGGACGGCTGGTGGTAATTCATACAAGGCGGCCACGATTGGGATGAGCAGCGGTAAGTTTTACTGCGAGTTCTTTATTGACGTTGTAAGTACGGCTGCGATGCCGGGACTTGTGAACGATGTTGCGGCAGTTGGCTATCCGGGGAACAACGGCGCTGGGAATGGCTATGGCTATTACTATGACGGAACGAAGTACACTAGCGGTTCAGCGTCTGCTTACGGAAGCTCGTTCACCACTGGGGACATCATTGGTATTGCATATGATGCTTCGTCAGGAAAACTGTGGTTTTCTAAGAACGGTGTGTGGCAGGCAAGCGGTGACCCAGCGAACGGGCTCAACCCAGCATTCTCTGGCTTGAGCCTAACCAGTAATTGGTTTTTTGCAGCGGGGCACTCAGGCTCGGCAACGATGACAGCCAACTTCGGCCAACGCCCATTCGCCTATACACCACCGACTGGATTCAAGGCGCTGTGTACTACGAATATGACGCAGCCGGCATCCGCTGTAGCCAAGTCCTCTGACAACTTCAACGTCGTTCTTGACACCGGTGCAAACATCAAGGCAACAGCAGAGGCGCTATTCACCTACGAACTGGAGTGGATCAAGGACAGGGCGAATAGTAACAACCATCAGTTGTTGAGTTCTGTTAGTGGTAGTAACGTGTTGCGTAGTAACCTTCAAGGGCCAGCGTCCACTTACTCTACCCCGTCTGGTGATAGTGTTGGTTGGGTTTGGAAGCTTCCGAGTGCAGGTGTCAGCAACACAGCAGGCTCCATCACTTCCACCGTTGCGGCAAACACCGATGCTGGTATTAGTGTGGTGACTTATATAGGCAATTCGGTGTCTGGAGCAACCATAGGTCACGGTCTTGGGGCGACCCCAAAGATGATTATAGTGAACGCCTATTCTGGATATGCTGGCGCTGATTGGCTTGTGTATATCAAAAACATGATTAGCACGTACGAAATTGCTTATCTAAACTACACCCTTGGAGGATCAACAAGCACAGGATACTTTACAACAACGGCACCGACATCCTCCGTTTTTTCAGTTTCTAGCAATCCAAATATGAACGCGTCGCCAAATTCATATCTTGCCATCTGCTTCGCTGAAATCGAAGGGTTCAGTAAGTTCGGCAGCTATACCGGGAACGGTTCTACGGATGGGTCGTTTGTCTATTGTGGGTTTAGGCCGAAGTTTGTCTTAGTAAAGAGAACAGACAGCGCGAGTAACTGGTCAATTTATGATGCTGCCGTTGGCCCATATAACAAGATCAGCACGGCCCTGCTACCAAACAACAGTGGTGCTGAAAACACAGGTCACGGCATAGACTTCCTATCAAATGGATTCAAGTGTCGTGAAGCGGAGACATCATCTAATAGTGGGACACATATATTCGCAGCATTCGCAGAGTATCCCTTTGCACTTAACTGTAGAGCGAGGTAATAAATGCAAACAATCACAATCAAGGATGGCAAGCGGTTTGTCATCAAACAGGAACAAGTCATCGACGGCAAGGTAGTTCCGTCTAAGGCAATCCTCGCTGATCCTGCTGCTTATGGTGTCAGTGAGATTCAGATCGAAGATCGCAAGGATGATCGTTACTACTACAACCACGAGTCGGATTCTGCGCCGTACATCACTAGCACACCCAAGCCGGCAGAGCAATGCCGGGAAGTTGTCTGGAATCAGATTAAGGCGAAACGGGACAACCTGACCATCCACGGTGGGTGCAAGATCGGTGATTACTGGTTCCATACGGATGAATACAGCAAGCTGCAACAGCTAGCCCTCAAAGTGACAGGGGTGACGGGTGTTGTCGCTTGGAAGACAATGAGCGGTGAATTCACTGGATTGGATCAGGCGGGAGTCGAGGCATTGGCCGCAGCGCAGATCGAGCGGGACAAGCAAATCTTCACGGTGGCTGAAACCTATCGCACGCAGTTGGGCATGTTGAATGATGTGGAGGCTATCGCTGCGTTTGATTACTCGACTGGTTGGCCGCAGTCCTACGAAGAGTCGCTGGTAGTGGTGACGCCTGAATGAAGATTGCCTTCATCTACGGGAAGTTCCCGTCCTCTTGGCTGACGCAGCTGTTCACAGGCTCATCGTGCTATCACGTTGCCTTTGTGGATGAGGAAGTCGGCGCCATGTACGACATGAACCTGCTGCGCCGCAAACGTCGCTGGCCGCACTATCCGATAGATAAGGTGAAGCTGGTGGAGTGTCCTGTGCCTGTGCCGCTGCTTTATCTGGAAGCGCAACTGCTGGACGATGAGGCGACCTACGGCTATGCGGATTATCTGCTGTTCGCCCTGCGCCCGCTGTATCACCTGCTCGGGTTCAGCACGCGCAACAAGGACGGGGTGATCTGTTCCGAGATGATCTACAATGATCTGGTGGCGAATGGCTGGGAAGGCAGATTCAGAGAGGTCCCCAGTCCTGCTGATTTGGAGCGTGTGCTATGCCCCTGAGTCCGCAACAAGAGTCTGCGCTCGTTTCCGGGGGCGACTGCTTCGAACATTGGCACTCGTCAGACCGTATCCTTTCCCACGACGATGTGCTGCAGTATCAAAGTCTAACCACGGTAATTGAGGTGTCCGCCGATTTCACTGTGGACGATCGCTGGGACTACCTACTGGTCGACACCACGACCGGTAACGTGAACATCTATCTCCCGCAGGCGTTGAACGGCAGAGAAATAGAGGTCATCAAAGCGGCTGCCGCCTACAAGCTGAACATCCTTCCCGTTGCTGGTGAAACAATCATCGGGGCTACAGGGGTTATCATTCAATCGAAGTACGACGCGCTGCGAGTCAAGGCGGTGCAAGGAATGGGGTGGATCGCCATATGAGCTTCATCAACCTTTCGCAAATCGGTTTCGGTGACACACAGTCGGTGGACGCCTTCTCACGCCTACGTGTCTCGCAGGCTGTTACCTTGTTTGACGCGCAGCTTGAATACGGACTGGATACCGTGCGGTCGTGGAATGCGACTGCCAACGGTGCCATGGCCTCTGTTTCTGCTGACGGATCTGTCACGAGCGGCAGCAATGCCGTTGGTCCGGTGGATACGAACACTCGCATGTGTCCTGTAACCGTCTCCACGACCAACGGGGATTACAGCATCGTGCAATCCCGCCCCTACATGCGGTACCACCCTGGTAAGAGTCATCTTGTGTTGATAACGGGTGTGTTCAGCACCGGAAGCTCTCCGACAGCAAGTATAGTGCGGCGTTCCAGTACGTCTGGTTCCGTCGTGGATACAGCTATCGCGCAAGCCTCGTGGAACATCGACACTTTCGACGGCACTGGGCCGTCCGGCAAGACGATCGACTTCACCAAGACACAAATCCTGTTCATCAGTGCCCAGTGGCTCGGTGTTGGGCGCGTGATCGTTGGCTTCGACATCGATGGTCAGATGTTCCCGGCCCATCAGTTCTTGAACGCCAACAATCTGACAGTTCCCTACACCCAGACATTCAACCTGCCGCTGCGATTGGAGGTGCGCAACACAGGTGCATCGACCTGTGTGACACGGGCAGGGTACTTCGACGCAGCCAACGGCATATTCTTACAGACCTCACGCACCTCGGCTGGCGGCACGGCGTACCTCAACTGCGGCTCCGTGCAGTCTGAAGGCGGTGACGATCTGCCTGGATTCCCTAGGGCTGCTGGACGCGGAACGAGCACGGTGACAGTGACGACCCGTCGCCCAATTGCTGCCATTCGACCGAAAACGACGTTCAATTCGCGCACCAACCGTGGTTGGATCAACAACATCGGGTATGACCTTTACTCGGACGCCGGGGCTTATGTAGAGCTGGTGATCGGCGGGGCGCTGACGGGGGCCTCATTCGCTTCGGTCAATGCTGATGGAATTGTCGAGTTCGACTCCTCGGCAACGGCGATCACGGGTGGCACGACACTGCAGGCTGGCTACATCACTTCCGGCTTCAAATCTACGGCCAATGCCTCTGGTATGGCCGAGCTGCGATATCCCATTGTGCTCGGTCAGATCGACGGGCTGACGGCAACGCAAACGATAGTGACGGTGGTGGCCACCAGCATGAGCGGCACGGCCAACGTTGCCGCATCCTTCAACTGGCACGAGAGCGTGGTGTAATTATGGCCGGCGAACAAAACCCAAACGCTGACGAACTGACCTACGTCCTCTCCCCGCAACCGGGCATCAAGCGCGACGGCACCTTCATCG
>JACCDQ010321275.1_pt1 | contig 13074 bp, 16 predicted proteins | sample 7446031 | NCBI WGS metagenome assembly JACCDQ01 (sample SAMN15323442, study PRJNA562643) | freshwater metagenome | isolation source: river surface water | place: USA:Blue River Watershed | collected 2017-08-17 | reverse complement strand
GCTGCTCAGCGATGCCCGCGCCTGCGGCGTTGCCTTGAATCTCAGCGGCATCTTTCTGCGCATCGGCTTGGATCTTGTTCCCAAGAAATGAGAGCCCAGCGGCTCCCCCGGCAATTCCCGCCAGTGCGGCGCCTGAAAGTCCAAAACTCATGCTCTGGTCTCCAAATTAGGATGATCGACAGCTTCGAGGGCTGCGGGCGGCGCAGGTTGAACGTAGGTCTCCCAGAGCGTCTCCGGATCCGTTTCATTGGTCGGATTCGCGTGGAATGTCGTCACCTCGACGTCCGTCACGGCAATGCCCGCGCGCTTCGTGCCCGGCCGCGTGACGCTCATGAAGCCGGGTTCCACGCGCACTGGGCCCGCGTCCGTCGTGACGATCAGGATGCCCCGACGCACGACGAAGAACGACTCGTCCCGGTGGACGGCGCCGGTGAGCACCGTGCCCGCAGGGATATGCATCGTGCGCGCGTAGAGCCCCTTGCAGAAGTCATGCGTGACGGGCATCGGGACCTGGGGAAGGCGCAGCAGATGCGCCTCGAGATTGTAAATTGGAAGGTGCTCTGCCGGAACCTTGCCGTCCGCGTCCGCCTTCATGGCAGCGTCTTCGCTCATCGGGTTCGTTCCCCTTAATGGTTTGAGCTACTGGAGGCTCGGGCGAAGGGCTCAGTGCCTTCTATTCTGAACCCTCCGGCGGACGGCCGTCAATCACCCCCCTAGGTGATCTCGCGCCCACTCGCGCGAATCGTCAGCGCCGATCCGGTCCCCGCCGTGGAGATGAAGCTCGACGGTTCGAGAACCTGCCCAACGAGCTCCGGGAACGTGTAGGTTTCGCCCGGAGCGAGCGTCACGTCGTCCACAATCAGGTTACTCGTCGCAGCACTCCCACCGCTCGTGACCAAGTTCACGCTCATGATCGCGTTCGCGGCACTCGTGTTCGTGGCTGTAAATTTATCGATCAGTGCCTTGCAGTTCACGGCCGTGTACTGGGTCGTCTGCGCGGACTCCATCTGCTTCGAGGGGATAAGGTTCTTGACCGTGATAGCCATCCGAGAGGTCTCCTATGTTTTTAGGTAGCTTCCGCGCCGCTTGCTGAGATCGTTAAGCCGGCACTGGCGGCCTGGATCTGGATCGTGTCGCCAGCGTTGAGGACCTGAATGCCGTTGTATTGCAGGGCGTCGTTTGCTGCCACGGCCGCATCGTAGAGCAGGGCATTCGTGGTCCCGGCCGTCCCGGCAGCGGGCACGAGGAACACGCGCACGGCAATTGCGCCGGACGTCGTGTTCGCGATGTTCAGTTCCTTCACAAGCGCGCGGGCGTTCGCGGGGACCGTGTAGAGCGTCGTGACGCCCGTTGTGATCGCCGCTTGGCCGAGCTTTACGGGCGTCAGATTCTGGAAAGCCATCGTCCCTTCCTCACATATCCAGCCATGTCAGGACTTGCAGCGAGGATTTTCGCCCAAGTTCCTGGCGGCTTTCCGCCAGCAGGGAGCTGTCGGAACTCGCGGGCGTCGTGGTGCTCGCGCTGATCACCGCCGGTGTTGTCGCGGCGAGTTCAATTGCGTCCGCAAGCCGGTTGATCGCATCGAGCGCCTCCTGCGAGCGCGCGTCCGCATTGCCGGCCAGGATCGAAATTCCCTCGAAGTTGTTCGGAAGCAGTTCCGAGACCGTGTCGAAGAGCATCTCGAACTGCTTGATCTGCTCGGGGTCCTTCAGAAAGCTCGCCAGCTGATCGCGCGTCAGGTTGAGCTTTTGCGTGCGTGCCGCCATCGTCTAGTACGCCAGCCCTTCGAACTGTGCCTCGAGGCGCACGAATGACAGGTGCGCTTGGCTGTCCCCCCGGAAGCGTTGCACGCGCCAGTTCCGCATGAAGCCCTGCTGGAACCACGCGAGGCGCTTTGCGCGGTCCCCGATCTGACCTGCGCGGATGCTTCGGTCCTGGCTCCACGTCAGCCCGTCAAGCGAGTAGCTCGTGCTGATGACGGGGTCAGTGCCGAGCGCTACGCGCCCGGTGAGCGTGACGAGCTCGAGCTGCTGGAAAAGAGCGCCATTCCCGCCATTGTAGGTGATCAGCGTGCCAAATTCCCAGCGCACGATCTCCCCCCAGTGCGAGCCCACTTCATCGTCGAGGTAGCCAATGCGCGCGGCGGCCGGGTCCCCGACGAGCCACTTGTCGTAGCACCAGACAAGGTCGCGCGCGCGATATTGCGCAAAGCCCGCGGTCGTCGTGGTGAGCGTGAACCAGACAGCTTCCTCGAGGGCTTTTGAAGCTGCGGCGTCGTAAACTAGCGTGCGATCCGGAAGGTGCACGTAAAGATGCTGATGAGCCTTGTCGTTGCGCGCCTCGAGCCGCACGCGCGAGAGCTCAGCTTCGGAGTACCTCGCCAGGATCATGTCGATTTCCTGCGTGCTGAGCTTATTAGCCGTGCCATTTACGCCGGCGTATATGGCCGGCGCTTCGTTGCGACCGCTCCCAAGGAAGGTGACGGTCTCAATGAAGACGCAGCAGGCGAAGGTGCCCACGACGCCCTTCTGAATCTGTGCGCCATCGATGCGCTGGAAGGGGAAGAACTCCCCGCCCACGTTGTCGAACACTTCGATCGTGTAGCGGTTGAGGGCGTAGACCTCGTTGCGAAGCTTCAGCAGCGCTACAACCGGGTCCGGATCCGATTCCGAGCTGCCATACTTGAACGGGCTGACCTGCATCGGGTCCGTGAGTTCCGTCACCACGAGACTTCGCCCGTCGGTCGTCATGAAGTAGCCATCCACCCAGCAGACCGAAAGCACGGTGCCGATGTCCGGATCAACGACCTGCTCGAGACCAAGGGCTGGCGTCCAGTAGTAGAGCTTCCCGCCCGCGGCGATCGCTAGGCGGTCAAAGCTGTAGTCGAACGTAACAAGATTATCGAGCGGGCCCCCGACATCGCCAAGATCCACGACCGTGCCGTCCGCATTGATCTGCACGAGCTTCGTGCCCATGACGCGAAAGCAGACGCCGTTCCAGTTTATCCCACCGCGCGTAGCGCCCGGGCCCTCGCCGTTCTCGATGATGCCCTCAGCGGGTCGCAGGAAGCCGCTACTGACGCCGGATTGCTTCGGCACCGGTAGCAGGTTCACGGGATAGGACGTGCGCAGGTCGGGCCCGGCATCGGAAAAAATCCCGTTCAGGATCGGAATTTGCGGCATCGGCGCGCTCCCTGCCCCTTCCGCCTTCAGAACTCGGCCGTGAGCCGTAGGGAGCGCAGCGTGACGACGTTGTTCGCAACGGCCGGATCTGCTGTCACCACGAAATCCAACGCTTCCGTCAGATCAAGGTCAAGCGTCAGTAGCGGGTTCCCCGAGAAGCCCGGGCCCACGATACTCAGCGGACCCGTGAGGACTTCGCCCGCGCCGAGATTGCGAAGTGTCCGCTGCACAACGACACTCTCCTGGTTCACGGCGTTAATCGAAAGGAACTGCTCGCCCCCGAGTTCCATTGAGAACACTTTCGCGTCCGCGTTCTCGGTGAACGAAAGCTCCGCCTCGACGAGGAGCGCGCCGCCCACGCCCACCGAACTCGCCGGCAGCGCTACCGTCGCAAGCGTGACCTCGTCGCCGGCCACAGCCACAGTCGGCGTGCCGAGCCCCAAGGCGTATGGGTAATTGATCGTGATCTCAAGACCCGTGGTGTCCGTGTCGAGCGCCGTGACCTCGTAGAGCCCGTCAACGCCCGTGCCCGTGGCCCACGTCACATAGACGGAAGCGCCCACGGCAATGGCTTCGGTGAGACCATGCTCGCCTTCGCTGACAAGCTTCACCGCGCCGCCGTCGTCTTCGTACGTCAGATCGATGAACGTATCGGCGGGTTCAACGAGGCTCACCGGCGTGAAGTTCTCGAGCACGAGCGGCGGCACGGAGTTCAAGCGCGGGCTCGCGCCCACGGCATACTCGACGGTCGCCTGGCGATTGAGGATCTGAATCGTACGCGGATAGTCCCAAGGACCGAAGGTCTGGGCGGCGTTGAAGAGCGTGGCGAGCTGATCAAACTCGAGCGGCGACGTGGGCGTGGCCCGGCTTCCCCAGACGAACGATTGCTCGTTGCCCTGGCTTGAGATGCTGATCAGTTCCCCGCGCGGGACCGCGATTGAAACGTTTCCGGAAACGTCCGAAGGATAAATAAACATTGTGTAGATCTCCTTAAGTTAATCAGCCTACGCGGAACCAGGTGTCTGAGAGCGAGTCGAATTTGAGCCGAAAGAAGGCATTCGCGGCGAGTGTTGTGGGCGCGCCCACGACCGTGGCGCCATTCCCGCTCGTGGTCAACGTGGTGACGGATTGCGTGCAGTTCACGAGGAGTTCTTGCCCATTCATGCAGTTCGCAAGGGCCGGCAGAAGGATCGTCATGGCGGCGTACGCGGCCACGGGCTGAAGGATCAGCCACGTGTCGTCGCTATCGTCGCGCACGGTGACGACGGTGCCCGAAACGCTCGGAGCCGCGTACTGGTTCTGGAAGCCGGGAGCGTTGAGCTGATCCTGCAGATACTCCGTCAGCTCGCTCACCGGAAGCCGGCGCGTGTCGCCGCTATTGGGCGCGTAGACGACGAGGTTGTCCCCGGGGGATACCTCATCCAGCAGCGGCAATTGATTGATATACGCCATCGTTTTCCTTTCAGAGATCCAGAGGGCCGTCAGGACCCACGAGCACGGGGTCCACGGGACGGCGAATGAACGGGCTGTCGTACGTGCGCCAGGGCTTGTTCCCTGCGCCCGCGGGCATCGTGCTTGGGAGCTGCTGCTCCGGCGGCATCGTGGCGCGCGAAAGGAGCGTCTGATACGCGCTCCGAGCCGTAGCCTTCGTGTCGGCCATGACGGTCTTGCCGTAGCCCGGCGCGATTCGCACGGCCAGGTTCGTAATGACCGCCTCGTTCGCCCAGTCGGGCACATCACTCGGGGATTCGATTTCGCTGTTCTGCGGGCTTCCTGGGACCGGATACGCCAGGCGGATGCCCTTGCCGTTCCAGTCGGCCATCATCGCATCCAAGCGACGAAGCGCGCTCTCGAGCTGCTCCGCCTGCAGGTCGAACACGTAGGAAGCAAGGCCGATCTCCTCGAATGCGGCCTCGACGAACTGGCGCTTGCTGTATCCCATGGGTCAATCCTTCCGGCTCGGCGCGCTCAAAGCCTCGTCGATCATCGAGCGAAGCTTCTCGTTGCTCGTGCGGTTTCCAAACTTCAATCCGAGCTCGCGCGCTTGCTGGATCAGCTCCTGGCGCGTCGGCTCGGCGTCGTCGTCGGGGATCTCGTCTTCGTCCGGATCCGGCTCATCCTCATCCTGCGCGGTCGGCAGCGGAAGCGCAGGTACCACGACCGTGGCACTCGGCGCGGGCGCCGGCGCAACGACGGGCGGCGTGGATTTCGGTTCGTGGTGATTCACGCCGTCGATAGGTTTCGAAGGACGCTTCGGCGCCGGCGCAGGCTTTGCGCGCGGGTTTGCCGGATAGGCGCGCGCGCCAGCGGCCGCAATGGCCTCATCCTGGCTCAGATACCAGCCGGCGGCGAGCTTCTCTTGCAGCTCGGTAGCGTCGGCCGCTCCCGAGTACGTGTAAAGCCCGCCATCGCGCGGCCGGCGGCATTCGCCGGGGCTTTTGTAGACGATCGTGGGGAAAATTATCGTGGTGCTCACTTTGAATTGTCCTTTTCCATGGGAAAGGTCGGGGACGGCGAACAACGCATGGGGGAGGACTGAAGCAAATGGGCCTGAGGGACCGCGAAAAGCTTCGGCCCTCCCCCGGCGTTCTACCTATTTTGCCGCAGCTCCTACTGGTTGAACAGCAGGATGCCGGACATTTCGGGCTGGACGTTCACGACGCCGAACAGCGTGTCGAGCCTGTACTTGATCACGCTCGTCGTGATGTCGAAGAACTTCTGCATCACGAGTTCGATGCCCTGATCGGTCGTCCCGCGCATAACGGCCACGCCTGCGTCCGAGGGGATCGCCAAGCGCCCGGGCAGCAGCTCGATCGAGTCCTTATGCCAGAACGGGTTGATGTTCGCCGCGTTGACGTTCAGGAAGTTGATAGCGGCCGTGGCCGATTCCGTCACGACGCTCACGTTCTTGTACTGGAGCTCGGCGTCCGTCGGCGAGTTCGTCGCGCCGATGATCGGAGGGCTGATCACCATCACCGTGCCGCTCGTGACCGAAATCACGCGGAAGGTCTTCAGCTGCCCCGTGGCTTGCTTGGTGATGTGGTGCACGGCCTGCACGCCATCAATCGTGAAGCAGTCGCCGGCTACCACGCCCGTCGTCGAAGATACCGTGACCGATTGGTAGCGGTTGTCGACGTTGATCTGACCGCCCACGCTGTTCGACGTCGCTTGCGGCACGAAGTCCGCTTGCGAGCCGTTCGTGGCAATCGTGATCGACCCTACCGCTTCCGCAGGCAAGCGGAGCGCGTAGTCGAGCTTGTAGGTGTCGAAGCTCGCGACCATGCCGACGTACGAGCGCTCATATGCCTTGTCGCTCTTGTTACTGCCAAATGAGCGCGCGGTGCCGACGAGGTTCCCAGCCAGACCGTTATAGTCGCGCGTCGAGAGCGCGAGATAACGGTCGTTCATGGGGATGCCTTGCTCGTTCATGATTGCATCGCAGAGCGCAATGTCGTCGTAGTCGCCCGCGGCCGCGTTGATCGGCACGACAAGCGTGCCCTGGAGGGCCGCGACCTGCATCACAGCGAGGTTGATGTCGGAGGCGAGCTTCTGCTTAGCCGAATCGCCCAGACGACCTTCCTGGAGCGCATCCCGCAGCTGCAAGCTCGTCATGGTCCACGGCGAGCTCTTCTTGTAGCCGATCGTCGACGGCACCGAAAGCTGCGTCATGTCCTTGAACGTCACCGCCACGCCGGGCGTGAAGTCCTGCGACTGGGCGATGTAGGGCTGGGGACGCCAGATGGTGTCACGCGACCGTTCCATGGTCGTCTGATCCGTGCGATAGATGTTTACGTTGCGGGACAGGACGAGGGCGTCGTTGAATCCTTCGAGGATGTCCTCAAAAGCGACTCTCTCTTCCTTAGAAAAGGCATTGGCCATAAATTTTGTTTACCTCTAAAAATAAAAGTTATTTTTTAGCGGCGCTCTTTTTGTCCTGCTTGTACTTGTGGACTTTCGAGAAGTCCCCAGTCTTCGCAGCATCAGCGCGTAGCCGTTCAAGGGTTGAGTCGATCGAGCCCGAGGCGGGACCGGTTCCGGTCACCACGCGCTCGGGCGGGGGAGCTGCCTTGCGTTTCGTCACTTTCAATTCTTTCTCCAGTTTCGCTACCGCGAAGGCATACTTCACGGGGTCCTTGATCGATGAGAGTTCCTTGAGCTTCTTCGGGTTCTTTCCGAGCGCGTAGATCACGAGCGCGGGGTTCTCCGCGCCTTGCACCAGAATGCCCTGCTGCGTGACATCGAGGAACTGCTGGGCCGCGGCCTCAGCGTCCTCGAAGTCGCGCACCTTCAGCGCAGCTTTCGCCTTGCCGTAGCCCTCAAGTGTGGCCTTCCAAGCGTCCTCTTGGGCCTTCACCTGAGCCTGGGCCTTCTCGGCCTCCAGATCGGCGGCGCGCTTGCGCTCATACCAATCCGAAAGGGCCGTCTCGAACTTGTCCGTGTCGTAGTCGTGCTCCTCGAGCTTCGGTTTGGCTCCCAGCGTGACCGGCGGTTTGGTCTCGGTCCTTTGCTGGGCGTCGAGCCGGGCTTTCAGTTCACGGTTCTCACGGGCAATTTCGCGGTTCGATTTACGCAGCTCACGCACCCATGCGGGCGCCCGTGTCTGCTCAACGGGAGGCGGCGCTTCCTCCCCAATGGAGACAAGGACCTCGTCCTCGACTTCCTCTTCCTCTGCGTCGTCGTCTTCTGCCTTCTCGCCCTCGGTTTCGCCTGCGCCGGTATCACCAGCATCGCCTGCGGAATCGTCCCCGTCGTCAGTGCCGGCATTGGTCTCGGCACCTTCCTCGGGTTCGTCTCCGTCGACAACGCTTTCCTCGACTTTGGTTTCATCGGTCGTGGCGGACTCAGACGCCGTGGCGTCGGTCTCGAGTTCCGTGGTCTCTTCTTCTCCGCTTGTGACTGCCTTTTTACTCATCGGTATTTCTCTTGGGCCCCATATCTAAAACTCACCCGATTGAAGCGGCTCAGGTGGATGCCGCGTAAAAACTAAATTCCTCAAGTCTCATGCGGTAGGCGCAGCTTCGGGCGCAGGCGATGTCTTGGCTACCTGGCCGCTGACGGTACCGCTGATCTCACGCGCAAGGTTCAACGCGTGATCCTGGGAATCCATGTCGACTTCGGACATTGTCTGAATGGTCTTTGCGCGCGCGAGTTCCGCGTCGGCGACGGTTTTCACGGTCGTGGCGCGGGCCTGCGCAGCTTTGGCCGTGGCCTCTTCGGCTGCGGCCTGGAGGTACTGCGTGTTCGCGTCCGGCCCTTGAGCTGCGGCCTCGGCGGCAAGCTCCTCGGCTTCCTTTTCGGTCGGTTTGACTGCGCCCATGCGCACGAGCTTGCGCCGGAAGAAGTCGCGCACGTCCGAGAGGCCCTCGCCCTCCATGTTCATGAGCGTCATGCCCTGGAGGACCTGCTGCGTCTCGGGGTCGGTCGTGATCTGCAGGAGGCCCGTCAATTCCCTGACGGTCGCGGCCTTGCGGCTCGAGCTGCTCGGGCCGACGTCCACGCTCACGTCGAACCGGGCCGCACCCAGGTCGTTCTCGAACACGCGCTCGCCAGTTTCCTGATCGATCGTCGGGCGCATGAGTTCGACCGAACGGGTTTCGCCGGATTCGGCCACGGCCTTCATGATCCGCTTTTCTTCGACGTAGAGCTCGCGCGCCATGGAAAGCCAGACTTCCCCGCAGCGCTTCATCCCCTTGGCGAAGTTCGACATGTAGATGAAGGTCTGCATGTCGAGGCGCTGCTGGATCATCTCCACGGCCTTGCCGGAAATGTTCGAGACCATCTTCTCGGCCTCAGCCGGGTTCCCGAGGATGTCGCGCATGTCCTGTTCGGTGACCTGTAAGAGTGCTGCAAGGGCCGGCGGAATGTTTGCGGACTTCGTGTAGGCGACGGGCCCGCTCGGGAGCTGATTCCCGTTCTGATCCGTCATCGGGTTGATCAGAAGGTACGGATAGTCCTTCAGGTTGTCCTCGGCCCACATGACTTGATGCCCGGCAATTTGCTCAGGCGTCAGGATGGGTTTCTCGACGGACGACAGCGCGCTCACCTCGCCGAGCTTTGAAAGCTGCATGTTTTTGAGGCGCTGGGCGTCTTTGGCGAGGCGTACGTGCCCCATGCAACGCTCGACGTTATCGACGAACCAGCGCTTGCCGTAGACGACGATGATCGGGATGCACTTGCCCGCGATGTAGCCGCAATCCTCGAGGATCCTGCCTCCGCTCATGATGTATTTGCGCACGCGCCGGCGCTTGATCTTCTTCTGCCCGACTTCGCGCGTGCCCACGGCGAGCAGTGTTTCCTCAAGGTCTTCGTTGCGCTCGAACTCTTCGGGCGCGTAACGTTCTTCTTCGCCCATGAGGGTTTGGAAAATGCGGATCGTCTCGGTCTTTTCCTCGACGCGATAATACTCGGCTACAAACACGACGTCCGGCGTGCACCAGTCGAATTCGTACTGGTGGATTTCCTTTGGCCAGCTCGTGGGGTTGTCCCCCCAGGTTTCCTCGTAGTCCGCGCGGGTCATGGACGTGACGACAAAGCAGCGCTTCGCGTCGGCCTTGTCCTGGCGCTTCGCCTGAAGGTCGAAGAACACCGAGCTATCGGCGTCGAAGATAGGCTCGATGCGGATCCGCTGCCGGTCGTCGTCCGGATCCTCGTCGTCCTCGTAGCAGGAACGGAGGCGCCAAGCGCCGATGCCGCCGCCGACAGCCTCTTCAAAGGCGTTGTCGTAGGCTTCGTCAGCGACCGAATCCTGCTCGTCCGCGCGGTAGAGCCCATCGCAGGTATCGGCCATGCCGTCGTCGGCATCGCCGTCCTTATTCACGAAGTCGACCGTGATACGGTTGTTCCGGTATTCGGAAAAAATCCGCATCACCGAAAGCGCGACCTTATTTACCTCAAATTTAGGCTTATTCTCGTAGATGTCCCAGAGCGGACCTTCCCACTGGGCACCGGCAATCGAGTAGAATCTTCGATCGGTGAGGCATTGGAGCCGCTCATCGCGGAGGGCAGTCTGGATGCGGTCGAACTCACGCAGCGCCTCCTGATGGATTTTGCCCAGGCGCTCTTCGTTAGAAATTCGTGCCATCAGTCCCCTATCCCCTTCCTTAAAGCTTTCACCACTTATTGATGGTTGGCAACGGCACGACCGTTCGAGTTGGTCTATGCTGCGCGCGGCGGACGCCCTCCAGACTATACCTGAGGGCGTCGATGACATGGTTCTTCTTGTCCTCAAGCACCGGCAGGACGCGACTCGTGAGCGGATCCGTCTTGTAGCTGTAGAGCGTGAGTTCATCGATCGTGTGCACGCACCGGGGATGCACGACGATGTCGTAGGACTTGAGCCATTCGACACCTTCTTCGACCGACTTCGGGCCCTTCACGGCCTTGAGGATCTTCGGGAACCCGTGCTTCTGCATGTAGCTGATTGTCTCTGGACGCGCCGAGTCGGCCACGATGGGCCATTTCTCGGCCTCCGGCACCGTCATGAACAGCGCCGGCGTGTCGATGATCTCGCAGCCCACCATGTAGGCCTCAAAATCGATGTAGAGCGTCCGGCCGATCAGATGCGCGCGCACAAGCGTTGTCGGATCCGTGGCGAATCCCCAGTCGGCTCCTAAACGATGCACCGCATCCTTTGGAGCCTCAAACTCCTCGATGCGCCAGTTCTTGAACACGCGAGCGCTGCTATTGCGCAGGTATTCCCCAAGCCAGACGTGGGCGTACTTGTCCGGGTCCCGCCGCTTGTCGTACTCCATCTCGGCCCTGAGAACCGAAGGGAACCAAGGATTGTCCTCGTAGTTCACCCGCACAACGGCCGCATCCGGCGGCGGCGTCGGCCCGCGCAGCAGGCTATCCACGGGCCCCCCTTCGGTAGCCGGGTTCCAGGTGAACCAGAGTTCCGAGCCCGGCTTCCGGATCGTGGGTCGCAGCAGATCAAGCGAGCGCTGCGAAAGCGATTGAGCTTCCTCGATCCATGCGCGGCTGTAGCCCTCGAGGCTTTTGATCGAATCGGCGGTGTGGTTCTGCATGCCCTGAAAGATGATTAGGCCGTCCCCGCGCCGGGACCGGATCACGGATTCCTGCACCTCGAAGTAAGAACCCGCGCCGAGGGCTTCAATCTTGAGCTCGAGCAGGCGTTTGACGGATTGAGCGAGCGACTTCTGGATTTCACGCACGCACACGCTGCGCCCGTTCGGGTCCATGAGATGGGCTTCAATGAGAGCTTCGGCGAAGAAGTGGGATTTTCCGCTCCCGCGCCCCCCCCAGGCCCCCTTGTAGCGCTTGGGTTTCAGGAGCGGGACGGCCCAGCTAGGTGTCTTGATCGATAGCGTTGCGCCCTTGCGCGGCGTCCTTGCCATGCACGATCACCCTCTCGATTTTCGTGAACAGCACCGGGCCCCCATCGGCCCCCGTGACTTCGTGCTTCTGCACCTCGCGCCAGCCCATCTGCGACTTCGTCCACCATATCATGGCGGTAACATCGCCGGAGGTGGCCTTATTGAAGAGCGTCTGGGCGACCTTCACATTCGCCTTGGCCTTCCCGCGCACGAGCTCGTCGGGAAACGCCTTCATGACCGTTTCTTTGTGAATTCCACCCCGCACGAGCGTCCCAATGTGCTCGATCGGCAGGCCGAAGCCGGCGAAAACCTCGACCTGCTTGCGCTCCTCGAGCGTGGGCACGAAGCGCGGGCGTCCGGCTGTGCGCTTCACCGGATTTTTTTCGACGGTCGGTTTATCGGACTTCGCCCGTTGTCCCATGCTGGGCAGAATACCACGGCCCGAGCTGCGCTATAATCCTCGCGCATGAGCAATGTTCATGAGCTCGATGATCGGCGCGGGCCCTGGTTCACGGTGCTCGCCATGTGCGTGCCGTGCTCGCATCGATGGATCGGATGCCTGAGGCCTGGGACGCCGCTCTTCAATCTCGAATGCCCCAGCTGCGGCGCCGCAGAATCTTTCGCCTCGTTCCCGCCGCAGGAATACCTGGATGCGCTGCCGGAGGAACCTAGCGAGGGCGCGCAAGATGCCGATATCGTCACCTACCGCCCAGCTCCGGTCAAAACCCGGCCACGCGCAGAATAGGCAGCGTCAAACGATCGTGAGCTTCTCGATCAGATCCTTCACCGCCGCGCTCGCGCTCCGAGTCAGGTTCTTCACGTCCTGCAGCTGCGCTACGAGCTCGCCGACCGCGCGCACCTCGGCTACCGAAAGGCCCGACTTTTCCATATCGATCGAAAGCGTGTCGAGGTCCGGGATGAGCGCGAGCGCCTCGGTGAACTTCGTGTCCAAGGACGCTACGCGGGTTTTTACAGCGTTGGGGATTCTCATTTCGCCTCCGGGCTAGGGGGTTGTTCGGGCGGCGCTTCGAGTACTAAAGCGCCCTGGGGATGGGCTTTGATCTGGGCGGCGATCTGGTTCACGGACGGAACCAGCTCCTGAATGGTCTGTTCCACAACGGCGAAGTGACTGCGCGGGAACGCACCGACGCTGAGGAGCCCCAACGCTGACGTGAGCGTCCGATGCGCGCTCACGAGATTCTGCAGGTCCTCCGGGATTTTTCGGAAATTTAGGCCGTCACCCGCGGGCGCTTGAGCCGCGCTAGACCCGCCCTCTAATGCCCTCAAAACCGGCGATTTTCGCGCCGATGCTGCGCCCTTGGATTGCTTTCTTCGCTTCATGGAACTCCCTACACGCGGCCCCCCCGCGAAACAAACGGCCCCGGCGCGAATGGGAGGGCGGGATACGCCGGGGCCGCACGAATTTGCCCGCGTGATGCGCACGAGCAAGCCATCAGTGTCGCACGTCCACGGCGAAGCACAACGTCAGCGATTAATCAGCGGGGCATTTTGGGGATGATTTTGTTGGCGCGGCGCGCCCTTAAAAAAACTCACCCCGG
>JACCDQ010411206.1_pt1 | contig 13076 bp, 17 predicted proteins | sample 7446031 | NCBI WGS metagenome assembly JACCDQ01 (sample SAMN15323442, study PRJNA562643) | freshwater metagenome | isolation source: river surface water | place: USA:Blue River Watershed | collected 2017-08-17 | reverse complement strand
TGACGTAAACTGCCTAAAGCTTGACGACGGATACTACGCCGTATCAAGCGGTCAAGGTGATCCAGACTACACCACTGAGATATTTCCTAGCGCAACTTAAACAATACCCGGCCGAAAGGCTGGGTATTTTTTTATGTTGACAAAAACGTGCCCTTATGTTATAATAGTACAAATTATTTATGGGTATTCTTATTTTTGGGTTAACGACCCTAAACCGCAGAAATCTCTTAAATCACCTAAAATCATTAAAGTTAGCGGCAACATCCTGCTAGTAAACGAGGAGACCTATTATATGACAGAAGTAAGCCCCGAAAGTGTAATTCAAATCCTCGGTACAGTATCACTAGCAGTTATTGCGGTTTTTGTAGGTGTTCAAAAATTGGCAAAAGATTGGCGAGCTAATAGCGCTGAGAGTTCAGTAATTACGCTAATGCACACAGAACTAGAGCGTATGGCTGAGCAAAATACTCAGCTAAGTGTAGAGCTAGGAAGGCTTCATAGCGAGGTAATTGCACTTAACCATCAATTACAAAAATTAACCGTAGAGAACCAACATCTACAGGCAGAAGTTGTTGCACTTACAAAAGAAGTAACAAGACTACAGACTGTGCTACATAAAGGAGGGTCTGATGACAGCACCAATTAAACTTAATTTTAAGATTTATCAAGGCAGCACATTTAAACAGGTTTTGCGTTGGGAATCAGAAACAAAAGTTTACGTACCCATTACAAATATTGCTAAGTCTGCACCGGTTCAAATAACTGTGTCAAACGCACAACAACTGCCTCCACTAGGCTGGCGTGCCAGGGTAACCAATGTGGGCGGCATGCGTGAAATAAATACACCAGATGGCCAGTACCAAATCGTAACTAATATTGTTGGTGATACTCTTGAGTTTAATCAGGTAAATAGCCTAAACTATACTGCATATACTAGTGGTGGCGTTTTAGAGTACAACCAGCCAGCTTCGCTAGATAATACAACTGCAAGAATGCAGTTGCGAGAGAAGATAGATAGCGACACGGTAATACTGGAACTTACTACTGAAAATGGCGGTATTATTATTGATAATACTACAAAAACAATTCAAGTACTCATAAGTGCTGCACAAACAGCCTTGCTAACATTTAGTTCAGCGGTTTATAGTGTAGAATTAGTAAAAGACAGCACGGTAACTCCTTTTGTTACAGGCAGTATGTCGCTCGTAAAAGAGGTAACTAGATAATGGAAACAGCCGTACTAGAATTAAAAGAAACTGTAGTTGAGTCTGCTACTAGCACGGACTACGTAAATACCTCTAGTACTGAGACGGTTGTAGTAGATAACGAAAGTGTTGCTTTTGTAACACTAGAGCAGCATGGTAATATACTAGTAGAGTACGATACTTCTAAACTAATTGTTCACGGTATTATGGGGCCACCAGGAAAAGATGGTATAGCAGAGGAAGATATGGTGTACTCAAAAAGAATTGACTTTGTTACCGAAACCGAACTATACCGTGGAGAAGCCACAGTAGGGTCGTCTGAATCCAGCGCAGTATGGAGAATCAGAAAAATAATAATTGGTACCGACAGTGATGTAACAGAGCTGTGGGCTAGCGGAAGCGCTGAATTTAACAAAAGTTGGGCAAATCGCACAACCTATACTTATAGTTAAGGAGTTATCATGGCTATTTCAGTCACTAGTGACCTTCAAATTATAAGTAACTGCGATACTACTACAAGCAGTGGTACGTTTTATCGCCTAAACGGACCTTCCTCAGCTAACCCCGTTGCTGAACCAGATGCTCGCAGACAGGGTGTTGCTTGTATGGGGTATAAGTCCGGCACATCACTAACACCTACTGACACAGGTGGGCATTTTAATAGTACGGCAACCTTTAGTGTAAGTGGTCAGCACGTATATCACTGGCGAAATAACGTTACTGCAGCTAACGCTAACACAAAAGTTAACCGTGGGCTAGGTTTTGGCCTAACTAATACTTCCACAACATCTACGACCGCGTGGTCTACAACGAACTATAAGCTGTGGTTACTAGACGGTAGCGATACGGCTATTGACGGCGGTTGGGTGCCTTACTGCGTAGATCCTGCGGGTACTGCTGATGCAAGTGCAGGCACGCTTACACTAACGACTGTAAGAAATTGTGCATTTATTTCTCGCCAACAGTCAGGCGTTAACACGGGCCTTAATAATATTTTAGTTGATATTATTTATCGTGGTACTGGCGTAACGGCATCGGCTTCTAGTGCGGCAGATACTATTACATTTGACAGTATCTGGGCGGTAGATAGTACGCTTACTAATGCTTGGGGCATTCTAAGTAAAGCTAACGAAATCTATTATGGATTGGGCACTATTAATATTGGTAGTGCTACACAAACAAATACTTGTCTATTCAAGGATGTAGGACAAGTTTTAGTTTGGCGAAATCAGCCAGTAAGTAGCACGCACTACAAATTTAACTTATTAGGTGCAAGTGGCCAAACAACCACTTTCCAGTTAGGTTTAAAAGCAGGCGACGGTACAGTTAGTGAGGGTTGTAGTATTCGTGGAGCCGGTACAGCAGTATGGAATATTACTGCAAACGCTAATACAAGTTTCTTGGCGTACGGATGTGCTTTTGAGCGTATTAATACAGCCACACTTACTAGTACTAGCGAGCTGAGTGGTACGTCTTTTGCTACTTGTGGGCCCATAACTACTAACAATGCTATAGTGCACGACTGCTTATTTGCCGCACATACTGCTACACAATTAATACTATCGCAACCCACTTATGCTAATAACATTACCAATACCAAGTTTACTAGTGCTGGTACTGGACATGCTATCGAAATAACAGGTACTGCAGCTAACTTTACCCTAAGTGGTAATCAGTTTACTGGCTATGCATCTTACCAAGCAGGTGGAACCTCCACAGGTAATGAGGCCTTATTCATAAATATCGCTAGTGGCAATATAACTATTAGTATAACGAATGGTGGAAACACTCCTAGTTATAGAACTGCCGGTGCTACTGTAACAATATCTAACGATAAAACTTTTACTATCTCAAATATTGTTTACAATAGTGAAGTGCGGGTATATAGAGTGTCGAACGATTCCGAGCTATGTGGTGTAGAGAATATTGGCGTATCTTCCCCCTCCAATGCAGCCGTATCTGGTCCAGACAGTAGTGGTAGATATTCAATAGCGTACTCCCACTCCCTGGCAAATACGCTGATAAAGATAATAATTATTAATATCAGCGATCTTGGTAACCCAGCAAAGAATTACCAGCCATACTATCAAGAATATACGCTAGACAGTGCATCTAATCAGTCGCTATTAGTGTCACAAATTATTGATAGAAACTACAACAACCCCTAAGGAGCTAGTATGGCTTGGAGAATTATACAAACTACAGACGGCCAACACTTAGGTGTTGTGTTGAGCTATATAGAAGCCGGTCAGGTAATTACCTTCGAAGATGGTGATGTGGTACCTGTCACTCAAATATTCACTGCGGACGACGGCAATACATTGTTAGCCTGCGGTACCAATTATCAAATGACCTTAGTTAAGGAATAATTATGCCAATTATCAACGACCCATCAGACTTATCTACAGGCAGTGTAGATATTGTAGTAGATACTGCAACAAAAACTATTGAAATCAAACCTTACAGCGTAGGTACAAACCCTACAGGTGTGATTTTAAATGAAGGGGCTACCGGCGGTTTAACCGGACAGGCCCTATACTCATGGCTAAAAGAACGTTGGAAAGCTGATAGCACGTTTATTAAGTATCCATTCCCAATGGAAGCGATTACCCCTGAACAGTTTGAATTTATTAACGGCTGGCTACCAAAAGACGACACAACACGTAAGCTAATTCGTACAGCTGGATGGGCAGAAAAATCTGCTGCTGGTGCTGTTCTGCGACAGTATGCGGGCGTTGTATCTCTGGGCTCTCTGGGTGCTACTGACCAACCATATTACCGCTTTGGTACTAACACAGCCACCAACTTCACATACCCTGGTCCAATCAACGAAGCTGTACAAGTATTTGGTGACGCCACTAACGGTAACTTCAACTATACAGACGGTGATAACCTAGATGTATATTGCCGCGAGTTAGGTAAGACATTCGCGTATTCTAACAATACTCAGATTGGTGCTCCAACATTAACATACATTGTATATCGTTTCCCTCTATCTAACGGTACAGACCTTAAGATTTCCGCAGCAGCTATTGCAGCTGATGCTACCCTAGGTGCTACATCTCCTTGGAGTAACATCACTATTGAATACTTTGGTACTAACCAACTATTCGACGTTGATGGTGATACAGCAACTGAACCATATCGCTACATTATTACTGATAGTGCAGGTACAGCCACAACTCAACAAATCTATGAAAAGATTCAGTGGAGTCTACGTCAAGCTACAGATATTGATAGCGGTGCAGGTACTGTAAACGGTAAGGTTGCTACGAGCCTACTAAGTTTCGTTGGTGATACCCTTGTTGGTGCCAACGGTGTTTACATTGCTAACCTAAACAGCAACTTCCTAAACAGTGTTGACTTCTACGACTTTAATGGTATCGTACGTCGTTATCCATTCGTTGCTGCTGGTACTATTAATTTCGGTGCTAATGCTGGTAGCGGTGACTTCAAGTATTGGATGTTCTTTGTAGATACCCCTACAGCTGATTACGGCACTGCCAGTGCCGTAATTGTTAACGACAAGGATGGCAGTCCAGTCACAGGTACTTATGCCGGTTCTCCTGTTAACTTTACTTTTGCTTACGACTCTAATACTCAAGGCGGACGTACAGCGGGCCAAAATGCTGCAGTTAAAGTTATTGGTATTGGTTTAGGTGGCGGACAATTCGTTAGTGTTGACCACACTATTACACGTACAGCAGGACAGTCAATCTTATTAGCTCCAGCTCAAGAACGTAACTACAGTAACCCTGTATAATTTAGGAGTATTTAATGTCAAATAGTTATGTGCAATTGCCGCCAGATTCAAGCGGCAAAAAACTGTACACACACAATTATACAGTAGAAGGCAATAGTGTTCATGTACAAGGCATACATCTAGTTGACCATACTAATCCTGAGTGGGCACAACAGGTGGACATACGCGGACAAGCGTATGTCCGCTTTGCTGAAGGCTCTCCTACGTTAGATGCGTTCAACAATTTGCGTGTTAGTGAAGGCAGTATTCTTGGTGGATACGAGTACAGCCAGGGAGATATGGCCGACTTGTTTACAGACAACACTGTAGGTTCCGCTAATATTGTTCATGTACCTCAGCGCAGCGAAACGGTGCTGTCTGTGTCCGGCAATAGCACAGATAAAGCACAGCGTACAACTAACAGATATCATTACTACCAGCCAGGTGTAGGCCAATTTGCCCTAATGACCCTAGCTATGAGCGATAGTGGCAGAGCTGGTAATATTAGACGTTGGGGTTATTATGATGACAACAACGGTATCTTTTATGAACTAGACGGCACACAGCTAAATGTAGTACTACGCAGTAATACTACTGGTACCGTAATAGAAACAAGAGTTCCACGATCGCAGTGGAATGGAGATAAGCTGGACGGTACTGGACTAAGCGGACTGACTCTTGACCTTAGTAAGGCTAATTTCTGGGGTATTGATCTGGCTTGGTTAGGTGTAGGTGCTGTTAGGCTGGGGGTATGGGCTCCCGACGGTAGCCGTTGGGTTACTCACGTTTTTACAAATCCTGGTAATAATCTTGGAGCTTATATGGCTACAGGTTCGCTACCGCTACGCTACGAAAACTTTAATACTCAAGCCACCAGTGGTACTAGTGAGCTTAAATTAATCTGTAGTGCAGTATACGCACAAAGTAAAACAGACTACACTTTCTGGAGATTTTCTGACATAGAAAGAGCTACGCCAATTGAAGTTACTACTAATACGCCTATTTTATCTATGCGTGTAAAGGCAGGTAGCAGAGTTGGCGTATATCCAGAAAGTCTTAACATATTAGTTCAAGGTGGTGCAGTAAAGCTTAGTATTATAGATGATACTACACTTACTGGAGCTACTTGGAGCATTAGTGGTGCCGGAGTTGCTGAAGGCGATGTAAGTGCAACAGCTACCATTGGCGGAGAAGTGTTTCACTCCATATACTTAAACGAAGGTGCGCATTCTCTGGACCTATCTGACTACTACGAAACCAATGACGAAGGTTATCACAGATTAGCAGACGATAGTGATAGCTATACTTTCACTGTTGTAGCTACTAAGCTAACGGGTACTACTGTTACTGCACTAGGTAACTTAAACTATAAAGAATTGAGGTAAGTATGGCAATTGCGATGTGGGCAGGATTTGGACAGCAGTGGGAACTAAATCATAAAGTTGATTTTGACGGTAATGCCAAGAAAATCTACGTCGCAAAAGATGTTCCTGTGCTAGACGTAAAGCAAGACCTATACAGTGCCTGGAAGCAGTGGGTTCAGCTTTACGACTATGCCAAATACTTACCAGCTATTAGAAGTATTGGTGGCGACCCAGTTGGCTTAGGGCAGTATGCTGGAGATATTTATTTTTTAATGAACGACTGGCAGGTAGTGGTCAATCACCCGCTACAGGTTACTGGTACCCTTTATCACGACAACCCTTCGCTATCTCCATTCATTATTGAAGCTGGCGGCGGAGTAACCGCTACCGTATCTAGTTTAGTTCAATCCCTTGGGTTTGAGGGCACCATCAATAATAACGTAGTAGTAGAGCCAAATATCTTGCCAGAAGATGTTTGGAACTACCTGCTAATAAACGCTAATACCCCCGGCAGTGTAGGCGAGCGATTTAAGAGCTTACTAACAGTAGCAAAGTATCTTGGGCTAAAGTAAGGTAGGGCAACATTATGTTTTTTATTTTACAAAATTTTCCAACATGGCTTTGTTGGCTTACGGTAACAATTGGATTTATAGCTTTTTTTGCAAGCTACTTGCCGCAAGGAAAGCCGTTTGACTTTATATTAAAAAATCTTGGCGTACTAGTCATATGTTTTGGAATTTTTGTTTTTGGAGTTCAATACTCTGAAAATCATTGGAGACAAAAGTTAGCTAATTTACAAGAAAAAGTTCACCAAGCCGAACAACGTGCAGACTACGTCAACAAAGAACTAGCTGCTACTTTAGAAGCTAAAACCAAGACTATTAAAGAAATAGTATATGTTAATAAAACCACTATTGAAAAAATTGCAGGCTCACAAATTAATGCTACTTGCACTCTGCCTGTTTCTAGCATCGTGTTGCACAACGCCGCCAGTCGTGCCGAAGTGGCCGCAGGTCCCGGAAGCACTAATGGAAGCCCCTCAGGAGTTGCTCCCAGTAAACTTCTTGAAACAGTAGTAGAAAATTACGGGTCTTGTCACGATAACATAGCTAAGCTTAAGGCTTGGCAGCAGTGGTATTCAGAGCAAAAGAAGATATTTGAGGAAATAAAATGAATACTATTGAAAATCTTGGTGGGCGCAGGTTCATAATTTCAATGCTGATTGGCTTTGCAACAGCTTTACTAGTTTACCTGGGTAAGATTGACGGCGGGACTTATTCCGTAGTTATACTTGGTACAGTTGGTGCCTATATTGCCGGTAATACATTCCAAAAGGTAAAAAATAATGGAACATCTATCCAATAACTTTACATTAGACGAGTTCACAAATAGTCAGACCGCTATTCGTAATGGGATTGATAATTCTCCAACACCGGAAGTATTAGAAAATTTAAAGACTATAGCAGAACAGCTAGAGAATATTCGTAACTTACTAGGTACTCCAATACTTATTAGTTCCGGGTACCGTTGCCCGGAACTAAATGCATTAGTAAAAGGTGCAAAAAACAGCCAACATTTATTAGGTCAGGCTGTTGACTTTACTTCTCCTAAATTTGGTACACCTAAACAAATAGTAGAAGCTATTAGAAATTCCAACATAGAGTACGATCAAATCATCTTAGAGTTTGATAGGTGGGTACACTTTAGTTATAAGAAATCAGGCAACAAGTTACAGGCTTTGGTTATTGATACCGCAGGCACTAGGGCTTTGGGCTAAGTAAATTTTTATTTGACATACATAGTTTAGTCGGGTAAAATATACACTTACCCGGACATTTTTATAACCTTACAAGGAAATACATGGCAAGAAATAGCGGTAAAACTCATCGTACCTTTCCAGCAAAGAAATCTTCAAAAAACCCTAGTCGTGAGCAAAAAGCTACATGGCGACAAGAAAAAGAAGATGGGGCAGATATTGCTCAACCACCTAGAAACTATACTTTTAAAGAAGTTAAGCCATTAAACTTCATTCAAGGAGAGTATCTGAGCGCCATTCAGGGCTCGGATATTATCTTCGGTATAGGTTCAGCAGGTACAGGAAAAACGTACATTGCAGCAAGTTTCGCTGCAAGCGAGTTGTTTCATAAGCGAGTAGATAAAATCATTCTTACTCGACCTAATGTCGAAACTGGCAGAGGTCTAGGGTTTTTACCAGGGGAGCTAGACGAAAAGTACGCCCCTTACTTACAGCCATTCGATCAAGTATTCACTAGAACCCTTGGTAAAGGTTTTTATGAATATGCACTAAAAGCAAAAGACATTGACCCTAAACCGCTGGGGTTTATGCGCGGAGCTAGTTTTGATAATTGCATTATTTTAGTAGACGAAGCACAAAATTTAACTAAAACAGAATTTAAAATGTTGCTGTCACGAATTGGCAAAAACTGCAAGGTAATCCTGTCGGGCGACCCAAAGCAAGCTGATATTTCAGACTCAGGACTTTTAGATGCCACCAAGCGATTATCGGGCATTCCAGGTGTTGAGATTGTACACTTCCGTGACGAAGATATTGTACGTTCACAGATGTGTAAATCTGTAATATTAGCCTATAATAATTAAGGAATCCATGGCAGAAACATATAAACCAACAGAAGGCATGGCCACAGCAGCCCGTCGCGCACTAAAGTGGAAAGAAGAAGGTCGCCCCGGTGGTACACTAGTTGGTTTAGCTCGCGCTAATCAACTAAAAGATCGTGAGCCGCTTAGTGCCAGTACCGTATTAAGAATGTACAGTTTCTTTAGCCGCCACGAGCCTGATAAGCAGGCAACCGGCTTTAATAGCGGAGAAGAAGGCTTTCCAAGCAAGGGCCGAGTAGCTTGGGACTTGTGGGGCGGCGACGGAGGTTTTTCGTGGAGTCGTGAAAAACGTGATCAAATCATGCGTGAGCGTGAAGACGCCAAAGAGCTCAATGTTATTGCTCAGTTAATGGGTAAGCTGGACGGTTAAAAAAGAAAAGCCCCTAACTAGCAATAGTTAGGGGCTTTTTTACACTTCCATTGAGGAATATATCATCCAGCCGTGTTTGCGATGCGCGTCTACGCGCTCGCTTAAAAATGCGCATAAACCGTGCTCATTATATCCTTCAGCAAGCGCATAAGCTTTTAAGAGTTCTTCGTGAACTTTTCCGTTGTCAACGTAAAGTACCCGTAGCATTTCATTTTTTGGTAGCACTTCCAAAGTATCCGTAATCGACGAGTGCTGTGCCAGTTGTGAAAAGCTAGCAGGCACCCAGCAACGAATAGCACGAAGACGCTCAGCAAAATCATCAAGTTCATCATCTACCTCGTCGTATATCTCCCCAAACAGTTTATGGTATTCTAAAAAGTCCGGGCCTGTTACGTTCCAGTGAAAGTTTTCCGCTTTCACTAAGAACGCATAAGTTGTTGCAAAGGCGGTTTTCATCGCCAGTTTTAAATCTTCCATATTATTTCCTTATATTGTCCACCAGTGACCATTATTAAAAATTACGTTAATGGCTTGATAGGGTGTATTTAGTGTAACCGAAACCACTCCATTAAGCAGCGTAGGCGGCTGTGGTTTTACTAATAATTTACGGGTACCAATAGGTGCGCCAAACTCTAGTTTGATAGCATACTGGGTACCTGGCTCTGCCTCTTGTGGTAGTGTTAGTGTAGCTTCCTCTAGCAAGTCAGCGCCTATGTAGTAGTCACTGACAGTTGCGGTATAGTCTTGCACTATGGTTACTACCGCCCGTGAGAGACTACCGCTAGGTCCAGGTGGTCCGGGTGGTCCTACCACTTGACCTGCATCTAGTACAGTTCCATCGCTTAGGGTAATCAGCAGGTTACCTGGGTTATCCGAAACTTCCGCGTCAACTACACTGATACCATCAGCACCAGGTGGTCCAGGTACTGGAGTTCCGCCAACTACACTGTTAATAAACAAGTCGTTGTCTTCTATAATTGGGGGTAGTGGTAGGTAGCTTGGCATTGGCCAACCAAAAGGCATGTATTGTTGCATAACAATCTCCTATAAAAAAGCCTCCACGACTTGTGGTCCTGGAGGCTTTGCACTAATTAACGAATGTTAGTATTAGTTGGTGTGTTGGTTGAAGTTTGTGTACCACTTCCAACATTGATTGCGCTATTTGTATCACGAATGCTCTGACCTAAGCCCCAGATCAGGTTGGCTAGTTGACCATATTGAGCTTGTGCTTGTTGTTGCTGTTGCATTTGGTTGATGTTGTTTGTTGTAGTAACTTCAACACCACGTGTACGTTCAGCTAGGCGAGCATCGCTGCGTAGCTCAACTAGAGCAGCGTTGGCTTCTTGTAGTTGACGGTTTAGTGTAGCTTCATACTGTGCTGTAATTAGGGCACGAGTCTTGTCGCCATCATTGCTTACGTCTTTGCTTAGTTCGTAACGGTTTTCCATGATATTCTGCTGAATAGCATTTTGACCTTGCATTAGTGCTACGCTGTTTGCATTGATAATGTCTTTTAGACCATCAACGCGAGCCGCTAGTGAGCTAGTAATGTTGTTTAGTTGAGTTGTGATGCCTAGAGTTTGTGTAGCTTGTGAGGCTTCCATTGCTGCTGTGCTTACAGCCACAGACTTGTCTACTGCACCGATACCGGCCATTAAGTCCATGTTAGCTTGGTTTTGTTCTGGTGGATTACGTAAGACTGCGCCAGCTACGCCTGCACCATCTCCGCCTAGTAAGTTTCCACCGTTGCGTAGTAGGCTTCCTAGGATAAGGCCTCCAATTAGGCCTCCACCACTGCCGAACCCCAGACCGCCGTCTCCGCCGCCACCCATAATCATACTTGGTGTCATAATTTCTGCCATTTTAGGCTCCTTTAAAGTTTCTTTAAGTTGAGATGCTAGTTGCTTGTAATACTCGTCAGCAAAACTAGCTTGTTTTTTAAGCGCTTCCATAGCTTCCACAGTTGCTGCTGAGGAAACAGGTACGCCAGTCGTTGTATCATCCATATTGTGTAAATTCCTATGTAGTGGATTGATATGATACTGCGTATCACTGCGCAGCTCTTAAAATTTAAGAACCGATATAATTATACAACAGTTTATAAAACAGCGCAACACAACTTTTAGGGTTCCAGGAGCAAAAATGCACGGTAATAAGAAATTATGCAGGATATTTTTGAGCAAGTGCATAGCTGAGTGTTACGAAATTTTGACGACAAAAAAGCCCCCGAATCTTTTGATGCGGGGGCTTTTTCCTTGGCTAAAAATTACTCAGCAGCAGGCTCATTTGCTGCTTGTGGGGCTTCGGCCTCTTTCATGGCATTGATTTGTTTTTGCGCCTGAGCTTTAATCTTTTCACTTAGAGGGTTACAGATTTTAGCAGGTAACTCTTGTAGTGCAGCTAAGATAATATTAGCTTCGTCAAGAGTGAGTTCAAAAGTGAATGTTGGATTTTGATTAGGTTGTGTTATTTTATTTAGGCTAGTTTCCAGCCTTTGTGAGTTTTTCTCAGTTTATTAAGCACTCCACATAGATGGCTTTTATTTAATTTATGCTCTCTAGCAAAGTCACTAATATTGGTTATATTATAAGCGATATTATCCGGAGATAGTATCCTAGGATATGTAATACCTTTATATTCTGCGGTATTATACACTCTAGTATGTATCATGTTTAGCAATACCTGATAGTCATCAGTATATTCAGTAGCTAACCATCTATGCGACTTACCTTTAGATATATCGCGCACTGTAGATATATCTACTTTTGTATTTTCTGCAATATCTTTGTATGGTATATCTAATAATAATTGTTTAAATACCTGTACTATCTGAAGTTTGGAGTATTTAGAGTTTGGGTGTACATTACCTTGTAATCCAGTACCTCCACCACCTGCTCTTGAATTAATATTAAACCCATTATTAACGGAATCAAATATTTCAATAGCCTCATTTTCAAGTACGTCTAGATCTTCGTCCATACCACACTCTAAAAGAACCTCTAAGTATGGTAACCCATACTTAGAGTAAGCTTCTTGCATCTTATAGTTGGCTGTTCCATTGATAAGTTTATTTTTATGCTTAGTCAGTCTCTCCTCTATACGAAGAGACTGACCCACATAAACTTTATCAGTGCCGTTAAATTTTAGTAAATAAATACCTGTAGTCATTTTCATATCCCTAATAGTAAATATTATACTATTTTGGACACAATCTTTCAACTATAAATTTTTCTTACCTCATTTTATCGGACAGGCACCCGTTGCACATTCTGCATCGGTAATTTCGTCAAAACTATTGGTATTATTCAAATCTACTGGTAGAAGTGTTTTAACGTACTCTTGATAGTCTTCTTCAAAAACTACTTCTTGTGGTAAGTATAAGTAGCCAAGGTCTTTGGCTGTTTTAGTTGGGTCTGTGCGGTAGATAAAACTCACACCAACATAGCAATCCCAGTTGTCCAGCAACCAATTAATGATTCCAGGAATTTCACTTGGATCATAGCTGATTGTAACAGACGTATTTTGCTGATTCCAGCTAGTCTGTAACAACTTGTAGCGCTCTAGCTGTACAATTGCACTTTCAAGGTTAACTTCTTTACCATCAACCACATCAAATGGAACACCTTCCCATGCTACTGGGAACGTAACAAGAACTCCAGAATCATCAACAGGATGATTAATAACGCGATAGTTAGCTTCACGTAGTTTTTCAACCACCGGGTCATGTTTGCTAAATTGAACATTGTTGAAAATGTACT
>JACCDQ011152924.1_pt1 | contig 13078 bp, 9 predicted proteins | sample 7446031 | NCBI WGS metagenome assembly JACCDQ01 (sample SAMN15323442, study PRJNA562643) | freshwater metagenome | isolation source: river surface water | place: USA:Blue River Watershed | collected 2017-08-17 | reverse complement strand
CTGCTCCAGGTGGATGTTGTGGTTTCTTCCAACCAAGCTTTGAATTGGTGAACTCTTTCCGTACGGATGCAAACGGTTTACCTTTGTTGGATGGTTCTTATAACTCAACAGCGAATGCGGTGAAAAATGACTATGGCTTGGCTTCTAAAGATGCGTTCACTCCAGATGCAGGTAACTTAGACCCTCGTTTAGATCACTCAGTAGGTCGTCGTGGTGTTCCTTATTTAGATTATGGTGATTTCCCAGGTGCTGACTGGATTCGTTCTCAAGCTTACGCTGGCCCATATTCTCCTAAGAAATTTATCTACTACAAATCTCAAGAAGGTACGTTAACAGACGGTAGCTCTTGGACAAGAGGTTATGCTGCAATGAACTATAACATCATCCGTTATGCAGACGTATTGTTAATGGCTGCTGAAGCGGAAGTAGAAGTTGGTTCATTAGCTAAAGCTACAGAATATGTAAACTTAGTTCGTAATCGTGCTGCAAACAAAGCTGGTTGGGTAACAACGGCTAGTGGAGCTGCTGCTGCTAAATATGTAATTGCACCTTACAGTACATTTGCAAGCAAGGCTGCTGCTACGGCTGCGGTTCGTTTTGAACGTAAATTAGAATTATCGGGTGAAGGTCACCGCTTCTTCGACTTAGTTCGTTGGGGTGTTGCAGCTACCGAAATCAATAATTACTTAACGTATGAAGGTGGTATCTTGAAGGTTGCTTTAGGTGGTGCTAAGTTCACTGCTGGTAAGTCTGAATATTTACCAATTCCTGCTACACAAATTGATAGACAAGGTAAAGATATCTTGAAACAAAATCCTGGATATTAATTTTAGATAATTGTGTTATAATGGTTCAAAAGAGATGGTATTTTTACCATCTCTTTTTTTCTTACAAAAAGTAAAACAATAAAATGAAAAAACTGATTAGCATTGCTTCATCTCTTTGTTTGGTTGCTGGGTTTTGGTCTTGTGGGAATGATCAAACGCTTTTTACTCAGTTAACCCCAGAGGAAACAGGAATCACTTTTGCCAATACGATTACTGAAAGTGATACCATGAATGTATTGACCTTTGAATACATTAATAATGGAGGAGGGGTTGCCGTGGGTGATTTTAACAACGATGGTTTTGCGGATCTTTACTTTACAGGTAATCAAGTTAGTAATAAGCTTTACTTAAACAAAGGGGCTACTGAGGGAAAGGCGTTTCAATTTGAAGATGTGACCGATGTCGCTAAGGTTGGTGGTGAACAGCGTTGGTCAACGGGTGTGGCTGTGGTGGATATTAATAATGATCATAAGTTAGATATTTATGTATGTGCAACAGCTAAAAAAGTAGCTAGTCAACGAGCTAATTTACTCTATGTGAATCAAGGAGTTGATAAACAAAATAGACCTATTTTTAAAGAAATGGCTCAGGAGTATGGAATTGCTGATACGACGCATACGACCAATGCTGCTTTTTTCGATTATGACAATGACGGAGATTTAGACCTTTATTTAGTAGTAAATGAGATGGATGATGTTCGTTTCCCGAATATGTACCATGAAAAAATTGTAGATGGTTCTTCAAAAAGAACGGATCGTCTGTATCGTAATGATACGCAAGATAAAAATCATCCGCATTTTACCGATGTATCGAAACAGGCAGGGATTTTAATTGAGGGCTACGGATTAGGGGTTAATATTACCGATATTAACCGTGATGGTTGGAAAGATATTTACGTTACTAATGATTATTTGACGAATGATTTACTCTATATCAATAATCACGATGGTACGTTTACGGACAAAGCAAAAGATTACTTTAAACATACTTCTTACTCGGCCATGGGGAATGAAGTGGAAGATATAAACAACGATGGGCTAGTCGATATTATCGCTTTGGATATGATGCCAGAAACGAATTATCGAAAAAAAATGATGACTCCTGCCAATAACTATGTAACCTATCAGAATAACGAAAAATATGGTTATGGCTATCAGTATCCACGAAATACACTACAGGTTAACAACGGAGTGAATCCTAAAACGGGACAACCTACTTTTAGCGAGGTCGGACTATTGGCGGGTATTGCTGAAACCGATTGGAGTTGGACTCCGATGGTAACGGATTTTGATAACGACGGGTTCAGAGATGTAATTATTACGAATGGTTTCCCGAGAGATATTACGGATCAAGATTTCATCGCATACCGAGCTTCGATGGGTAATTTGATGACTAAAATGATGATGTTAGACTCTATTCCATCGGTTAAAATTAACAACTTTGCCTATAAAAATAATGGAAATTTACATTTTGATGATGTCTCTCAGAAGTGGGGGATTTCACAACCGAGTTTCTCGAATGGAGCGATTTATGCAGATTTAGATAACGATGGTGATTTGGATTATGTGGTGAATAATATCAACGACCCTGCTGCTATTTTTAAGAATAATACAACGGAGCAAAAACCAGATGATAGCAATTACTTACGCATTAAGTTTGAAGGGTTGGCAGGAAATGTAAATGGATTGGGGGCTTTGGTATCTATTAAATACAATCATGGACAGCAACAATTTTATGAAAATACGCCTTATCGTGGTTATCTATCAACGATTGAGGCTGTCGCTCATTTTGGATTAGGGAAAGCTCGTAGAATAGATGAAATTACCATTACTTGGCCAAATGGTAAGGGACAAGTGTTGAAAAACGTGTTGGCAAATCAAGTATTGGTAGTCTCTGAGAAGAATGCCAAGGAACAGCTTAACGCTGTTGAGCAAAAAGAGGAAACGCTCTTAACAGATGTGACAGATTTATTGAATGTACCGTTTACGCATGAGGAGAAAGATATTATTGATTTTAATGTCCAAAAGTTATTGCCTCATAAATTATCTCAATATGGTCCTGCATTAGCGGTTGGTGATGTAAATGGAGACGGCTTAGATGATATATTTGTAGGAGGTGCTAGTTTACACAAAGGTAAATTTTTACTCCAAAATGCTGGAGGAAAATTTGTGGTGAGTGATTTATTATCGGGCACAAAAGAAGATGAAAAATTGTCGGAAGATATGGGCGTGTTACTTTTTGATGCAGATTTGGATAACGACCTAGATTTATATGTTGTAAGTGGCGGGGCTGAATTTTCTCCTGACTCTCCTGCTTTTCAAGACCATTTTTATGTGAATGATGGTAAGGGACATTTTCAACTAAATGAACAAGCAATTCCCAAGTTTTTAAAGTCGGGTTCATGTATTAAAGCGGCTGATTATGACCACGATGGTGACTTAGATTTGTTTATTGGAGGAAGGGTAGAGCCTTTTGCTTATCCAAAGCCTGTAAGTAGCTATATTCTCAGAAATGACAGCCGTGCCACTAAGGTGTTATTTACGGATGTGACCAATGCCGTTGCTCCACAATTAAAGAATATTGGGTTAACTTGTGATGCTCTCTGGACAGATGTGGATAACGATGGTTGGATGGATTTAATGCTTGCTGGAGAATGGATGCCCATCACAATTTTGAAAAATAAACAAGGCAAATTTACAATTCTAGAGCAACCCATTTTAGCTAGTAAAGTGGGTTGGTGGAATAGTTTAAGTGCAGGTGATTTTGATAATGATGGCGATATGGATTACATCGCAGGAAACTTGGGATTGAACTCACTCATGAGAGCATCTGATTCAATGCCTGTGAATATCTATGCCAAAGATTTTAATAATGATGGTATGTTTGATGCCATTCCGACTGTCTATTTTAAAGATTTGGACGGTGTTCGGAAGGAGTTTCCTTATAATACTCGAGATGATATGGTAAAACAGTTTATTCAAACTCGCCAACGATTTGATAGTTATGCCAAATATGCAAAAGGAACAATTAAGGATTTATTGAAGCCCGAAGAGTTGAAAGATGCTCTTACTTTGAAAGCAAACTGGATGAAGACGAGTTACCTCGAAAACAAAGGTGATGGCAATTTTGACGTGAGAGAACTTCCTGTTGAAACGCAGTATGCTCCCGTGTTTGGAATGATGGTAGAGGACATGAACCAAGATGGTAATTTGGATGTAATACTCACGGGCAATGATTTCGGTGGAGAACTTGCCGCAGGGCGTTATGATGCGTCTAATGGAACTGTTTTATTAGGAAATGGAAAAGGTGCATTCACCGTTTTACCGATTAATAAAAGTGGCTATTGCACCGCAGGAGATACCAAAGGATTGGTAGCATTGAAAGGTGCTCAAGGACAATTGTTAACGGTAGCTTCTCAAAATAGAGATAAACTAAAGTTCTTTAGTAGTAGTAAATCTGTCATTGGAGTAGCATTGACTGCGAATGAAATGACAGGAATAATGCGTCTGAAAAATGGTCATTCTCGTAAAGTTGAAATGCCTTATGGATCTTCGTTTTTATCACAATCAGCTCACCGCATTTTTGTGAATTCAACTGTGACAGGACTTGAAATTGCTGATTCTAAAGGGAAAAAACGTAGTGTGAAATTATAGTCGAGTATGAATCGATACCTAACGAAGAAGCCGTTTGAACTCTTTATTGGAGCAAACCGTAATATCATTCGTGTCGAGAAAGGTTAAACAGTTGCTAATTGAAAAAGCCCAGATTTTACTAAAATCTGGGCTTTTTCAATTAGTTATGGCTTATTTCTAAGCTTCGGATAAAGTCGTAGATAGGAGGGTTAACATCAAATTTGATGAATTTTAGCCACATCTTAATCGCCTTTGTCATTAATTGACTCTCTATTAAAAAACCATCATGTCCGTATAACGAGTCAATTGCTTGGAAAGTAGCACCAGGAATATGCTTTGCTAAAAACTCTTGTTCGGTAATCGGAAATAAAGCATCGGACTTAATCCCCATTACTAAGGTTTTTGCTTTTATGTTACTTAATGCCTTAATAATACCCCCTCTTCCACGTCCAACATCCTGTGAATCCATCACTTTAGAAAGCACAAAATAAGAATAAGCATTGAAACGAGTAGCAAGTTTTTCGCCTTGGTAACGTTGATACGTTACTGCACGATAAGGTTTATCTAAGCTTTCGTCCTGCCTTGCCTGTGTAATGCCATACGTTTCATAGTTTCGGTATGAAATCAAGGCTGTTGCTCTGGCCGCTTTCATTCCTTCGATACCCGCTTGAGGATGTGACTCTTTCCAAGTAGGATCTAATTCAATCGCCATTCGTTGCGATTCATTGAAGGCAATTCCCCAAGGAGAGTGTTGGGCATTAGTGGCTACCAAAATCAAGTTTTCAATGACCTCTGGTTGAGATATAGCCCATTCTACTGCTTGTTGTCCACCTAACGACCCTCCAATACAAGTTTTTATACAGCTAATGCCTAAATGCTCTCGGAGTAAATCAAAGGAATTAACAATATCTCGCATCGTAATGGTCGGGAAACTATGATAATAAGGTTTTCCTGTCGTCGGATTGATGGACAATGGGCCTGTGCTGCCGTAATGGGAGCCCAGTACATTGACACAAATAATGAAATGCTTTTCAGGACTAAAGAGCTTTCCATGTCCAACTAATCCTTGCCACCAATCTGCCACATCGTGACTACCCGTAAAAGCGTGACAAATCCAGACAACATTACTTTTGTCTTCATTTAATTCACCTAATGCTTGGTAAGCAAGTTCTATTTCTGGCAAAACCCCTCCTGCTTCAAGAGGGAAAGGGTGATTGTACTTAAAAATCTTCGTATTCAATGTTATACAACTAAAAGGTTATTGCGTTCAAATTGTTGGGTCAACTCCTCAAAATTCTCTTCATATTCCCAGTAAAGCAGTCTTCCAAATGCGGAAGTTACGAGCACATATTTTTCACTTATCGACTGAATTCGGTCGATAGCCACTACCTTGAGCATGGGTTTTTCAACTCGTACTTCTTCAATAATTTCCTTATTGTTTTGGTCGTAACCATGCACAATGAGGTAATTTCCCGTTGTGATTTTGATGAATTTTTGCATAATAATGTACAGGTAAATGCACGCACGAATGCGAATGAAACGATAAAACCGTAAACCTGACGAGTACTGTACAGCAAAAAGGTTGGCTGGATGAGTGCTTCGTAATTGGTTTATATTTCCCGATAACAGTTAACTGAAATTGGGTAGGAATTAGCACCTTGCCTTTACGATCGGGGTAGGTTGCCAGAAGTTCATAGAGCCTATTCTCTCCCTTCTTCTTTATAAATCAACCACTAATATGAGCGAAGAGTATTTCGCAAAAGGAGTGTAATTGACTTGATACCACAAAATAACTACCAGAAACTGGTAATTCCAAGTTTTCGCCTCTTTTGTTGAAGTGCATAAAAAAGTCCCAAGGAAGGGATAAGCTTCTCTTGGGACTTTTATTGATTAGATGAGTACCTTCGGAGTTATGAGTTATAGGCTACTTCTCCGTGTTCGTGCATATCTAGCCCTTCTAGTTCTATTTCTTTAGAAACTCTAAAGTTGTTCAAGACTTTCATCGTTTTGAATAGGAGGAAGGACGTACCACCAGCCCACGCTATTACAGCAACAACTCCGATTGCTTGAATATACAATTGGTGAAATCCACCTCCGTATAATGAACCGCCATCTACAGCGAACACCCCTACTAACAAAGTACCGAGTGAACCATTGATTCCGTGAACAGAAATAGCACCAACGGGGTCATCAATTTTTAATATTTTTTCTACAAAATCAATCGAATAGACAAGAGCGATACCACAAATAATACCGATAAAGAACGCTCCTTCTAGGGATACCACTGCACAACCTGCCGTCACCCCAACTAAACCTGCCAAAGCACCGTTTAACGTTAAACTTAACGACCATTTCTTAGTTCTGAAATAACTTAGGAACATCGCTGCTAGTGCTCCCGCAGCGGCCGCTAAATTGGTGTTTACCGCAATATGGGCAATTGCCAAGGCATTATCTGTACCTGCGGCTGCCAGTTGCGAACCTGGGTTAAAACCAAACCATCCTAACCACAAGACAAAGACACCCAACGAACCTAAAATAAGATTTTGAGGCGGAATTATTTGAGCTTTTCCATCGATGTACTTGCCTGTACGAGGGCCTAAAAGAGCCGCCCCTACTAAGGATACCCATCCACCTACTGAGTGAACGACTGTTGAGCCAGCAAAATCAATAAAGCCCATTTCTGAAAGCCAACCGCCTCCCCAAATCCAGTGACCAGATACAGGGTAAATAACTAAGGAAATAAAGAAACTGTATATTAAGTAGGCTGAAAATACAGTTCTTTCTGCCATCGCTCCAGAAACAATTGTAGCAGAGGTTGCCGCAAAAACAGTTTGGAACATGACTTTGGTTAATTGAGGTAAGCCATCTACTTCGTCGGGGCCGTAGAGGAAAGAAAATTGACCGACTAAACCGTTAATATCGTCGCCAAACATAATACTGTACCCAACTGCCCAAAAGACAATAGAGCCAATAAGAAAGTCAACGAGGTTTTTCATGATGATGTTAACACCATTTTTAGATTGAGTAAAGCCAACTTCAACTAAAGCAAAACCAGCTTGCATGAACATAACAAGAAACGCTGAAAATAACACCCATACGTTATTGAGTGACATGGCTAGTTCGCTAATACTCGACGATAAATCTTCCATAGATTAGTGATTTAAATTGAAACATAGTATTTGGATTCTTTAAATTAGAACTAAAAACTCATTTTTGCAATTTTTGATAAAATTTGTTTATATTTTTGTGTTTTATTGTAACAAATGGTAATTTCAGTAAAAATTAATGCGAATAATCGTCTTAACCATTAATAAAACTGAGAATATGGGAAAAATTAGATTTTTCATCTTGTCCTTTTTTATGCTTTTTAATGGGTTTTCACTGTTGGCTCAGGCTAAAACTACGAAACCTGTAAAGCAAGTACAAAAGACAGTGAAGGTTCCTAAGAAAGCACCTGTGGTAGCCCAAAAAGTACCCGTTCGTCCTGTAGTGAAACCCTTACCTGTAAAACCCTTACCCGTAAAGCCATTGCCTAAGCGAAATTTGCTCACCCAGAAAATGAAAATTTCTAGGAAACAGATTAACTTTTATGCAAAGAAAAAAATCATTACTACTCGTTCTCCTTTAGCAAAAGTTACTCCTATCAAACCTGCTCCCAAAGGACGTTTTGTAATCAAACATGACCTTGCTAATAAAGTAAAACATAAAGCTGCTTCTGTTAAGCTTGCTCGTGTAACCAAGGCTAAAAAGAACCGTTTTGTAATTAAGAAAAAATCGAAAAAAGAGGAAGTTCTGATGGCTAAAAAAGAGAAAAAGCCGAAAAAAGCTCCTCGATTTGAAATTGAAAAGGTTGAAAAAGTGGTAGCACCTGTTGTCGTAGAAACGGTGACAGAACCTAAAGTTGCTGAAGTAAAACCTGTTGAAAAAGCTCCTGCTGAACAAAATGCGGAAACTACCGAAGAACCTGTAAACACGCTATCACCAGAAGAAGCTCGAAATCAGTTTGAAGTGGGTCGAAGAATGTTTGCAAAACTAGACAGTACACAAACAGATGTAGATCCTTCACAAGCCCTAAAAGTAATGGAAGCGGCTGCTAGAGGAGGTAATCAAGAAGCTCTCTGGTTCTTGGGTAGTGCTTATATGTCTGGTACAAAGTATATCCTAAAAGATACTAAAACCGCTAAATACTGGTTTCAGAAGTATAAAGAGTCTGTGAGTGCTAGACCGTAAAAGAACTCGTTAAGATTCTAAAAAGAAATAGCCAATGACCACGAAGTCATTGGCTATTTCTTTTTAGAATGAAGAGTGGATTAATGCCAGCGTTGTGGAATTTTACCTACGTAGGTAGAGGTTTTTGAAGAGCTATTGAGTTGTTGCTGTAACATGAACCCTACGTTGGGATACATTTCTAAATCAGCAAGGTCATCAATATTTTTCCAAAGAACTTCTAATGAGGAGGTTTCTACGGGGTTTAGTACAGGTATTCCTTGGGTAATTTTTGCACGGAATACGCAGTGGAGTACATCTGTTTTTTGTTGAAGTAAAATGACTTCTCCTGTCAGTAATAGCTCTTCTACGGCAATTTCAATGCCGAGTTCTTCTACTAATTCTCGTTGTAAGGTTTCTACTAGCGTCTCGCCAGGGTCGGTGTTTCCTCCAGGTAAATTGAACACATCAGCCTCGCCGTATCGATACCTCATTAATAAAACTTTATCTCCTTCGATGATAGCTACACTTGGACGTACTTTCATATTTAACAATGATTGAAATGATGAATATTCTAAGAAATACAAAACAAAAATTTCAACAAAATAGCGAAAATAGCGTTTCATAGCGTATCTTTCCCTGTATTTTTATAAAAAGCTTTCGCATGACAACGATTAGAGATATTACCAATTGTTTAGAATCATTAGCTCCCCTTGCTTACCAAGAAGATTATGATAATGCTGGATTAATTGTAGGAGAATATGATAATGCCATAACGGGCATTTTAGTTTCTTTAGATTGTACAGAAGACGTGATTGACGAAGCCATTCACAAGGGAGTCAATCTTGTGGTTGCCCATCATCCCATTGTTTTTAAAGGATTAAAGCAATTTAATGGTAAAAATTATGTAGAACGGGCGGTGATTAAAGCCATCAAAAATGATATTGCTATTTATGCTACTCATACTAATTTAGACCATGTACAAAATGGGGTAAATTATATGATTGCCGAACGTCTTGGTTTAATCAATGTACGAATTTTGGCCCCCAAAAAGAACCTGTTGAAGAAACTCGTCACGTTTGTCCCTGTTGAAAATACCGATACCTTATTGGCAGCCTTACATCGAGTAGGAGCAGGACAAATTGGAGCATACAGTAATTGTAGTTTTAGTGTGACAGGAGTGGGACGTTTTACACCATCAATCAATGCCAATCCTTATATCGGTTCGCCTCAAAAAGCAGAAGAGGTTCTTGAAAGTAGGGTAGAGGTTGTTTTTCCGAGTTATGTAGAACAATCATTAATTCAAACATTAAAAGCAACGCATCCTTATGAAGAGGTGGCATATTATGTGAGTGAAATTAGTAATGTCAATCAAGAAGTTGGAGCAGGAGCAATTGGTTTGTTGCAAGAGGCTACAACAGAGTATGCTTTTTTAGCTCATCTAAAGGAGGCAATGAATCTCCGAACGATTCGTCATACGCCTCTCTTAGATAAACCAATTCGAAAGGTAGCCGTATGCGGAGGAGCTGGAAGTTTTCTCTTGAAAGACGCAATTCGCCAAGGAGCAGACGTTTTTATAACCTCAGATTATAAGTATCATGAGTTTTTTGATGCCGATGGAAAGATAATTATTTGCGATATAGGGCATTATGAGTCAGAAGTTTACACAAAGGATTTAATAATTAGTTATTTATCTGAAAAATTTTGTAAATTTGCGATTCTCAAAAGTGAAGTAAATACCAACCCTGTTTCTTACTTTTAAAAGTTAGGAAGCAAGAGAACGAAATAGCATTAAGGCACAAGGCATTAAGGCATAACGCTTAAAGATTAACGTAAACGAAAATGGCAGCAGTAGCAACCGAATCAACCATTGCACAAAAATTAGAAGCACTTCTGAAACTTCAAACAATAGATTCAGCCTTAGATAGCATCAAAAAAATGCGTGGCGATTTGCCAGAAGAAGTGCGTGATTTAGAAGATGAGATTGCGGGTATCGAAACTCGTATTAACAAGTTTAACCGTGAAATCGCCTCTTTGGAAGAAGAAATCTCAAAGAACCGTGGTAATAAAAAAGAAGCGGAGAAATTAGTAAACAAATACAAAGATCAGCAGATGAACGTGCGTAACAACCGTGAGTACGATGCGATCTCGAAAGAAATTGAATTACAACAACTTGAAATGGAACTTGCTGACAAACGTGTTCGTGAGTTTGAATTCAAGATTTTAAATAAACGTGATGAAGTTTCTGAAACAGAAACACGTTTGTCACATCGTCAGAAAGACTTAGATGCAAAACGCAAAGAATTGGATGTGTTAATTGCTGAAAGTGAAGAAGACGAAGTGAAGTACTTGAAAGACCGTGAAAAAGCAGTTAAACATGTTGAAGATCATTTGTTACGTCCTTACAATAAATTAAGAGGTAACTACATCAACGGTTTAGCAGTTGTAATGGTAAAACGTGGTGCTTGTGGTGGATGTTTCAACGTTGTTCCTCCGCAACGTCAGGCTGATATTAAGGACAAGAAAAGAATCATCGTTTGCGAACACTGTGGTCGTGTATTAGCAGATGTAGAAGATGTAATCGTTCCTGAGAAAAAAGGAAGATAATTCTAAAAAATAACTCCCGAAAAGCCCTTGACATTTAGTTGTTAAGGGCTTTTTGTTTTAAAAATGAGAATAAAAATTCTTTTTATTTGTAGTCAAAATAAATGGCGAAGCCTAACCGCAGAAAAGATATTTGCCCATAAACAGGGCTTCCATGTTAGTTCAGCAGGAACAAATAGCAAAGCACGAGTAAAAGTAACTGCTGGAATGATTGGATGGGCAGATGTGATTGTGGTAATGGAAAAGAAGCATCGAGATTATTTGCAGGTACACTTCAATGATTTACTTGCAGAGAAAGACCTTCATGTCTTGCATATTCCTGATGAATATCCTTTTATGGATGAACAGCTTATCGAATTATTAGAGGAAAAAATGATGTCCATTTTGGAATGGTAAAATGGTAGCGAAGACACATCTACACTACCATTTTAGTCAAATCTCTCTATCTCAATCCCTCAGCACAGAAAATCAATTCCTGGCATTCTGTTGCCACAGTGCTTGGGCTTGTAATTTGTACTGCTCCTACCAATGCTCCTGTAAAGTGTAAGGTAACAGCTTCGGCATTTTTACGAGTCTGCTCTATCAATGGATGTACCCCCAACGAAAGGGCTTTCTCAATATCTTCTGCAAATTCTTTGAACATCAAATTGGTTGGTAATGTGTACCAAGCAGATGCTTCTGCTGTTCCTGTCACAAAAATAGGAATTGGAAGCGAGTCACTCGAAGAGGCTAGTTTTCCATAGTGCTTACGAGCTATAACATAAGATTCTTCTTTTGTTTCGGCATTAAAACCACCAAATACAATCGCTACTTTTTTACGAGCTGCCAAGTTTACAATACGCTCTGCAATGGCAGCATCTAAACTTTTCAACAACTGATCAAAGCGAACGGTGTTTTTCCCTGTACGGATACGCTCACGAATTGACTGACGGATAAAGTACGTGATGGCATCGGTTACATTCATCCCAATTTCAGCCATTTGCTTGAAAATTAAGGACGTTGGAGACATCCCCGGAATGGTGTTGGGGTCGTGTAAAATTACTCGGTCGTCTGGTGTTAAGAAACCGTCGATACGAGTACAAACGCCCAATTTCAAGGAATCAAACGCTTTTTTTACATCCGCTTGCACTTTTGTCAAATTCTCTAAGGTAGTATCAATCGGGATTTTTTTACGAGTGGAAGACGATTGATATTTGGCTTTAAAGTCAAACACTTCAACCGCAGGAATAATCTCTGTAGGTGGTAAAGCTACCGAAACACCGTCTGGTGTTTGAATCACGCCACAACTAAATTCTTGCCCTTTTACAAAGCCTTCTATCAATACCGCATCTTCTGCATTGTTTGATACCAAAACAGCATTGTCTGATGTCGAATTAAAGTGGCTGTTTAATTTATCTAACAAATTGGCTGGATGATAAATTAAATCGTCGCCCAACGCTACAGGAAAACCAATACCTTCATCTAAATTGGCCATGCGTTGTACAAAGGCTTGTTTATCAGTACTGTTCCATTCTTCTGCGGTAACTTCCAACATAAACAAACACTGTTTGATGGCTTTTTCAAAGTCAGCGATGTTATCTTTTTTTACAAAAGCAACTCCAATGGAAGAGCCTTGGTGAGGAGCTTTCACGACAAAAGGCAAGCCTACTTCTGCTTTTATTTTTTCAAATAAAACAGCACTATCTTCTTGGGCAAATGCCTGACGGCTCAAGGTCGTTGTTTTTTTGTCTAATCCAACGGCTAATTTGATTAAATCATTCTGAGCTATTTTATCAATACCGATAGAAGAGCCCATCACACTAGGCCCCG
>JACCDQ010702296.1_pt1 | contig 13082 bp, 14 predicted proteins | sample 7446031 | NCBI WGS metagenome assembly JACCDQ01 (sample SAMN15323442, study PRJNA562643) | freshwater metagenome | isolation source: river surface water | place: USA:Blue River Watershed | collected 2017-08-17 | reverse complement strand
GGGGAAGGGGGGACCGGCTCGAGCGACCCGACCGGGGAGGACAGCGCCATGGCGTCGGGTGACCCCAAGGCCGCCGGCGAGGTGGCTTGCGCAGGCGCTGTCGCGGCCGCAACGAGCGGTAACGGTGAAACGAGGGGCGCGGGTGGCGGCACGGAAGGCTCGGCCTGCGAGGAGGTCTCGCCGTCGGCGAAGTCGTTTTCAGGTGCGGATTTTAGCCGCTCCACCTCGGCGCTTGTCAACTGCGGGTTGACCAGGTCGATAAAGCCGGAGCGCAGGCCCAGCATGAACTCCAGGTGGTGGGCCGTTTCATCCCCGAAATTCACGCCCTGCTCGAGTTCCTTCAGCCGGGCGAGTGGCACCCCCAGCCGCAGCCCGAGCACCTCTTCACCGACCTCAGCGAGCAGTAGCCTGAAATTTCGCACCCGCAACGCCGATGCGTGGGGCTGCGCGGGGGCAGCCGCGGCCCCTCGCGGGCCCCATGAGCCGGTGCGGTTCGCCAAGCCCGGTTCCGTGCGCGGCGATGAACTCGCCTGTGCGCTCGAGCGGGGTTTCTTGCGTCGATAGGGATAGGACGCGTTCATCGCAGCGGAGCAGTCCTTCATCGGCGCAGGCGCTGCCCGTCGGGATGCCTGCAAACCCTGCAGTGTACCTGTTTGCGAGGGCCCCTTCAAACCCGCCTCCTTCAACGCACGGGGCCCCTGCAAGCCCGTCGCTATAAGGTCTGCATGCATCGTTCGATGCGGAGTGTCGGAGCCGGAAACTGGCCCGACGACCGGCGAACAACGGATGCGCAACCGTCGAAAACGGAGACTCGGGTCGGGCAGCGGGAACTGCACGGCTAGGGGCTTCGTCGCAAGCGGGCGCGTGTCCACGTCTTCGACCAGCGGGAACTGGTCGGGGGCACCTGGTGCCACGGCGAGCGGGAACTCGTCGGGGCGCGCTGTCGGAGGTCGGCGTACACGCCGCCCGCACACGACGCCAGGACGATGCACCGGCCGCGACCGAAAGGTCGGGCGCCCGGGGCGAACGCCTCGCGGGTGCAAGGACCGGATTGCGCGTCGACCATGTCGCTGTGCGCTCGAGCTCGAGCGCTGCCCCCGGGCGGGAACCCGGAGGTGGCGCAAGGGCCTTGCACGGCGGCGCCTAGGGTGGAATACGTGCCGTTCAGCCCGAGCCCTGCCGGCACCTCGTACCGGACAACGGCCACCGCAGCCTTCGGGCTGCACCACGACAACGACAGGCCACACGGCAGACGGACCGAACGCAAGCTCCCCGTCGCGACAACCGGGTCGGGAGCCCCGGGAGGCGCGGCATCTTCTGAGAGGGCCGTCGGCCAGGTCAGTCCGAGTCGAACACATCCAGCCGTGCGCATCCGCGCTCGGGTCACGCGTGCCATCGGGACAGCGACGCCTTTCGGGGCCAGCTTGGCACACCAGCGGGGCCCGCTCGCACCGCGCATCGGCGCGTCCTCACAGACGCTTTGGGGCCTGCAGCCGTGGGAAGCCGCAGGCCCCTATCTTTTGCACGCACGCCTTCGGGCGTGCGTCGCTCTTTAGGCTCACGCCCGCTGTGCGGCAAGCCGAGCGAGGGTTCGGGCTATCAATCCGATATAGAAAAACTTTATCGATAAGGGAACTTCGGTTGCTACACGCTATCAGACGTTGACACCGTCTCATCCCCTCAACCTCAAGGAGCTTTCCCATGTCCGTCATCAACCGTCCCGTTCCCGCCTTCAAGGCCCACGCCTTCCACAACGGCAAGTTCGTCGAGCTGACCGAGCAGTCGCTGCGTGGCAAGTGGTCCGTGCTCATCTTCATGCCGGCCGCCTTCACGTTCAACTGCCCGACCGAAGTCGAAGACGCGGCCGACAACTATGCCGAGTTCCAGAAGCTCGGCGCCGAGGTCTACATCGTCACCACCGACACCCACTTCGCCCACAAGGTCTGGCACGAGACCAGCCCCGCCGTGGGCAAGGCGAAGTTCCCGCTGGTGGGCGACCCGACCCACACGCTGACCCGCGCCTTCGATGTGCACATCGACGAAGAGGGCCTCGCGCTGCGCGGCACCTTCGTGGTGAACCCCGAGGGCGTCGTGAAGACGGCCGAAGTGCACGACAACGCCATCGCGCGTGACGTCAAGGAGACCCTGCGCAAGCTCAAGGCCGCCAAGTACGTCGCCGAGAACCCCGGCCAGGTCTGCCCGGCCAAGTGGAACGAGGGGGCCAAGACCCTGACCCCGTCGCTGGACCTGGTCGGCAAGATTTGACCCTTCGCGGGGCGCTGCGCCCCGCCCGCCTCGCGCCGCCCGGGCCGCGCACCGCCCGGGCCCTCTTTCCCTCTCGCCGGCAACGCGCCTTCCTCGGCGCATCGTGCAGGCACCCCATCGGAGCCCTTCCATGCTGGACGACGCCATCAAGACCCAACTCGCTGCCTACCTGCAGCGTCTCGCCCGCCCCATCGAGCTGGTAGCCTCCCTCGACGCCTCCGAGGCGAGCGTGCAGATGCGCGCGCTGCTCGACGACATCCTCGCCTGTTCGAGCTCGGTGAGCTTGCGCGAGGAGCCGCACGCCCCGTTCACGCCGTCCTTCGGCATCGCCTTGCCGGGCGAGCCCGCCCGGGTTCGGTTCGCAGGCCTGCCGATGGGCCACGAGTTCACCTCCCTCGTGCTCGCCCTGCTGCAGGTGAGCGGCTATCCGCCCAAGGTCGAGGCCGCGGTCATCGAGCAGGCCCGCGCGCTCACCGGGGACCTGCACTTCGAGGTGTTCATGTCCCTGTCGTGCCACAACTGCCCGGACGTCGTGCAGGCCGTGAACCTGCTCGCAGCGCTCAATCCCTCGGTGAGCGCCACGACCGTCGACGGCGCTCAGTTCCAGGACGAAGTGAGCCGACGCGACATCATGGCGGTGCCCGCGGTGTTCCTGAACGGCAAGCCGTTCGCCTCGGGCCGCATGAGCGTGGAAGAACTCATCGACAAGCTCGACACCGGCTCGACCGCACGCGAGGCCGCTGTGCTCTCAGCGCGCAAGCCCTTCGATGTGCTGGTCGTGGGTGGCGGCCCGGCCGGAGCGGCCGCCGCGGTGTATGCCGCCCGCAAGGGTATCCGCATCGGCGTGCTCGCCGAGCGCTTCGGGGGCCAGACCAACGACACGCTGGGCATCGAGAACTACATCTCCGTGCTCGAGACCAATGGGCCGCGCTTTGCCGCCGACCTCGAGGCGCATGTTCGCCACTACGGCGTGGACATCATGAACCGCCAGCGCGCGGCTCGCCTGGTGCCCGCTGCCGCGCCCGGCGGCCTGGTGCAGGTCCATACCGAGAGCGGCGCGGTGCTCGAGGCTCGCACCGTGGTGCTCTCGACCGGCGCTCGTTGGCGCAACGTGAACGTGCCGGGCGAGGCCGAGTACCGCAACAAGGGCGTGGCCTACTGCCCGCACTGCGACGGCCCGCTCTTCAAGGGCAAGCGCACCGCGGTCATTGGCGGGGGTAACTCCGGGGTGGAGGCGGCCATCGACCTGGCAGGCATCGTCGCGCACGTGACGCTGCTGGAGTTCGGCGAGCAGCTGCGCGCGGACGCCGTGCTCGTGGCCAAGCTGAAGAGCCTGCCCAACGTGACGGTGCTCACCCAGGCTCAGACCACTGAAATCCTGGGCGACGGCGCCCGGGTCACGGGACTTCGGTACCGAGACCGCGCGAGTGGCGCAGAGCACGAGGTCGCCCTCGAGGGCATCTTCGTGCAGATTGGGCTCGTGCCCAACACCGAGTTCCTGAAGGGTGTGGTCGAGCTCAGCCGATTCGGTGAAATCGTGGTCGATGCCCGGGGCCACACGAACGTGGAGGGCGTCTTCGCCGCGGGTGATGCGACCACCGCGCCCTACAAGCAAATCGTCATCGCGGCCGGTGACGGTGCGAAGGCGGCGCTCTCGGCGTTCGACCACCTCATCCGCACGAGCGCACCGGCCTGAGCGACCGATGCGGCAGCGCCTCGCCCCTGGGGCGCCTGTCAGCCCACGGCCCGCGCTTGCGCGGGCCGTTCTTCCAGGTGCGGGTGCCCGCTACCGGGCCGCTCAGGCCTCGCGCGTCGGCGCAGGGCGGGCCTGGTGACGTCGCCAGGCGTTCAGGGCCACGATGCCCGGGGCCACGTCTTCGACCAGCGTGCCCTGTTGGCGCAGCACCACGACCTGCTCCTGACCCGAGGGGTCCCGGCCCGTGACGACCAGCGTCGGGTCCGTGGGCAGCGTCGTGCCCGGGCGCATGTAGTCGAGCACCAGCTCGTGGCTGCGCGAGGCCTCCACGTCGACGATGCGATAGCGCCCGCCGATTCGAACGCCCCATCCTTCCAGTGCGGCGCTTTGCGTGGCCCGCAGTGCGGCGCAGCGTGCGGCACTGCGGCGTGCGTCGAGCTCGCCCAGGCGTGCGTTCGCGCCTTGCAGCTCCGCGATGCCCACGCCCGCGGGCCCCTGCGCGCCGGTGACGGCCGCACCCGCGAGGGCGTCGACCGCCCGACGGGCGGTGTGCCACTCGACGTCGAGCGTGTCCACCCGCACCCAGGCTCGGCGTGCCGAGCCCAGCAGCTCGGCCACCCGGGCAAGCCGTGCGGCATCGAAGACGGCGGGGGAGCTCACTGCAGCGTCGTGACAGGCGGGTGAGTGGGCGCCTTGGGCAGCGGCTGGGTGCGACCGAAGGCCACCCCCACCGTGGCGGGCACGACCGCGGCGCAGGCCTGCAGGTAGGCGTGGTCGAACGGCTCGAAGCCGATACGCTCGCCCGCATCGTTCCAGCGCGACAGGTTGAGCGCCGAGCCGTCGGCTGCGGTCACCGCAAGGCTGTAGAGCCGCGTGCCGTGTTGCTCGCAGCTCACCGTGAAGACGATGGATGCGTCGTCGATGCGCGCGTAGCGCAACACGAGGGCGATGCCGGTGTTGTGCTTCTCGAAGAGACGCGCGGCCATCTCGACTGCGTTGATGAGCTGCCCGCGCACGATGGCGGGCTCCGGGGCGACGAGCGCGGGAAGGGCGGCGGAAGCGGTGTCGGAGGCACTCATGATTCGGAAGCTTCGAGAGGGTCTGCAGAAGACGGTGCAAGTCCTCGAGGAACAAGGCACCAGGACATCTGACACCTCTAGCCAAGCGCACTTAGCCTCGGTGCCCGGGCGGAAACGGACCCTCGGGTTTGTGCCAGGTCGGCGAGCCTCCGGTGTTTAAGGTGTCGAGCTATACGGCACGTTCCTTTCTCGTGGAGGCTGCCCGATGCCCACTTCGCTCTCGCTCGGCTCGTTCGTCTCGGTCTACGACCCGGGGCATGTCGCGCAGGCGCTCGACAAGGTCGACGCCACCGCTGCCACCTCGGCGCATCTGCGCCGCACCTACGAACGGATGCTCTCGAGCGGCGGCCAGCGCTTCGTCTCGAAGCCCGGCTCGAGCGATGTGATGGCCGGCGTGCGCGAGAGCTGCCCCAACTTCGAGGCGGTGTGCACCGACCTGCAGAAGTACATCGAACTCGCGCTCTTCGGCTCGAGCACGCTCTCCTTCATGCCCATCCTGCTGGCAGGTGACCCTGGGGTGGGTAAGACCCACTTCGCCAAGCAGCTCTCGGGTGCGCTCGGCGTGCCGTATCGCTTCGTCTCGATGGGCACGCTTACCGCGGGCTGGGTGCTGTCTGGCTCGGCGCCCACGTGGAGCGGGGCCCGCCACGGCAAGATTGCCGAGGCCGTCATCGACGAGGAGTTCGCCAACCCGCTCTTTCTGCTCGATGAGCTCGACAAGAGCGGCGGCGATGCCCGCTACGACCCGTTCGGCGCGCTGCTGCAGCTGCTCGAGCGCGAGACCTCCGAGCAGTTCCGCGACGAGTACCTCGACGTCCCGATGAACGTCTCGAGCGTGCTATGGGTGGCCACCGCCAACGACATCGGCGCCATCCCGGACTACATCCTCTCGCGCATGGCGGTCTACGAAGTGCCGCGTCCGACGCCCGAGCAGGCCGCCGTGATTGCGGGCAACATCTACCAGGCCCTCAAGCGCGACAACGGCTGGGCCTTCAGCGACGAGCTGCACGAGGACGTCCTCGCGGTGCTCGCCCAGGTCGCTCCGCGCGACATGAAGAAGCGCCTGCTCGATGCGATGGGCTCCGCGCGCCTGGCCCGACGCGATGTGCTGCGCACCGAGGACCTGAAGACCCAGGTGAAGCAGCCTCGCACGATGGGGTTCGTGGCGCGCTGAGCGCGCGAGCGGGGGGAACTTCGCGGCTCGAGGCGGCTCTGATGCGAGGCCCCATCGGAGCCTTGCCATGACCGTCCCGAGCACCCCCATCACCCCTGAGCAGGCCCAAGCTCTGCAGTGTGAGAGCATCCCGGCCTTCGTCTTCGAGGAGCTGAACGCGATGATTGCCGCGCGCCTGTCATACGGCGTGGCGCGTGTGCCGCTGGTCGCGTTGATGGAGGCAGTCTTCGCCCGGACCCGCGCGCTGCCTGAGCACGCAGGCATCAGACGCTGGCAGGACCTGCCCGCGCACTGGCTCTCGCCGGCCAACGTGCTGCGCACCTACGAGCGTACCGGCTGGTCGGTGCAGTTCGACCGTCCCGCCTACTTCGAGAGCGGCGAGTCGACCTTCATCTTTCGCTCCGTGCGCTGAGCGAGGCCCGCGGGCAGACGTAGAAAGGGGACCTCGGAAGAGGTCCCCTTGTCATGAATCATCCGGGCCGTCGAGCCCGGACGGTTGGCGCATCAGTCGCCCGCGGCCTGGGCCGTGCCCTGGTTGGCCAGCGTGTCGGCGCGCTCGTTGCCGGCGTGCCCCGCGTGGCCCTTCACCCAGGTGAACGTCACCTTGCGCGAGGCGGCCAGGCCGTCGAGGGCCTGCCAGTACTCGCGGTTCTTGACCGGCTCGCCGCCGGCCGTCTTCCAGCCGCGCTTCTTCCAGCCAGCCAGCCAGCTCGCCATGCCCTGGCACACGTACTGGCTGTCGGTGAAGACCTCCAGCACGGCACCTTCGGGTACGCGCATCAGCGTCTCGATGGCTGCCTGCAGCTCCATCCGGTTGTTGGTCGTCGCCGAGTCGCCACCGAAGGCCTCCTCGAGCGTGCGGCCGCTCTGGGCGTCCTGCAGCACGAGGCCCCAGCCGCCCGGACCCGGGTTGCCGCGGCAGCTGCCATCACAGAAAGCCCGGAACGGGCCCTTGTGGACGGGAGCCTCGGCAGGCTGAGCAGCGTCGTCGAACAGTCCTATTTGCATGTGTCGTGGTCTCCAGTTCGGCCCGAACCCCTATAGGCCCGGACACCCCTCGTCTAGCCACCTCCGGGAGCGTCGCTACACGCAGGCAGGAACTCTCAACCACAAGCCGCATCCGGGCTCGCGCGTCTCGCGCCCCACGGATTCGGTCTCTCGCGGCAATGCCGCAGAAGGACACACCACCATGCAACTCACGAACGCCGTTCTGGTCACCCTGAACATCAGCAACTGGGACGCCAACCGTCAGGACATGCGCGTCTCCAAGGCCGTCGCCGAAGCCAACGAGGTGACCGACCAGCGCCTGTGCCGGCTGCGCAAAAGCCTGCTGCCCAAGACCGAGGTGATGGACCGCCTCTTCGCCGTCATCCGCGCCGCGCGCACGTTCCACTACGAGAACACGCACGCCTGGATGCACGACGGCCCGCGCATCCTCTCGACGATGAACTTCGACGAGTACATGCGCCGGATGCGCGGCTACAAGGCCGACTTCGACACCGCCGTGCTGGACTTCCTCTCCCAGTACGAAGACATCAAGGCCGACGCCTCCGGTGTGCTGGGCAAGCTCTACGACGCTGCCGACTACCCGACGGTCAAGGAGCTGAAGTCGCGCTACGGCTTCGAGATGAAGGTCCAGCCGATGCCGGCCCTCGACGGTCTGCTGCAGCTGGGCCTGGACGACGCCGAGGCCGCCGCGCTGCGCTCCAAGCTGGAGGCCGACATGCGCGAGACCTTCTCCAGCGCCAACGAGAAGCTGTGGCAGGACCTGTTCGGTCGCGTCGAGAAGCTCTACGGCAAGCTCGCCGACGAGAAGGCCTACGTCAAGAAGGAAACGCTGGCTGCCGTCAAGGACCTCGCGGTCCTGGTGCCGCGCATCAACATCATGGCCGATGGCCGTCTGGAGATGCTGGCGCAGCGGCTGCAGACCGCGCTCGGTGACGTCACCGAGAACACCCTGAAGACCAACCCGGATGCCCGCGCCAAGGCGGCCTCCGAGGTGCGCAGCGTCTACCACGCGATGCAGGTCTTCATGGGCTCCGGCGCCCGTGCCACCGTCGCCGACGCCTCGGAAGAGGACGTCGGCAACGAAGCCACGATGCGCATGGCTGCCTGATTCGTGCTCGCACGAGCGGCTCCTCTTTCGAGGAGCCGTTTTTTTTTGCCCCATACCGTGCGGTGCGGCTCAGTAAAGGGTGTCTTTCTTGCCCTTGCGGGCGAGATAGCGCTTCGAGCGGGCCTGGAGCATCTCCGCGGTGACCTCCCCAGCCACCGGGGCCGCGAAGAGCGACTCCACCCGACCCTGGTTGTGCTTGGCGAGCTGTCGCTCCTTGCGTCGAGTCACCTCCACGCGTCGCTTCCAGGTCTTCACCGAGCCCTCCATCACGTTGAGCGTGAGGTTTCGCAGGTGAACGTCGTGCCCCTCGAGCGTCTCGCAGACGCTGCGGCGAAGGTTCTCCGAGAGCATGGGCAGCAGCCGGGCAAAGGCCCGGGTGTCCAGCGCGTCGAACTCCAGGTGAGCACGAGCCACGGCGGCCACCAGCTCCCGGCCTTGGGCCAGCACGCGTGCCACCTTTCTGGCGCCCACTCGGTCCTGACGCTCATTGAGGTATTCGACGAGGTAGCGCGCCGCCGGCGCGTCGCCGAACGTGCGCGAATCGAGGTTCAGGGGTTCGGGGTCTTTGCGGGGCGAGCCCATGGTCGGTTGGCGGGGGGCAGCTCAGTGTCAGAATAGGAAGGGGATGCGACGCGAGCCAGCGGCTCAAGCGTCCCGAAAGGCGCCCAGTTCGCATGGCCGGACTCGCCAGCACTTGCCCATCCGGTCAAAGAAGGCATCGACCAGCTCGTCTTCCAGGTCCTCGCGGCCTTCGATGCGGGTTCGCACCAGGCTTTCGCACCGGATGTCTGCGGGCACCTCGGCCAACAGCTCGAGCACGCCGGTATCGAGGTTCAGCCGTGCATCCACGCGGTCACCGTCCTCGTCAGGGTAGACCCAGACGAAGTGCACGTCGAGAAACCGCGGTTCGGCGGTCGAGAGAACGGAGGAGGCAGTCATCGAGCGGTCCTGGCAAGCGCATGAAGGGGTACGGCTCGTGTGCTGTTGAACCCGCCGGCAGTCCGACAGGCCGCCTTGTCTGGGTGCGCCGCACACGTCCCGAAGGTCCTCGTTGGAGTCTCGCATCGGTCGCGTGTTCCCCTGGAACAACGGCCCGCCGGGGGTTCCGGGCGGGCCGTCGTCAGGAGTGCGGGCGGTCAGTAGCCGATGACGACCTTGCCGTGGCCCGAGAAGTTCGAGTTGGCCGCAGAGCTGAGGGTGGCCATCTGGCAGTACGAGCCGCCGCCGTAGCCGGCGTACTGGCTGTTGCCACCGCCGTTGTAGCCGCCACCGCCGCCGCAGGCACCGCTGCCGCCACCGCCACCGAAGCCGCCCAGGCCGTTGCCGGCGCCGCCGTTGACGAAGGACTTCGCGCCGCAGGAGCCGTCACCGGTGAGACCCGCGCCCGAGCCGCCCAGCGTGGTGCCGTTGTTGGTCACCTGGCCGCCCGTGCCGCTGTAGTTCGCCCAGCCGCCACCGCCGCCACCGCCCACGGCGAGCGGCACGTTGGTCGAGGTCGTGACGAAGGTGCCGCCACCGCCGCCGATGTTGCCGCTGGAGGTCGAGCCTTGGCCACCCACCAGAATCTTGAGCTGGGTGCCCTGCTCGATGTAGGCGGCGCACTTCATGTACGCGCCACCCCGGGTGTCCACGGCCCAGGAGAAGTTCACCCGGGGACCCGACTGCGCCCCCCAGACCTCGATGATGTAGGTGCCGGACTTCGGCGCCACGAAGCTCGTGTTGATGGTGCCGGAGTAGTTGAAGGTCTGCGTGGTCAGCGACCCGTTGACGGCCGTGGCCGAGACGGGGGCGCTGTAGGAGAAGTTGGGGGTGAGCGGCGAGTACAGGTTGAGGGTACCCGAGGCGGAGCCCGTGGCGGTCGGTGCGTAGTACACCGTTACCGAGCACGACGCACCGGCCGCGACGGTCACCTTGCTGGCCGCCGTGCCGCAGGTGTTGTTCGTGAGCGTGAGGGCCGCATCACCCGTGTAGGCGGCGTAGACGCCCGTGACGGGAAGCGTTCCGTCGTTCGTGAAGGTGAAGGTGCGGCCACCCGCCTGGCCAACCAGCACGTCGCCGATGGTCGCGGCGTTGGCCGCCGGCGACACCGTGCCACCGTACTTCTGGGCCTGGCCCTGCAGCGAGACGGTCTTGATGCCGGCATTCGTGTCGAAGCTGAGCGAGGCCGTCTGCAGCGTAGTCGTGAGCGGGGCGTAGCGATAGGTCGCCTCGCAGAAGGCATCCTTCGCGTAGGTCGCGCTGGTCGAGCAGGTGGTGCTGAGCAGCGAGAAGTCGCTGCTGCCGGTGAGCGCGGGGGCGCTGTTCAGGCGCAGGGCCGCCGAGCCGGTGCTGGTGAGCCGCACGACCTGGTCGATGACGGTCTGTCCCGCGAGGTAGGTGCCGTTGCCCGAGTTGTAGGTCTTCGAGGAGATGTCGAGCGAGCCGGCTGCAATGCCCTGACCCGCGCCGGACAGCGTCACCTCGCGAACGCCTGCGTTCGTCTCGATGGAGAGCACGCCGCTCGCCGCGCCGTCTTGCGTCGGTGCGAAGCTCACGCTGAGTGCGCACGAGGCGCCCGGGGCGATGCTCGAGCAATTGTGGCTCGCCTGGAACGGGCCCGTGGCGCTCACCGTGCTCACGGTGATGGTCGTGCCGCCAGAGTTGGTGAGCAGCACCGACTTGGGCGTCGAGGTCTGGCCCAGCAGCACCGAATCGAAGGTGAGCGTCGAGGCGGACACATCCAGTCGCGTGGTCACGACCTGCAGCGGCGCGGGCCACTTCTGGCGAAATTCATAGACCGCAGCGGTCTGCGCATGGGCGTAGACCGTGGTGATGAGGGCGGCGAGGAGCGCCAGCCGAGGGAGAGTGGGCTTCATTGGCGAGGGGTGTAGAGGTTAGGCGCAGACCGCCGGTGACCCTGTATAGAGAGTGAGTTTAGGCACGCAGCGGGTCGTCGATTTGAACGGCCGGGCGCTATACCTCATCGACCCTGCTGCCACTCCCACTGCCCCTCATGGACCCTCAACTCGAACTCGTGCAAGCCGTTCTCCAGGACCGCAAATCCGAACGGCGATTCAAGTACATCCGCCTGGCCATCATCGTCGGCCTTGCCACCCTCTATCTGGGGGCAGGGGTGCTCGCAGTGAAGCGGGACAGCGCGGAGAAGAACCGAGCGAGTGCAGAGCCCCACATCGCAGTGGTCGACCTCAAGGGCACCATCAGCGCGTCCGACTCAGGTATGGGCGAGGGTCTGTCTCTCGTTCGGGTGCGCAAGCACCTTCACGAGGCCTTCAAGGACGAGCAGGCCAAGGCAGTGGTGCTGCGGCTCAACAGCCCCGGGGGCTCGCCTGTGCAGGCGTCGCTCATCCACGATGAGATTCTCGAGCTGAAGAAGCGCCACCCCGAGCGAAAGGTGATTGCGGTCGCCGAGGACTACGTGGCCTCCGGCGGTTACTTTATTGCGATGGCCGCCGACGAGCTGGTCGTCAACCGCTCGACGCTCGCGGGCTCAATCGGGGTCATCTCGAGCGGCTTCGGCTTCACCGGCCTGATGGACAAGCTCGGCATCGAGCGTCGGGCCTTCACGGCGGGCACCTCCAAGAACGGAATGGACCCGTTCTCGCCGCTCACCGAGCGCGACCTTGCCAAGTACCGCGAGCTGCTCTCGGGCATTCACGGGCACTTCACCGACGTGGTGCTCACCGCGCGCAAGGACAAGCTCAAGGCTGCGCCCGAGGACCTCTTCACGGGCGCCATCTGGACGGGGGAGCAAGCGGTCAAGCTGGGCCTGGCGGACTCCCTGGGCAGCGTCACCACGGTGATGGGCGAACTCAAGGCCTCGCGCATCGTCGTCTACGGCCCGTCGCCCTCCATTCTGGAGATGCTCGGGGGCAGTATCGGTGCCTCGGCGAGCCAGCACCTGCTGCGAGCAACGGTTCAAAGCCCGGGCGCCCCCTCTCTGCAGTAAGCGAGTCAGCGTTCTCGCTCACCTCGGCTCCCATGCGTCGCCCGGTACACCGGGCGACGGTTCGTTCAGGCCGTCAGGCCGGGTGTCGCATCGGGGCTGTCGTCGCAGGGCGACAACGCGGCTTCTTCTTTGAGCAGCAGGTAGCGGCGGATGAGTTCCATCACGCGCCGGTCTCCGACCCGGCGGAAGTCCTCCCAGCGGGATGACTCCCAGTGCGCGAGCAGAGGTTGCAGTTCTTCCTGCGAAGCCCCTCGGGCCCGAGCTGCGTCCAGCTCTTCCCGGGCAACAGGACACGCCCAGGGAAGCGGGTAGCCGCCTTCGTGCGGTTCGACCTCCACCACGGTGCCGCATTGCGGGCAGTGCCCGGGGGCTGTGCGCTCGTACTTGGCGCGCAGCTGCTCGAGCAGGGTGTCGTCGGGGAGGTCGGTCACGTACATGGAGGGGCTCCGAAGCTTGAAGAGCGGGTCGCAGCGGTTGCTCGACCGGATACTTCGTCTAGCGAGTGGCTCGCGGAATTCGACCTGTATCCGAGGCGGGACCGGGGTCCGCACCGGGAACCTTCCGGGGCTTCGAGTGTCCGACACGCATGGCCCACTGCATCACCGTGTCCGAAGACGTCGAGTACCGCGACGTCTTCGTGCGCCTGCTCGAGATTCGGGCCGATACGCTCGTCGAGCGCGATGCGCTGCGCACGGCTGCGCGACGCAAGGGCTGGAGCGACTGGGTGGTGGGGGACGCCCCGCTGTCGGACGGCCGCTGGGGCGCCGTGATGGAGAAAGGCATGCCCGAGCAGCCCGACGTGAGTG
>JACCDQ011267779.1_pt1 | contig 13083 bp, 30 predicted proteins | sample 7446031 | NCBI WGS metagenome assembly JACCDQ01 (sample SAMN15323442, study PRJNA562643) | freshwater metagenome | isolation source: river surface water | place: USA:Blue River Watershed | collected 2017-08-17 | reverse complement strand
GGTCAGCGCCCAGCTTGCGCAGGTCATCCACCACAGGGGCGACACAGGCAGGAAGCTGCGGGGTCTCTTCATCCTTGGGGATGTAGTGGTGCAGCTCGGGCTCGAGGATTTCGTAGAGCTTCTTGTAGGTGCTCGCCGCGTTGAGGTTGGTCCGCAGGCGCCTGCTCACGCTGACCCGCAATTCATCCTGCTCAAAGTATCCCGACACGAGGCCGCTCTCGTGCAGCTTGGTGACAAGCTCGCGATATAACGAGCCTTCCTTTAGGCGCTGCGCGTTCTCGTAGTCGCCCATGCGGACAGTGATACCACCCTTCAGGCCGTAGACTTCGTCGTGGCGGTCGCTACCGTGCCACAGACTCACGCTCTTGTTGCCGACACGCACGTCGAACATATGTGTGGGCAGGTATTTCCGCAGGGTGATGTCGTCGTAGAGCGCCTTCACTTCCTTCGGAGTGTGGGTAAGGATGATGCTCTGTGCCAGCGCATGGATTTCCTTGCAGAAGTCCCGGCTCGGCAGGTCTTTCATGATCTCGCGGTGTATCTGGTCGCGCAGGTAGTTGGTTACTCGTGTCATGGTGTTACCTCGCTAGGTATGGTTGACGTATGAACGGGTTACCGCTAGATTCTGTGGCGACCCTTCCGTGGGTTATCGCTTAGGCGAACGGCGGCGGCTCCTGTGGTGGGGGACCGCCGCCTCTCATTTTCAGACGTATGATCCTGCCGGACCGAACAGCCCGCTCGGCCGCCCGTACTCAAGCGGGCCGCCGAAGAACCGGGCATCCCCGCGCTGCATCTCGGGCGGCGTGGCGTCGAGCACCAGCGTCACGGAGTTGACCAGAGCAGAGACTTCGAGGAGGCGCTGCTTGGTGGCAGCGGGCAGCTTGGGCAGGGTGCCGAAGGCGCGCTGGCTGGACAGCTTGCGAGCGCGCTTGACGGTCTTGTTGTCGACGTCGTCGCTCACCATGCCCATGACGGTGGAGAGACAGGGCAGCATGATCGACATGGCGCGCAGGTCGCCACAACTGTCGTTGAGGTAGCGGATCGCGTCGAGGGCATCGCCAAAGGCAGTGCCGAACTTCACGCGGTCGTCGATCCAGGCCAGGATCTTCTCGCGCACAGACTCAGGACAGGTCGGCTGGAGCCCACGCTTGACATACTGTGGCAGGATCACGGGGGAGCTGCCCATGAACGAGGCGCTGACGTTGACAGACTGCCCGTCGGAAGTCGCCAGAGTGGAGCCGCAGGCGCCGGTGCCGACATAACCGACGAGGGCCTGCACCTCTCGCAACTTCTCGATGTGGTCGGGGTGGATGAACGCAGCGATGAACTCGTCACCGCTCAGGGTCAGGGGCGTCCGCTCGAAGAACTTCTCGGCGAGAGAAATGAGTGAGCTGTTGTAGACGTCGAGAGTCTTCCAGGAAACGACAGCCATGGTTACCTCCGTGGGTTATGGATGAACCAGCGCCGCGAGTGGTGGTCGAGGCGCTGGCAGTGGGGGTCAGAGACGCTGCGAGACGAGCTTGGCGTAGCCGGCAATGTCGTCCCAGTGATCCTGGTGGTTCGGGTTGCCGGCGACGATACGTCCGATCTTGTGGGCGATCATGTCGAGGGCTTCGCGCTGGACGGTGTTCAACCGATCGGCGGTGCCCAGCGAGGCGATGGCGTCCTTGATGGCCCAGGTGACGGCCGCGTGGTCAGCGAAGTCGCCATGGGTCTTGCCGCGTTCTTCGAGAAGCGCGTCGATAGTCTGTTCAGTCATGATGTAATCCTGTGATGATGTGAAAGAAGCAGACTTGCTTCCGTTAGGCAAGTATAATGCTTAAGTAATCACTCGTCAATACTTAAGCAATTACCTTGTAAGGTTACCCATAAATCAGGGCGAGGATCGCCCGTGCTTCGTCGGCGGGCACGCCGCCAGCGATGAGGGACGCCAACTGGTGGTCCCTGATATTGGTGGTTGTAGCCGCGCCCAACCAACGCCGCCGCGTGATGGACGGGTTCGGACTGGCGTCCTCGCGTTCGATCAGTTTCCGCACGACTTCAGCCATGGCCGCTGCTTTCATTGCATCGGATGACATGGCTTACCCCCACATCTCGCCAACCAACAGCGTGGCGACCGTTATAAGCTCATCACGCGGGAGCTTGCAGTCCTCAGCGATCTTATACATATGCGGTCGATAACGTAGATTCCAGTTACGCTGCTTGTACCCGTTATCATGCTCAGTGACCGACGGTATATCCGCCAGCCAGCGCGCCCGGTTCTTCTGGATCTTCATGATCGACTTCAGGCGCTTCAACCTGCGAGCCGTGGACGGATATGGCAGCGGTGGCAGCGGGTTGTTCTGGCACAGCCCCTCGAATGCCTCGCGGAAGATCTGATATTTTTCCCCATCCATGACTTACCTCACGAGGTAAGCCGGCGAGCCTTGCGGCAGTCGGGGTCGTTGAGGATATGGTCGTAGAGTGCGACCCAGAGTTGGTGGTCGGTGACCTGGAACTCCCAGAGCGTTTCCCCGGAATGATCGGAAACTTCCTCCCCGTTGGCGGCGAGGAGGAACGGCGCCACGATCGGCGCATGGCGTTTCAGCTTGGGAACGGACAGAAACCCACCGCGCCAGAAGGGATTGTCCAGCGGTCTCCACACACCCTTGGCATCACGCTCACCGTATTTGAAGTTGGGCTGGCAGATGATGAACGGTCGCTTGAGAGCCTTCGCCAGTGCTCGGCATGAACTGCGGACCTGCTGCTCTGAGATGTCGCACTCCTCAAAACCTTCGAGGGAGTGCGGGTTCCAGAAGCCCGTCTCCAGGAAGTGGGCAATGGGTTGCTGCACCGATGCAATGATGCGGTTGTAGGTCGGATGATCCATGATGAAACTGAAGCAAAGGGTGGCGTCGGACCCATGAGCGGGACCGACGGAGGATCAGCGCCGATAGCGCGACTCGAGATGAAACGAGATCATGCACAGGGGTATGAGCGCGATCATGCCTTTCAAGAGGTTGCCGGTGCTGAAGCACACGGAGGCATATGAGAAAGCGAAGGCGTCAACCCAATTGTAGCGCCGGAGCGCCAGCCAGGAGCCAAGCTGTTCCATGGTTACCTCGCGGGGTTATAGAAGTCCGAGTGCACAGGGCAGTCGGCGGCGATGAAGTAGCGGCGGTTCTTGCCGCCATTGATGGGCTGGCCGTCCCCGTCATGGTTCTTGAAGATGTCGCAGGTGCAGCCTTTGACGACGGCCATCGGGCTGCCGGGGTTCGGTGTTGTCATGATGTTACCTCTGTAGGTAGGGGGTTGGCGTCAGCTAGGTCAGCGAAGTGATCGAGGATACCCGCCGCCACGTTCATCGCGTGCTGGGTCTGCTCGATCAGCGGGCCGTAGGTTCCATCGGGATCGCCGAAGGTTGCCGTGTCGTACCAGATGTCAGCAAGAGCGCCGTCACGCAGCATTTGTGCAAGGATGCGGGCTTCGTCCCGCCCTTGGCGGAACTCCTCGGGCGTTATGGTCATGGTGTTACCTTCTTCAGTTTGACGTTGATCCGATACATGACGGACGGGCCTTTCTTGCCCCGCGTATCGGACTCGAGATACATGACCCAAGGGTCGGTGTTGGGCAGGCAGCGCACCGCGATCACGCTGACCTCGCCACGCTGGCGCAGACGCTCGCGGATAGGCTTGCGTCCCAGAAGAAACTGGGATCGGCGGGTGCGTGTCATGATGTTACCTTTCAGGGTTATCCATAGATGAGCAGGTGGATGGTGATGACCTGCTCGGTGGGCACGCGCCACTCGGGGGCCATCTCAGCAAGCCGCGTGCGCCAGACAGGCATCTGCCCTGGGGCATAGTCCCGGTAGCCGCCGTTCTTGGCTTTGCGGAGAGCAGACCCCCGCACCGCATGGTGCATCTCGTGCACATAGTCAGGCAGCGGGTTGGCGATGAACAGTTGCTTCAGCGCCTCGAAAAATGCGGTGTCGCGCTGCACGTCGGCTGTGGAGGTGTCATGTGTCATGACGACCTCATCGACTCGATGAGCAACGCAAGCAGCGCGAGGATCTGATCTTCGCTGACGCCAGCGGCGATGGCCGCTGCGGCGTTGTCCTCGGAGGAGTATGCGTGCGGCTGGACCGGCGGACAGAAAGTCGCGAGCGCCTCTTTCCACGCCACATATGCGGGCACACCTTGGAGGTTGTAAGTATTAGGTGGACGAGCGTCGTAACAGGCATCAATGAATTGACTGATCGCGTCGATGGTTGCTTGTCTCATAGTGAAAAACGACCGGAGTTATTAGCCCCGGCCGTTACCTTGGAGGGTTACTCTGACGGGAGCAGGCTGAGCAGAGCACGGAGCGTCTCGTACTCGACTCCGGCGCAGATCAAATGCCGGACGGCCTGTACCTCAAGCTCGCGCACATCGTTGTGCTGCGTGTGTGTCTCCAACTCTAGCTGCGCAGCCTTGGCGATATACTTCCTCGCGACACGGGTATGGCGGCGGTGGCCGCGCACCATGTAGCTGAGGTTGGTGAGGGTAGCGCGCCACGCTACCCCCTCGGTTACCTCCACGGGTTACTTCCCGATGGCGACAGAAACAACGTCGCCGAACGGTGCCTTGCAGCGCCCGTAAATGTCGCCCCAGATCACAGGATAGGCAGGCGCCTTGTCGGGGAACGAACCCAGCATGTCGGTCAGATAGACCAGCGCGTCGGGCCGCACATCGTTCTCGTCCACCCACGCGAACACCGGGCGGAAGTCAGTGCCGCCACCGCCGGCGGGCTTGAGGGCGTCAATGTCGCTGCTGTCCTCGACCTCGTCGACCTTGTGGACCTGCGCGTCACACCACACGACGTAGATCATCTCGGGCTGAACGTCATCGAGGATGCCGCGCATCTCGGCGAAGAAGTGATCGAGCTCGCGCTGACCGATGGACCCAGAGGTGTCCACAGCCACGACCACAGGACCGCAGCCGTTGCCAGCACGGCGCGGGCCGTAGATATCGCGCTGGATGAGGCGCTTGTCGGGCTTGCGCCAGTCGAAACCACCGCCGCCCACGCGCCGGGCGAAGAATCCGCGGATGTGATCTTGCCAGGAGACGGTCGGGTCAACGATCTCGGACAAGAGCCGCTCGAGACTGGCGGGCAGCTTGCCCTGTGCCTTGGCGACGGCCAGAGCACCAGCGACTGCCGTGTCCCACTCGGTCTGCGAGCGACCCTGCGAGGCTTGGCCGGGGTCTTTACCTTGCGAGGTACCCGGATCGAGCGTGATATCAAAGCCGCCACCGGGGAACTTCTCGGGGTCTTTCCAGACCTTCTTGTAGGCGTCCACGAAACTGTCGGCGCGCGTCGCCACCTTGGGGTCGTGCATCCCTTCCTTGGGGAAGGCGCCGATGCGGTCGGCGATCAGCGTGTCGTTGATGACCAGATCCATGGCCACGTTCATGAGTTGCTGATCGTAGGGCAGCGAGGTGCCGTCGACATACTTGACCGACCCCGACTTGCGCATCTGGTAGCCCAGCACGCAGTGGTTCAGGATGCAGTGCAGGATCTCGTGCGCCACGATGAACACGCGCTCGTCGAGGTTGAAGGCGAAGAACTTCTCGGGGTTGAGAATCAGGTGCGTGCCGTCGGTCGCAGCGATCGGAATGTCCTCGGTGAAGATGGCCGCCAACTCGCCGCGCTCGGGGTTGAGCATTGAAAAGAGCACATGAGTGAACGCAGGGCATTTCCAAAGCAGGGCACTGCGCGTCTCGATCCACTTGCGCTTCTGGACGGCGTCAAGCTCGAGGCGCTTGAGTTGGGTGGGCGCTGCCGGCGTGGTGGCCGGGGTGGTGGCAGGTGCAGTCATGTTACCTCCGTGGGTAATGGTGTTGTGTGAATGCGCGTCAGTCGAAGATCAGCGCATGGATAGCCCGCACTTCGTCGGGGTTGACCCCCAGCGATTTACAGCAACCGAGCACGCCATCGAGAGAACCGAGCATGGCGAACTCGTAGATGTATTTCCGGTCGATCCTCTGCGTGTACCATGGCGAGAGGCGCACCCAGATCGACGGCTTGCTCCGCCCAACGAGAGCCTCGATAGCCTGCACATAGGCGGCTATGCGCGGGCTCAGCCCAGTCGGACTGTATCTGGAGTCGCGCACCAGCTTTACGGCGCGTTCTATATCCAGTCGAAACTCATGATTGTTGGTCCACATTACCGCACCGGGTTATGCGGATCGACGATCGTGTCCGAGGGGAGCAGGTTCTCGATCTCGGTCGTCTCGTAGAACGAGTCGGTGGAGCGGCACGCGATCATGGCGCCCTTGCCATCTGCCAGCAGCATGCCCGTGGCGAGGAAGTCGCGAGCGTATTGGCACATGACCTGGGTCATCGCCTCGTGGCGGGTGTCATCGACGTTCATCTTGAGTTCGATGGTGTAGGTTTGCATACCCATTGGTTACCTCCGTGGGTTATCCGTAGATGAGAGAGTGGACGGCTCGGATTTCATGGACTGGCACCTTCGAGGCGAACATCTCCACCAAGAACAAATCTCCCATCTGGCGGGCGTTCCTGAGTGCAGTGTCCCGATCGTATTGGCGGCGCCAAGCAATCTTCGGGTATTTGTACTTGGGCAAGGGATGAACCCTGTACAGCTCCAGCAGTGCGGCGGCGAACGCCTCGTGTTTTTCTTTATCAGTTACCATGGCAGGTTACCCGAAGATTAAAAGATAAGCGGCTTTGATGTGCTCGAGATCAACACCCCAGGTGACCGCCTCGACAGCGTATTTGCGGGAGAACCCCTTACGCACCGGCGGGGCGCCGGGTATCTTTTCTTTGGCGAGATGGTGCAATGCTTCCATCCATGCTTCGCCTTTGGATCCGGTGGTATAAGCGGCGCGTGTGATGTCCATTTCTCTGATGAGCCATTTGTTCAGCTCATCCGCAGCGTCGTGTCCGATTTTTACCATGGCAGGTTACCCGAAGATTAAGGTGCAGCCCGCCATGAACGGCTCGCGCACATGCGGCGGGATCTTATTGACCTGCCCGACGTCGCACTCGTATTCTTTCTCGAGCGCGTAGAGGAACTCGGACCATGCGTCGCGCTGTTGCTTGGTACTCCCACCAAACGACTTCTTGTGCCACCAATCTAAAAACTCTTGGTCTGTCATGATGTGACGAGGGCTGAGTTATTAGCCCAGCCCCTTACCTTGCGGGGTTACAGCCAGAGCCAGATGCCGTGACCGATACCGATGGGGAAGAAGATCGCGCCGGCCAGGAGCAGGCCCCAGGCAGCGTTGGCGAAACAGAAGGCGATGTGCGTGCACCAGGCGAGGAAGCACAAAACAAACATCAACAAGATGCAGGCAGTAGCGAAGGCTTCAGACATGATTACCTCTGAGGGTTAAGGGTTGGCGGGGGAGGGTGGGCCCGAAGGCCCAGCCATTACTTGATGAGGGCCATCGTCGCCATGATGGACGAGTTGCGCTTGGCCCAGTCGAGCATCGGCGGCTTGGCGGCGTACATCGGGTTGCGGGTGCAGAGCGACTTGGCGAAGGTCACGCTGAAGTCGGCCGGCAAGCGCTCGATGTAGGTGATGAACGGCGCCAGGGTCTTGTCGTCAGCCAGAGATGCCAGCTTGTAACACACGAGCATCTGAGCATCGGGTGCACCGGGCAGCTTGGCGGCCGAGGGGTTGCCGAGGATGGTCGCGATCGCAGGCAGTTCCTGTTCGAGCCGGATGGTGGCGAACAACTGCGCCGCGGCAGCCTGCCCGATACCAGCAGCAGCCACCTCGACAGCGTCGGTATCGGTGGGGAGTTCCCCGGTGTTACCGCCCAAGGTAATCAGCACCTCGCCCGTCGCCACGAGGGAACGCGGCGTGCAGAACGGGCCCTGCTTCTCGGGCGCCCCTTCCGGGAACACGATCTGCGGGTTGCCCACGGCGAAGGCGATCAGCGAGTGATGCACGCGGTTGCGAATCGCCCACTGTTCCCAGCCGTTGATGTCGTCGGAGACGTCGATCTCGAAGCGACGGTTGATGAGGTGATCGAGTTCCTTGGTCGAGCCCGAGCGGTCACCAGCGCGGTTGCCCGCCATCCACACGACCCAGCCAGGCGGCAGGTGGTGCGGACCACAGCGACCAGACAGCGCCATCTCGCCGACGACTTTCTTGATATCGGTGTCGGCCTTGTCCATCTCGTCGATGAACACAACACCGCCGTCGTATTCCTCGAGACGCTTACCTTCCTCGGTAACGAAGAAGAACGGCCGAGTGAACACCATCTCGGACGAGCCGTCGCCGTTGTGCTTGGGGATGCCAAAGCCGACGGTGTCGCCCGGCTGGAGGTTGGGACCGGACACGGTGACGATACCGAGGTTCTTGCCCAGTTCCTTGGCGATCTGAGGCACAGCAGCCTCGATCGTGGTGGTCTTACCGCGGCCGGGACCGGAGCGGAGATAGACGCACTTGCCAGACTGATAGAACGAGGTGGCAAGGCGAGCGAAAGTCGTGAGGTTCATTGTTTGACCTATCCGTGGTGGGTTGATGTTATGCCCGTGGTGGGGGCGGTTACTTCCAAGGTTACCTGTGACGGTTACCCGAAAATCAGCGTGCTGATCGCGACGAGATCCTCATTCGGGATGCCGGCCTGCATCGCAAACTGCGTCGCCATCGGGACGTTACCTGTGCGGGCAACTCTGATGGCGTGGGACAGCTCCAGCTTGTGAGCGCAGCGATGCTGGCGTGCGAGTCCCCGTATGGCGCTGACCCATGCGTCGGCACGGGCCAGTTCCTCTGGTGGGATCTGCTTGAGGGCCATGCTGCTACCCGTGAATGCGCGCCCTGACGTTGTCAGGCTCGACCAGGTTGATGTGCTCGTAACCCTGCTTCTTCAGGTCATCCATCACTTCAAGGGCGCGTGCCTTGCTCGGGAAGCGGTTGATGTAGATATCGAAGGGCTCGGTCTTGTGCGGGTGGGTGGCTTGCACTTGCCACCAGTCGTATCGCGGTGATGCCATGGTGTTACCTCTATAGGTATTGGTTGAAGATGAGTTTGAACATTGCGATGATGCGCTTGCGGCGCTTCAACTCCCGCGGCGGCAGCTTGGGCGAAGTCAGGGACTCCAGCGCCTCTGCATAGGCGAGATCCTTGGCTTTCGGCGGCTTGCGGTTACCCATTGAGGTTAAACCACCGGCGGCGTGGGGCAGCGGATGTATGCGCGATCGACTTCACGACGCTCGCCAACTCAGCAGCAACGCTGGCGGCCTCGAGCTTCTCGCCAAGCAGGGACTTCAGCTTGTTCACCTCGTCCCATTTGCGGGTCGTGTCCTCGGCGATGAGCTTCAAGGCGCGCACCAGGGCAGCGTTCTCGGGCATGGTGGCGTTGGTGAAGTCAAAGCCCCGCACCTTGTCGACCAGCGCAAGCAACTCGACGTCGGTCCCAAGTTCAGCACGTTCGTTCATGGTGTTACCTCTCAAGGTAGTTGGTGGCCTGTGCCACAGCCGCCGTGATGGCGCGGCTCGCACGACCGTTGGTGTTGAGCGCCTTGCGGACGACGCTGATATCTCTGCCCAGGAACCTCGCCAGGGCTGAGATGCTAGGGAAATACTTACCTGCGACGGTTACAGGCTTGCTGTTGTCCAGATTCGCATTGCCGGATCTCGGCGGGCGCGGTCTGCCAAGCCCCAGCATGTCCGGGTTGCCATGGTTGATCGCCCAGTAGACGGTTTTCTTTGACACTCCGAGAGCTGCCGCCGCCTCATCAACGCTCTCGTATATCGTGCCGCGGATGCGGACTCTCATAGGCCAAAGCCATACCCCAGCAAGAGCAGGCCATAGCCGATGACAAAGATGCAGAGCGCAGCGAACAGGTCGGCGAGTGTTTCACGGATCATGGTGTTACCTTTCTGGGTTACTGGCGGATCAGAACGGCTCGACGACACGCGCCGGCTGCCGTGATGCGATGGTGCTGGCCAGAGCGCCCAGCGTGCTGCCATGTATGCGCGTGCCGCAGTATCGGGCAGGGTTGTTGGCGGAAGGCACAGCCTCCCAGCCACCCGTGCCATCCTTACGCACGCGCCAGGTGGACCCCTTGGGATCATAGGCGACGTATTCACCGCGCTTGAAGGCGGACTTCTCGATGTTGAGGGGCAGGGATGCCATGATGTTACCTCGCAAGGTAGAGCCTGAAAGATGAAGGCTCGATAGGGTAAAGGTTAAGGTCATGCACCATGCAGCAAAGCTGCATGGTGAGCGCGGCTTGGACAGAGGGTCAGATCCGGGGGTCAGGATCAGAGGGTGGTGAAGGTCATGCCCATCGACTTGGCCTTCGCCATGAAGGCAGCCATCTCTTTTTCTTCTTTGGTCATGGCGGGCAGTTCACCGCCCAGTTCCACAATCGCATCGCCGATGGAAGTCATGGCGGCCTCAGTGCCGGGCAGGTTGGCTTCCTCGTGCAGCTTGGCGAGCGTCTTGTATTCGCGCACCAGCTTGTCCATGAGCGTCTTGTCGGCAGGCACCGGCTTGCGGATGCAGTCAGCGATCTCGTTCTCAGAGAGCGGGCGATCGGGGTTGTTGATCTGCGCGCGGGCAACTTTCACCATCATGTCGTAGGGCGCCTCGATCTTCTCGTCGCCGCCGACCATGTCACCTCGCAAGGTAACAGCGCGGTCGATGAGAGCCGGACCATCGACGCCGGGCAGCATGGCCATCTTGGCGAGCTGGCGCAGCTTGGACACGTTGGCTTTCTTGCCGTTGCCGTCCTCGACACCTTGCGCCAGAAGGTTGCCCGCTTGGCGCTTGGAACGCCCCGCCAGATAGGCGTCATAGCGCGCTTCGACGTCGTCCTCGTCGATCAGGCCCGAGGCAGCCGCGGCGACAATCGCCACCCCAAGTTTCGGGCGTGCGATGTTGACGGACTCGGCGCCCAGTTTCGCCATGCTCTTGTCGAGATCTTCGAGCGTGGCGCCAGAGTTCGAGAGGGTGTTCAGGATGTAAGCGGTCATGGTGGTTCTCCGTGGGTTACCGCGTCAGGTAATGCGGTGTTTCAAAGGGGCGGCCGTGGTGGGGCCGGATGTATGCGCGCGAGTTACCCCGCGCGGTAGTCAGGTTGTCAGGTCAGTTGTCGCCGAGATACTTGTCAAGCAAGGCGTCCATCTCGGGATCAGGCGGCAGCTCGCGGACTTCATTCCCGCGAGGGATGACAGGCGTGCCGTTCATGGTGGGCGGCAAGGCAGCATCGTGTTTACCTGTGGCGGTAACAGTGGCCCCCTTGCGCGGGACATACTCGCCAGAGCGAAGTGACTCAGAGAAGCGGCGCATGGCGGATGCCTCGCCTTCCAAGATCAGGTCGGCAGAGGGAGGGAGTCCCTCGGCGTGCAGCGCCCGCATGACGTAAGACTTGCGGAGTTTCTTCACGCCAGCGAGAAGGGTTTCGAGTTCATACGCCAGTTCTGCCGTGTTGCGAAGGCCGTCGGGCAAGGTGCAATTGAACAAGTCAGGATGCACGAGACGCAAGAAGTTCAGTTCATTTGAATACTTCACTTAGTCACTCCGTTATTACTTCATCAGGTAACCTGTAGATATAGTCACTATGTTACTATGTCAAGTAGTTACTGAGTTACTACTAGTTGAAAATTGGTTACAAGATGATATTATAAAGAATAAGCACAAGCCGGATCGCGTAAGTGCTTGATATCACAGGGAATGTCGATATTCTTTATTCTTTATACTGAAAACCACGTTCAGGGGAAAAAGGAGGGGGAGTAACTTCATAACTTCACGACTACATGGTGCGATGATGTTATGGTGGGGAGATGTGAAGTTACTCCCCCCTATTTTTACTCCCGGCTATATATAAAATAAAGAATAAAGAATAAAGAATAAGAATAGAGAAAGCCTCTTGCTGGCGACTGACAAGCCGTTGATTTCATTGGGAAAAAAACTAACCCATTGAAATCATTACATTCTGTCACGAAAATTTCGTGAGGCGCTGCGCGCGGCCTGCTGGCGACGTTACAACCATGGCATGATGAAGGGTTTTGCACTCGGGTTGAATGCGCGAAGTCGTGCCGCCTCTTGCTTGGCGTCGGTCAAGTCACGGAACGATTGCACCGCGAGATCGTCGATCCAGATCGTTGCCATAATGTTACCTTTCGAGGTTCCAGAAGTTTGCAGGTAGCGGACCGATCCACGGCGCTGCCGCTGCTGCATAGTTGATGCCATGCTCACGGCGCAGAGTGATGAGTTGCCGTAGCCTTTCGTTGGCAAGTTTGCAGGATGTCATGGTGTTACCTTTCGAGGTTAGCAGCGCGGCGCGCCTTGCGGCCCTTGCCCCATGCCACGGGACGATCTTCTTTCAGGACCGCGATCGTCCCTTTCACCTTGCGGAGTTTGAGCGATACCTCGACGATCGTGTTATGGTGCCGTTCAATTTCAAGTTTGCATGGCGGCGGCAGGTCACGGGCGGCAGGCGTGCTGCCGTTGCGATCTTCACCAACCCAGCCGAACGGGCGGCCAGCGCCCGACTTCACCGTGCCATGCGATTTGGCAAGCTGCATCTTGCCTTGCATCCACCGTTGCATGATCAGATCCTTTCGGTTGTCACCGCGTTACCTCGCAAGGTAGCGGGGAGACAATCGTGGGGCGGACATAAAGCCCGCCCCTTGATATGGTCGCTGGTTCAGTCATGACAGGTTGTCAGGTTGTCATGATGTTATGTCCGCCGTCGGTGAGCACCTCGCTTCATCAGCGCGCTTGCCCGCGCGGACCCTCTTTAGAGGCACGATCTTACGCCGTGTTGCCCTCACATCCCTTGATAAAGGGCCGACCGAGTGAGTTTACACCCTAGCCGGGAGATGAGTGGCCTAGCTTGCGCTTCATTCACTCTTTTCACCTATCCCTTGCGGGGAGCGGCAGGCAATCCACGCACGTTACCCCCCGAGGTAACGTCGTCCCTTGCGGGGTGGACTTGCGGCAATCTTCCATCAGCCAGCGCTGGGAGCGTTCCGTCTTGCTCAAGTATCGGGGAGCTTTCCGTGTCACCTTTCAATCATTCAATCATTACACCCTAGTATCGGGGAGGTTACCCCACGGGGTAGCCCCCACCCCCCAACT
>JACCDQ010043129.1_pt1 | contig 13087 bp, 9 predicted proteins | sample 7446031 | NCBI WGS metagenome assembly JACCDQ01 (sample SAMN15323442, study PRJNA562643) | freshwater metagenome | isolation source: river surface water | place: USA:Blue River Watershed | collected 2017-08-17 | reverse complement strand
GGAATAAAAAGATAGAGGGATTCAATTGAGTCCCTTTTTTTTTGAATCGATGCAGCACATTCAACTAAAATCAACAACAATATCGTTCCAAAACATTCGTGTTGAACAAAACAGAAATGAACAAGTTATTCTTGTTTTTCTTCATGAAGCACTTGGATCAATAGGTCAATGGAAATCCTTCCCAGAACTCTTGTGCAAGAAATTGCAATTGGATGGTTTTGTCTATGAACGTCAGGGACATGGCAACTCCTCCCCTTTTTCAAGCGTGCGAACAGCGGAATATTTGCACGATTATGCGTGGAATGAATTAAACGAATTGATCTCTACTGCTTTTCCATTGGATAAAAAAATCATACTCGTTGGACACTCTGATGGTGGAACAATTGCCTTGTTGTATGCTGCCAAATTTCCTAAGAATGTGTTGGCGTGTATCACGATGGCGGCTCACGTTATCAATGAACCAGAAACAATAGCTGGAATTCAACCTGCAATTGACGCGCACCAAGCGGGAAAACTGGTTGGACTAACAAAATATCATGGTGACAAAACAGAAGACTTGTTTTATGCATGGGCAAACACGTGGAAAAGTCCAGAATTTAAGGATTGGAACATTTGTACAGAGATTCAATCTATTACTTGCCCTGTTTTGGCCATTCAAGGATCATCAGATCAATATGGAACCGAAAAGCAGATGGAATTAATCAAACAACATGTTAATGGAAAGGTAAAAACAGTGTTGTTACCACATTGTGGTCACCATCCACATTTAGAAGTTCAAGATCAAGTAATCACTGAAATTCAACAATTCTTCAGTTCAGAAAATTGATCGTTTCTAAAACAAATCTTAACTTTAATGGTTATAGATTACATGACTATGAACGAAGATTTCATTAACCCAATTGATCCTGATAAAATCACGGAGAATCCGCATTCGTTGGAATATGCTCATCATGCCGGAAGTGCATTGGTCAAACCAGAAGATCAAGGTAAAATCAAAGGAAGAGCGCTTTCTGCTATGGAGCATCAAACCGATATGCAGTTAAGCCAGATTTATGAACAAATGCAATTGCTAGCTGAACAAGCGAAGAAATTAAATGATCGTAAATCAATTTCAGAATTTATCTACATGGCTGAAATGCGTTTCGAACCATTGATCAATCATGTTTATCATTTGTACACCAAAGAAAATGGTGATTATTTATTATCGTTGATTGCACCAAATCAATGGGGACGTTCGAAGAACAATTTCACTTTTATAGCAACTGTTCGATTATTAGCAGATCATACGTGGGACATTTTGGAGAAAAATCATGAAGTGAATTTTTAATGAATTAAGGTTAATTCTACTCTTCTATTCTTTTTACGTCCAGCCTCTGTTGCATTATCACCAATTGGATTGCGTTCACCATGATTATTCACGACTAATTGGTCCGCACTAATTCCATTTTGAATTAACACTTGAGCAACGCGATCTGCTCGTTTTTTAGATAATATTAAATTCGCCTGATTTGTTCCAACATTGTCCGTATAAGCATCAATTTGCAATTTAGCTTCAGGATGATCTTTTAGTGCTTTTGAAAGTTCAATTAATTGCTTTACGGAAACATCGGTCAATTCGTTTTTACCAGTCTCTAATTCAATGTTATTAAACATTTCGTCTGAAAAATCAATTTTTAATTCATTGACAGATTCACTTTCTTTTTGTGCCTCATCACTTAAAACATTCTCCTTAACAGATTCAGTTTCCGGTTCAATTTCCTGTAAATGTTCTGGAATTGGTGAAATTGCATCATTCAATTGTTCTTCTTCAGAATCAGGAGAACTTGTAGTTAATTCCTCGTTTGAATCCTTTTCTGGAACAGCTTTTTTAGTCTTCTTCGACTCTAACTGAAAATTATATACAATGCCGAATGAAATGGTATACGTATTATATGGTCGGCGGTATTTTTTATCTTCACGGATTGAATTTGTTAACCGCTTTTCAGCGAAGATTCCTGCAAAGACTTCAAAATTATCCTTCAAATAATATTTCACAGAAATATTAGCATTCAAATAAGTGTATTTTAAGGGAATCGAATCATAATTTGAATTTGGAGCAATATAGGCCATTCGAGTAAGGTAATTTCTACGGATATGATTCAATGACGTAGTAAAACCAACCTTTTTTATTTTCCATTCTCCAGAAAGTCCATTCGACCATTGCCAAAAAGTAAAATCAGCTTTGTTAAAGTCATTTTTCTTATAAAATTGAGTAAAGGCCGTTACATATTTATCTTTGTTTATCTTGTATTTATAAGAACCATAAACAGTTAAATAACGCCATTGAATTGGTTCGTTATTATTGATTTCCATTTTGAGGACATCAAAGAACTGCTTGTGATATTTTAAATCGAGTTGAACATAGTTTTTTGTTTTAAAACGGTAAATTCCAGAAAGAATGTGTGTGTGATACCAATGACTAAAATCTTGTCCACTTGGCATTGGAACATAATTCTTGTTCCCAATTGCATTTGAAAACTCGAATTTTAAATTTGAATTGATTTTGTAACTTAATAGTGCATTCGGAGCATATAAGAAATAATCGTAGGCATTTGCACCATCATCCGTTAAAATGTCGATTGTGAGCTTTTTGTTTTTCTCAAGTGTCAAACCAAGGTTTAAATCAAACTTCTTGAATAGTGGAGTTTTATAATCCAAAGCGAGCTTATACAACATTGCATTGGCTTGTCTTTGATGTAAATAATTTGTTGATTGAACCCAAGGACTTGCAATTAAATAACGGCCTTTTTTAAAGGTGAATTTCAGATCATTCGAAAAAGACAAACGAGTAAACAATGCATTTATTCTAAAGTCAGTAGTTCCAGCAGTATCGTTTCCCGTATAGACTTTTGGAGTCATGTACAAATTGTTTGTATAGCCAGAAGTTGATGAAATTTTGGAATTCCATTTCACTTGTGCCTCACCACTTACGTGGAAAACAAAACAACATACTATAAATGCAAGGAATTTCACGTCCAATTATTTTAATTTGATCACATGAATTGGTTCCGGCGTATCTTCTTCAATGATAAAATGACCGATAATCGCAAACAGAAGAATTCCAACAAGAATCAATGCAAACGGAATAAACGTTTTGAATAGTTTTCTTAAGGTTTTCATAATTAGTTATTGATGATTCGGTTATTAATCACTTCTTTGATTCCAGTGGCCGTAACATTTTGAATTTGCATGCCAGGTCTACCATTTATTTCAATGACCATTGGTCCAAATTTCTCGTCAAACACAATGTCAATTCCCAAATAATTTAAAGGAAAAGAATTTGCGGTATCCAAAGCAATTTGGTAGGTTTTTTCCCAATCAGGAATTTTCATTCCTTCAAAATGCACCATAGAATCTGGATGTTTGCTAACCATTCTATCAGTAACCTGGCAATAGCCTGCTTGCAAAAGCCCTGTTTTCAAATCCACACCTAAACCAATCGCTCCAGCATGTAAATTGGCTTTTCCATCCGATAATTCTGTGGGCATTCGAAGCATTGCCAAAACAGGTTGTTTGTTCAATAAAATAATTCTAAAATCAGGAACGCCACGGTGATATATATTACTGAAAAATGAATGCGGTTTTAATAAGTATTCAATAATGGCCTTATCGTTTAATTTGCGAGAAAATCGACCGAAAAGAATATTGGCAATGTGCAATTTAATTTGTTCGTTCGTGTACAAAGTTCCACTCGGTGTATGCCACTCGTTATTTTCTAAGCGTTTCAACAATAAAATTCCTGCACCACCGTGACCCATTGCTGGCTTAATAACAATTTCATTTAAATCATTAATCACCTTTAATTTTTCAATCATTTCCCCCATGTGTTCAACAACACAATACGTTTTTGGGGTTGGAATTCCTTTTGTTTCGAGGATTGCCTTGCAAGCGGTTTTATCATTCGCCAAGTAAAAATTCTTCTTTGGGTTGTGACGCATTACAAGCGAGTAATTGCGTTCGTTCATTCCAACAACCCGACTTTGAAGTTCGATAATTCGATCTAGTAGTTTCATAGTTTATTCTGTAGGTAAGGTTAGTGTTTTGAAACGTAGTAATTCCGTGAAGCGCAGTCCTATCCATTTCCCTAGAATCAAATTAACACCAATAATAGATAAAATTAATTCTGGGAAGATTTGGAAAATCAATTCGATTACCAAGGAATTATAGATTAAGAAAGTTGCTCCAGCAACAAACAATGTTTTAAATGTGAGAATAAAAGCTGCTTTATAGTTTTTCTCCGTTGCAACTTTAGAAAATCGTTCAGATGCAAACGTAATAATTACAACTGGAAACATTGAAATATGAATGATGTATTCTAAATTGAATTTAGCACCAATTACAACAATTGCGAGAAAAAGTAACTCAACAAAAGTTAACACAATGGCTAATTTCGGTAAATTGAGAAGTTCAAACTTTTCTAACGGATAATGCACGATGGATATTAAACCAATGATCATTAAGAACATTGCTGCTCCTGCAAAAAATCCTGTTGTAAGGAAAGACATCGCTAGTAGCATTGGCAAAAACAATCCAAAGGTATTTAATCCTATTGCATTTCTAAAAATACTAATGATCATCGCTACCAATGGAGTAAGTAAGATGATACGCAGAATTTTCGCAGGCAAATTTTGTTCTTCAAAAAGTCGATTAAAGAAAACCCAGTTCAACGGTTTATTCTCAAGTTCGTGAATAATGTCTGGATGCAAAAGTTTCTCTTTTTCTATTTTAATTTCAAGATCAACTGGAATTTGAGGAATCTCATCGTGTTTATCCATGTCGACGTAACACAATTTCAAAAAGGAAGATGGAATTTCTGCAAAATATCCTTTTTCTACACAAAAGGGCATCCATGTTTTATTGATTAAAATTTCACCCCAGAACAATTGTTTCGGATGTTCAGAATTCAAATCATATCCAACAATTGATCGCGTTTTAAATCCATCTTTCGAAATGTGTTTAATAAATTTAAGACTGCTTTTCGAAGATTTTAGAAAATGATCCTTTAAAAAGACATTGAAATTTCGCATATCACCGTTGTGCAATAAATCGTCTACTTTCAATTCACTTGGAATTTTGTAAATCTGACTTTTACCAATGAATTTAAATCGGCACGAAATGTCCCCCACTTGTTTTATTCCCGACATTACAATTCGTCGACCTTCTTTGAATTTAGAAATCTCAATGTTCAATCCTTTTGAATCAACGTTTTCCGAAATGATTGATTGACGCTTATTTGCTTCTGGAAGAATGAATTCAATGTGTACTGGTCTGCTCAATTTATCTTGAACTTTGAAAGTGTACTTAACATCATACTGTGTACAAGAAACAGATCTTGCATGATTCCAATTAATGTCATAGGTTGCCAACTTCCATACAATCAAAGGTAAAGGAAGAAACAACAACACATAAATCAATATATTCAATACATTAACTTTTGAATTCATATTGATTGCAAAGTGTGAGAAACTAAATGGAGGGAATTCTGTTTAACATGCGTTAAATCTGAAAAATTGCACAAGCAGCGCAAGTCATCGAGCTTTTGAGTTATCATAGTTTTTTAATTTCGTTAAATGCCGGTCTGAAGGGCAATAATGAAATTACAAAACAAGAACCAAAATCACACGATACTTATTTTCAATACTTTAAGGAAATAAAAAGTTAAGAAACTTCTCTTTTTGAAACGATAAAGTTTCATTTTGAGACTTTTTCTCAATAAGAGAAAGGGTTATCGTGTAAAAACGAATTCATCTTCCGTTGATTGATTTACATCAAATGAATACCCATCAACAGTGTACAATTTAAGCTCTTCGGCATCCGAAATGTTATTTTGAACGATGTAACGAGCCATTGCTCCACGGGCATGTTTTGCATACATCATAACAACCTTGTATTCTCCATTTTTAAATTCCTTAAAAACAGGTGTTACCACTTTGGCTTTAAGTACTTTTCGATCTATTGCTTTAAAATATTCTGAAGAAGCTAGATTAACAACCACTTCATGTTTTTCCATTTCTGCATTGAGAAACTTGGATAATTTACTTCCCCAAAATTGGTAAAGGTTCTTTTGTTTAGAAGTAATTTCCCATTTAGTACCCATTTCCAAACGATATGGATACATTAAATCAAGAGGTTTTAGAATACCATACATTCCTGACAAAATGCGGATCATTGATTGAGCTTTAATTAATTCTTCGTTAGAAAAAGACTGAATATCCAAACCCTTGTAAACCTCTCCATTAAAAGCAAAAGCTGCAGGTACAATCGTTTCGGTTCTTTCTAACGGAATTTCCCAAGTTGAATATCGTTCTTTGTTTAATTCGGCAAGCTCCCTTGAAATGTGCATAGTAGCTTCCAATTTTTTAACAGAGAATTTCTTCAGTTTATTTACCAGTTGTTCGCTTTCTCGTAAGAATGACGAAACTGTCACCCCTTCTACAGTAGGAATTGAAGTGATGTCTATTGATTTTGCCGGAGAAAGAAGCACTTTCATAATTCAGAATTTTGAACAAAAATAAACAATAGTTAGCGTACAAATGTTAATATTTCTGAATGTTTCTATTGACAAGAAACTTAAAATGTATTATTTTAGCCAAGCTTAAACTCAAATATCAAACTATGAGAAAATTTTTAGTTCTATTAACATGTATTACTTCTCTGTCTGTAGGACAAACGCTTGCCCAGAAAGACAGCGAAACAGGAGTAATTTACTGTGAAAGTTTTATGGTTTCAAGACCATTAAAAGACTTATTAAAAGAAAATCCTGTTAGCGAGAAAAAAATTGCACGCAGTAATATGCGTAAGAACAGTGGTGAATCGAAAGATCGTAAACACCGTGAACCACAAAAATTTCCATTATTAGAAAAAGGTGAAGGAAACTTTGGAAATGACCCAAGTTTTGTTCAAACTGAAAATGGAACTCGCCCAGCACCATCAACAAAAATTAACATCAATGGTGTGAACAACGGATCTTATCCACATGACCCGTCAGGTGCTGCGAGTACGACTCATTACATTCAAGCAGTAAATGCAACTACTTGTAGAATTGTAAACAAAACAACTGGAGCAACAGTTTCAAGTTTTACATTAGGAACTTTGTGGCCTACTGCAACACCAAACGACGGAGATCCAATTGTAATGTATGACCGTTTTGCTGACCGTTGGTTTTTAGCACAATTTGGTACAACTGGGAACAAAATTTACATCGCTGTTTCTGCAACAAATGACCCTCAAGGATCTTGGTACTGTTATACCTTTTCATCTCCAGCATTCCCTGATTACTTGAAATTCTCTATTTGGCAAGATGGTTATTATATGACATCAAATCAAACAGCTCAAAAAGTATTTGCATTTGAAAGAACTGCAATGTTAGCAGGTAACGCTTCTGCAAGATCAGTTTATGCATCTTTCAATCCACCAGATGGAGGAGGTTTCTTCTGTCCGCTTCCTGCTGATGCTGATGGAATTGGTGGTTTACCAGCTGCCGGAACTCCTTGTCCAATTATGTCATATTCTGATAATGCTTGGGGTGGTGGTGCTATTGATGGTATTCAAATTTATCAAATGGCAGTTAACTGGGTTCCAGCAACTCCAACTGCAACAATTACTTTTGTTTCTGCAGTTGCTACAAGTGCATTTGATGCTTCATACAATGCAAGCTGGAATGATATTTCTCAACCAGGAACAACACAAAAATTAGATGGTATTGGTGGTGTATTACAATACCGAGCTCAATTTACTAAATGGTCTGGCTACAATTCAGTTGTACTAAACTGGCCAGTAAAAATCAGCACATCACAAAGAAGTATTATGTGGGCTGAGTTGCGCCAAAATCAATCGACAAGTGCATGGTCTGTTTACCAACAAGGAATATACACACCAGACACATACAACCGTTGGATGGGCTCAATTGCAATGGATGATTACGGAAACATTGCCTTGTGTTATGCAAAATCTGGTTCTTCTACAATTTATCCAGGATTATATTACACAGGAAGACTTGCTAGCGACCCATTAAATACAATGACATTTACTGAAGCGACTGCAATTGCTGGTATTGTATCTCAAACAACTGGAATCAACCGCTATGGTGACTATGCTCACACGGCATTGGATCCAGATGGAGTAACTTTTTGGCACACTGGTGAGTGGTTAGGTGGAACGAGTAGTAACCCGAAGAAAACACGTATTTACTCTTTCCAATTAACATCACCAACATCAGCTAACGTTGCAATCACATCTTCTGATACTGACAATTCAATATGCGCAGGAAATTCAGTAACATTCACTGCAACACCAACAAATGGTGGCACAACACCAAGTTACCAATGGCAAGTAAACGGTGTTAATGTTGGTACAAACAGTAATACATATACAACTTCTTCATTAACTACAGGTCAATCTGTTACTTGTATTATGACTTCGAATATGCCTGGAGCAACAAACAATCCAGCAACTTCTAATTCAATCACAACAACAGTTAATCCAATAGTTGCACCATCTGTGAATATCGCTGGAACAAACACACTTTGCTCTGGTTCGAATGCTACTTTTACCGCAACTCCTACTTATGGTGGAACAACACCAAGTTATCAGTGGCAAGTGAATGGTTCAAACGTTGGAACAAATAGTGCGTCTTACTCCACTACATCGTTAACAAATGGTGCAAATGTTACTTGTATTTTAACATCAAATGCGGCTTGTGTTTCTCCAACAACTGCAACTTCAAATACAATTTCTGTAACAGTTAACACAACTCCAGCAACACCAACAATTACAAACAATGCAGGTACTTTATCTTCAAGTTCTGCTACTGGAAATCAATGGTATTTAAATGGATCTTTGATTGCTGGTGCGACAAGTCAAACATACACGCCAACATCAAATGGTATTTACACTGTTGTTGTAACATCTAATGGCTGTTCATCATCTGCATCTGCAGGAACAACGATCTCTGGATTGGGAATTGAAGAAATGAATGTTTATGCATTATCAATCTACCCTAACCCTTCGAATGGAGAATTCAATGTTTCATTCAACGCATCAGTAACTGAGAAATATACATTGAAAGTGTATGACGAAGCTGGTAAATTGGTATTTGATGCTCAAATTGAAAATCAAAACGGAACATTTGTAAAACAAGTTCAACTTGGAAAAGTTGCTTCTGGAATTTACAATGTAACTCTATCAAATGGTTCTGTAGAAGCGAATCGTAAAGTAGTTGTTAAGAACTAAGAAATCAATTTTCTATAAAAAAGAAAGGCTGTTCAGATTGAACAGCCTTTCTTTTTTTAATTAAATCATCAATCAAATTAAAAATAAGGAACAAAGAAAAATTAAAACAATTCCAATCACATTCAAAACAAAACCATATTTGACCATTTGTTTTACATGTAACATACCCGAAGAAAAAACAATTGCATTTGGTGGTGTACCAACAGGGAGCATAAAGGCTAGACTCGCTCCTAACGTTAATGGAATTGCTAATTGTTCAATTGGTAATCCATGATCAATTGCAAACTTTGCAACAAGTGGAACAAAAATACTTACCATTGCTAAATTAGAAAGTACCTCTGAAGCGAATACTGAAACAACTATTAATACAATTAATATCGTATAAAATGAAAAATCATGCATTGAACTTAAGGTAGTTGATAATTTATCAATAACACCATTTTGCTCCATTAACTTTGCAAGTGCTAAACCACCACCAAATAAAATCAATATTCCCCATGGAAGTTTTTCAGTATCCTTCCAATGCAACAATGGTTTTTTAGTTTCAAAGCTTGGCAACAAAAACATCAATATACCACCAAAAAGTGCAACGTTCTCATCGCCATATTCAAAACCAATATACGGAACAATTAAATCTTTAAATGACCACAAGATTACAACCATTAAAAAAATTCCAACAACTAACAATTGATCTTTTGTCCATGGTGTTTTATTAATTTTAAAATCAGCGTGACTTTCTTTGCGTTCTTTCCCCATTGATAAATAGAAAAAAAGAAACGTTCCCAACAACATCATTATACTAATGGGCAAACCTATTTTCATCCATTGAAAAAAGTCAACCTTTACATGAAAAGTATTTTCGAGAATACTTGCCATTTGTGTATTTGGAGGAGAACCGATTAATGTTCCTACTCCACCGATACTTGCTGCATATGCAACGGACAACAGCAAGAATACAGCAAATTTACCTTTTCTATCATGTTCTGGTAAAGCATGAATAATCGCCATTGCCATTGGCATCATCATTAATGCTGTTGCCGTATTCGAAATCCACATACTGAGCAAACCTGTACTCATTAAAAAACCAAAGAGTATTCTAGGTTTTGAATCACCAACAAATCCAATGATTCCACGCGCAACTTGTTCATGAACATTCCACTTTTCAAGTCCTAATGCAAGTATAAAACCTCCAAAAAATAAATAAACATTCGAATCGCCATAAGCGCTTGCTAACTGTCCTTTATCCAAAACGCCCAAGGGGATTGCCAATATCAATGGAAATAGAGCAGTAACATAAATTGGTATAACTTCAAATACCCAAAAATAAATCATTAGACCTCCCAAAGCGACAGCGTTCCAAAACGTATCTTTTGCTCCGGTAGCAACTAGAACAGCTAAAAATCCAATGAGTCCAATAGCGATTAAAATTTTCTTTTTATCAATTACCATATGATCAAATAAAAAAAGCGGGCAACAATACCCGCTTTAAAAATAATTTATTTTGCTTGAAAAACTGAATTAATTACAATGCATTCAATTTAGTGATGAACTCAATTGCCGTGTTTTCAATTTCTTCACAAATTGGTCTGAAGTCAGCTTTTGTTTTAGCAGCATTGATTTTCGTCAACATTGCTTCTTGAAAATTAGCTGCTTGATCAATCATTTCATCTGCTACAGCAAATTTTGACTCATCCATTAATTGAATTGTGAAACATTCTTCAACAATATCAAAAACCATATTATTTAGGTTTCTTTTCAAATCTTTTCTACTAGCCATATTCTTTCGTTTAAAAAGCTTGTTGACTCAATAGCCAACAAGCTTGTTTGTATTTAAATTATGCTTGAGGAGTTTCCTCTTTTTTCTCTGGTCTTGGCAATAAAACTTTACGAGATAATTTCCATTTTTTCGTTTTTGGATCTTTTCCAACAACTTTAAATTTCAACACATCTCCTTCTTTACAAACGTCTTCCATTTTAGCAACTTTCTCCCAAGAGAATTCAGAAATATGGATCAATCCGTCTGTTCCAGGTAAAATTTCAACGAAACAACCGAAATCTTTAACTGATTTCACTTTTCCTTCGTATTCAACACCTTCTTCAACTGTTGGAGGGAATGCAATTTGCTTAATACGACGAGTTGCTTCTTTCATGTCATCACCATTGTTTGACATGATTTGAACGCGACCTTCACCTGTTGGTAATTCCTCAATAGTGATTGTCGTATTTGTTTCTTTTTGCATTGCTTGAATGATTTTTCCACCAGGTCCGATAATCGCACCAATCATCTCATTCGGAACGTTGAACGCTTCAATACGAGGAGTTTGAGGTTTGAAATCTGGATTTGGTTGAGCAATCGTTTCAATGATTTTGTTTAAAATATGTAAACGTCCACCTTTCGCTTGCTCCAACGCTTGGATCAAAACTTCATATGGTAAACCATCCACTTTAATATCCATTTGACAAGCTGTGATACCTTTTGATGTACCTGTTACTTTAAAGTCCATATCGCCTAAGTGATCTTCATCTCCTAAGATATCAGACAATACAGCGAATTTACCGTCATCAGCAACTAATCCCATTGCGATACCAGAAACTGGAGCAGTGATTTGAACACCACCATCCATCAAGGCCAATGTACCAGCACAAACGGTTGCCATTGAAGAAGAACCATTTGATTCTAAAATATCAGAAACCAAACGAATTGTGTATGCATTATCCGCTGGTAAAACTGGTTTCAACGCTCTCAATGCCAAGTTTCCGTGACCAATTTCTCTTCGTGAAGTTCCACGTAATGGTTTAGCTTCACCTGTTGAGAATGGAGGGAAATTGTAGTGCAATAAGAATTTCTCAGTTCCATGGAAAGTAACTCCATCGATTAACTGCTCATCCATTTTACCACCCAATGTTAATGTTGTTAACGATTGTGTTTCTCCACGTGTAAAGACAGCAGATCCGTGAACCATTGGTAAATAATCTACTTCAGCCCAAATTGGACGAATCTCATCAAACTTACGTCCATCCAAACGTTTGTTTTCATGCAACATCACCCAACGAACAGCTTTTTTCTTTACTTCTGAGAAGTACGTAGAAATGAATCCACCAACTGTTGCTAATTCTTCTTCTGTATAAGATGCTTTTACTTCAGCTTTAATTGCTTCGAACAATTCAGTTCTTTTCGCTTTATTTGCCAAGCCCATGCGAGCAACATCTTTACATTTTTCCATTGCCAACTCGTACACTTTCGCTTTTACATCAGCATCATGTGTTTCATGGCAATATTCTCTTTTCGGATTTGCTGTTGGAATTTCAGCAGCTAAATCTAATTGGAATTGACATTGTTCTTTAATTGCAGCGTGTGCTAATTTAATAGCTTCAACCATTTCTAATTCAGAGATTTCTTTGAACTCTCCTTCTATCATGTTCACGTCTTTCATTGTTCCAGCAACCATCATGTCGATATCACCTTCTGCAATTTGCGCCATTGTTGGATTAACGATCCACTCTCCATTTACACGTCCAACTCTCACTTCTGACATTGGTCCGTTGAAAGGAATATTAGATACTGCAATCGCAGCAGATGCTGCTAAACCACACAATGTATCAGGATTGTTAACTCCATCATACGATAACAATTGAATCATCAACTGAACTTCAGCATGGTAATCATCTGGGAAAAGCGGACGCAATGCACGGTCAACTAAACGCATGATTAAAATTTCGTTCTCTGATGGACGCGCTTCACGACGGAAGAATCCACCTGGAAAACGTCCAGCTGCTGAGTATTTCTCACGATAATCAACTGTTAAAGGAAGGAAAT
>JACCDQ010021046.1_pt1 | contig 13091 bp, 8 predicted proteins | sample 7446031 | NCBI WGS metagenome assembly JACCDQ01 (sample SAMN15323442, study PRJNA562643) | freshwater metagenome | isolation source: river surface water | place: USA:Blue River Watershed | collected 2017-08-17 | reverse complement strand
TACAATTTTTAATGATTGGACTGCCCGTGCGATTCAGAAAGTAGAAATGGAGATTCCTTTAGGGCCACACAAAGGAAAGGATTTTGCCAATGCCATTGGTCCTTACATCGTAACAGCCGATGAAATGGAGCAATATCGTATTCCATTTGATGAAACGGTTTTTACTGACCCAATTAGCATACCCAAAGTAGCAGGAGATAGACTCAATGTCAGAATGACCTCCCGTATCAATGGTCAAACGGTATGCGATGGTAATTACAAAACGGTGTATTATAACTTTGAACAAATGATAGAACGTGCCTCCGAAAATAACGTAACCTTGATGCCAGGGGATATTCTAGGCTCAGGTACTTTAGGTTGGGGCAGTTTGATTGAAAATACCTTCAGCGTTCATCGCCCCCTCGAACCAGGAGATGTGGTAGAATTAGAAATTGAAGGAATTGGTATTTTGAGGAATAGAGTTGTTTAGGAGGGGCAAAGTAGCAAAGGCACATAGGCACAAAGGGGTGGTTTGGTGCCTTTGCAGGAGTTTTCTCCAATAAATTAGCACCAGTAACTTATTAAATTATGCCCTCCGTACTTGGCTTGTTGCTTATGCTCGACTCGTTGAAGATAAGTCCAACGAGGGCAAAAGGCACAAAAGGTTATTAAATTCTCCCTTTGTGCCTATGTGCCTTCGTCACTTTATCCCTTTTTATACTGCCCCTATCTCCAAAATCACACTACTCCTACCGCTGTTTACTTCGGGATTATAGCCTACTGTCATCAAATAGCTACCGCTATATTCGGCGTTGCTATTTAGGCTTGATTTTTTGTTACCAAACAGGTTTATTTCCTGAATTTTATACTTCTTATTGGGGTTTAAGCCCTTCTGAACAACAGGTTTGGGACTAGCTGTGGACTCATAACGATTACTTACCCAATAGTTGAACATCACGGCTTTGTTTTTGTCTGTCGAAACATACATCAATGAAGCAAAATCATGGGTATATGGGTCGAACAAACGATATTGGTCACCTTGTAAAATATTATTTTTGAGCTTGTTATAATTTTGAATTGCCGTTTGTGCAAACTGTAGTTCATCCGAATTGAGATGCTCTACCACAATATCAAAGCCCATTTTTTCCATCATCGCTACATCTATTCTAAACTACAAAGGCTGTTTTCCCCAATCTGTTAGGTGATTACAAGTAGCTATGGTTGGGAAATAATACGAGTAGTTCCACTGGATAAAAATACGTTAAAGGTGAAGTGTTTCAAGTTAGGCAATGGGACATTCTAGTAACTATCCGCACTCACCATTCAGCACTAGGGTTGTACGAAGGATTCTAAAACTGTCCATTTCGGATATCGGATGTTGGATTTCGGAAGTGTAATCTTTTATATTCTGTAAAAAGTAGAGGTATTTTACTTTTTTCCGAAATCAGAGATTCCCAATCCGCAATTATTGGAAATCCTTCGTACAGCACTAGTTCAGCACTCTAAATAACTTACTATGAACAAAGTTGTATTAAATGCCCATGAGGCAATTAACGATATTCCCAATGGTGCCACCCTGATGTTGGGTGGTTTTGGGCTGTGCGGTATTCCCGAAAACTCCATTCAAGCTTTGGTAGAAAAGAAAGTCTCACAATTAACTTGTATTTCAAACAATGCAGGAGTAGATGGATTTGGCATTGGCTTGATGTTGGCACAAAAGCAGGTGAAGAAAATGATTTCTTCGTATGTGGGCGAAAACAAAGAATTCGAGCGTCAATTATTATCTGGAGAACTCGCCGTCGAATTACTTCCACAAGGTACTCTGGCTGAGCGAATCAGAGCAGGAGGCGCAGGAATCCCTGCTTTTTTTACGCCTGCTGGCGTAGGTACGGAAGTAGCTGAAGGTAAGGAAATTCGTGAGTTTGAGGGAAAAAAATATTTGATGGAATCGTGGTTAAAAGCTGATTTCTCTATTATCAAAGCATGGAAAGGCGATGCTTCGGGTAATTTAATTTTTAGAGGAACAGCCCGAAATTTTAACGAAATGATGGCATCAGCAGGTAAAATATGTATTGCCGAGGTTGAGGAACTTGTTCCCATAGGAAGTCTTGACCCTAATCAAATCCATGTGTCAGGCGTATATGTTCACCGAATTTTTGAGGGGAAAGATTATCAAAAACGCATTGAACAGCGAACTATTAAAGCATCAAACAACACAACTGAAAAGTCTGAAAATATCATACAAGGACAAGGACTTTCAAAAAATCAAATTGCTCAACGTATCGCCCAAGAGCTAAAAAATGGCTATTATGTCAACCTTGGCATTGGCATACCAACCTTAGTCGCCAATTATATTCCAGAAGACATAACTGTAACACTACAATCTGAAAATGGATTATTAGGCATCGGACCTTTTCCAGATGAAGCTTCGGTAAACGCCGATTTAATCAACGCTGGCAAACAGACCATTACCATGCAAGCAGGAGCCTCGCTATTTAGTTCGGCCGAGAGTTTTGCCATGATCCGTGGTGGGCATATCAATTTGACAATTTTGGGTGCAATGGAAGTTTCTGAAAATGGAGATATAGCTAACTGGAAAATTCCTGGCAAAATGGTCAAAGGTATGGGCGGAGCTATGGATTTGGTAGCATCGGCACAAAATATCATCGTAGCTATGCAACACGTGAGTAAAGATGGAAAATCTAAGTTGCTGTCTTCTTGCTCATTACCACTTACAGGCACGTCATGTGTCAAGAAAATTGTTACTGAATTAGCGGTCTTGTCTATTCATCCCGAAGGCGGATTTGTTCTTCTGGAGCGTGCGCCAGGTATTAGTGTTCAGCAAATTATTGAAGCAACCGAAGGTAAACTTATTCTATCTGAGAACGTTCCAGAAATGCGTTTTTCTTCCTAAAATCATCCACGTATGCTCATCAAACATCATTTGCCAAACCCACTCAAAGGCTGGCAAGTTAATCGAGAATCTATTAGTTTTCTGGGTCAAAATCTACAGCGTCCAGAATGTATTTTGACCGAACCCGACGGAACCGTTTGGGCGGCAGATGCACGCGGTGGATTAGTAAAAATGCGCCACGATGGTACGCAAGAACTTTTAAATCCTTTTACTATTGAGAACCTCAGCTCAGCTCCAAACGGTGATGTCCAAAACGATAAGCGCTATATTCAAGCGCAGGGTTCTCTACCAAATGGCGTTTGTTTTGATAAAAATGGAGATTTTATTATTGCTAATTGGGGAACAAATCATATCGAAAGATTAAGCCGAACAGGTACTTTATCAACGCTTGTGACGGAGATAGATGGGCAGTTGCTAGGAAAAGCTAATTTCCCCCTTCGTGATTCCAAGGGGCGAATCTGGTTTACGGTTACCACTCGAACTGAACCTTGGAGCGACCAAATTAATACCCGTGCCAATGACGGCTATATTGCTTTGATGGATGAAAATGGTGTCAGAATCGTTGCCGATGGATTTTGTGGCACTAACGAAATCCGTTTTGATGATCAAGAAGAATGGCTTTACATAGTCGAAAGCACTGCTTGGCGTATTAGTCGTATGCGAGTAAAACCCAATGGTGATTTGTACAATCGAGAAGTTTATGGTTCCACTCAATTAGGTGGTTTTCCTGATGGTTTTGCTTTTGATACTTATGGAAACCTTTGGATAACGCTCATTTTTACGGATGAACTCATCGCTATTACTCCTGATGGAGAAGTACTTACCTTGTTGGACGATAGTACTTCACAAAGTAAGGCGACTTTATTTGAAGCCTATCAAAATCAAAGAGTCACGCCCGAAATTTTGATGGCAACTCAAGGAACGCTTTGTCCTTGGCTGGCAAGTTTGAGTTTTGGAGGAAAAGATCTTAAGACTGTTTACTTAGGCAGCCTGCGAGGAACTCGAATTCCATTTTTTCAAAGTCCAGTAAGTGGGCAGAAGATGATTCATTGGAAATAAGATTTTAGCCGCTATGAGAAACCTTTTTGACTTAACAGGAAAAGTAGCGTTAGTTACTGGCGCAACAAGTGGCATGGGCAAAGCCATTGCCGAAGCTTTGGGTTTGCATGGAGCCACGCTAATGATTGCCAGCAATGACGGTCTGGCTTGTCAACAAGTGAGAGAAGAGTTTTCTCAAAAAGGTATCACGACTTGGGCTAAAGTCTGCGATGTTAGCGATTCTAACCAAGTAAGAACATTGGTAAATGAAACTTTACAAATCACCCAGAAAATAGATATTCTTGTCAGTTGCGTTGGTATTGGATTGGCTGGCTCATTGGAAAATAGCACTAATCAAGACTTTTCGAAAATGATACAAGTCAATCTATTACAAGCACTTGAACTAACACAACTCGTCATTCCTTCGATGCGTGACAATGGCGGTGGCTCTATTATTTATCTATCGAGTATTGCCAGTGTACGAGGCAACAAATCATTAGGTTTATATGGCATAACTAAGGCAGGATTAGTACAATTGGCTCGAAACGTAGCGGTAGAATATGGTCCTTTGAATATCCGAGCCAACGCCATTTCGCCTGGTATGATTGATACACCATTTGCCAAAGAACTCCTTTCAAACAAAGATTTTCTTGAAAAAAGATTAGCACTCACACCCTTACGCCGTGTGGGTTTACCCGAAGAAATTGCAGGCGTTGCCGTTATGCTAGCTTCCAAGGCGGGCGGATTTATTACAGGCCAAAATATCATCGTCGATGGAGGCACAACCATTAGCGATGGAAATTAAACGACATTTTTAACATGAAAAGATTCGAAAATAAAATTGCCTTGGTCACAGGTGCAGCTTCTGGTATTGGTCGAGCAACAGCGCTTACCTTTGCCAAAGAAGGCGCTCAAGTGATATTAGCAGATATTAACCCTGAGTTTGGTAACCATGTTTTGGAAGAAATCAAAGCCTTGGGTAACGATGCCATTTTTGTGGCTTGTAATATCGGAAAAAGAGAAGAGGTATTGGCTGTACTAAATCAAGCTATTCAAAATTTTGGCAGAATCGATGTCGCAGTCAATTGCGCAGGTATTGCAGGAACGGTCTCCAAACCTATTCATGAATATCCTGAGGAAGATTGGATTAATCAGATACAAATCAACCTTATTGGCACGTGGTATTGTGTCAAATTTCAAATAGAACAAATGCTAAAACAAGGAGGTGGCAACATTGTATGTGTATCCTCGGCGGCTGGTTTGGTTGGTCAACCCGAAAATTCTCCCTATGCCGCTTCCAAACATGGTGTTAATGGGTTGGTAAAATCTGCGGCGATTGAATATGCCACCAAAAATATTCGCGTCAATGCCATTTGTCCTACGGCTATCGAAACGCCCATGATTATGCAAGGTCGTCGGAAATTGGCTGAAAATCCTGAAGCCTTACAACAGGCTATCAATTTTCAAAGAATGAAACGCATGGGACAACCTCAAGAAGTAGCCGATGTGGCACTTTGGTTATGTAGCCAAGAATCAAGTTTTATCACAGGACATTGTATGGCGGTAGACGGTGGAGCATTTGCTTAACAGAAAGGTATTTTTATCATTATTTAGCGTTAGTACAAAATATTTTCTATTTAATGTATCAAAAAGAAAATTATAAAACTATATAGTAAATCACTGATTATCAATAGCATGAAATACATAACTCATTAAAATATCTTTTTAACATAGACGGTATATGATAGTTAAAAAATAGAAACGTTTAAATTTGAACTTATTCAATCTTTTTTAGAACATTATCAATACTTCAAAATGAAAAAAGGCGTATTACTGCTATTGTTAATGAGCTTGTTTGCTGGGACAAAAGCATGGGCTAATTTCACCCTCCAAAAATTACAGGTCAATTATCAAACCCAACCTCTTGGCACTGATTTAGGCACACCGCAGTTTTCATGGCAAATGAAAGCCCTATCCTCCATCAAGGGCTTAGCGCAAGTAGCCTATCAAATTAAAGTAGTTGATGAAAAAAATCAGGAGGTTTGGCAATCTACAAAAGTCAGCTCTGATGTATCTCATGCTATCCAATACCAAGGGAAACCCTTACAAGCTCGTACCAGATACACGTGGTTTTTGACAGTTTGGGATAATAAGGGTAAAAGTTCAACGGCAAACTCTTGGTTCGAAACTGGCTTGATGAACCCCAAACAAGAAGCTTGGGGCAATGCCAAATGGATAGGCGGTGGCGACGAAGACCTCGTTTTTTATCCTCATGCTCTTTCAGTTTTTAAACTTTCTTATGCCATTCAACTCGATGAAGCCAGTAATAGCACCAAAGCTTCATTTATTTTTGGCGCTAATGACCAACGACTATCAAATCGCTTTCTCAACCATATGGGCGTAGAGCGTAAAAAAAACGAAAGTTATATTGCTATAGAACTGGATATTAGCACTCTATCAGTTGAATCTAACACCAATGCGAAGCTCAATATTTATCGAGTAGGTTATACAAAAACTGATCAAGAAAATATCCCTGTCAAAGTCCTTACTATTCCTCAATCGCTTATTAATCAGTCGAATAAATATCAAAAACACCAGATTTTTACCGAATCTATCTTTGGTTTATTTGAGTTTTATTTGGATGGTAACGACGAAACGCATAAGCTAAAAGACCCTTCCTTAGAGCCCAATTCTAGATTTGGTCCTAGAGGCCTAAATCTCAATCCCGTTGGTGCGGGCAATGACTATTTGAGTTACCCTATGTTAGCAGATATGGGATTCAAAGTAGCTGATAAGCAAAAAGCATATTTTTCAGATATTACAGTCAAAAACTACCGTTACCCTTCTAATGCTATTTTCAAAGATACAAGCGCTTCCATTTTTTCAGGGATTGGCGTAACAAAAGAAGGACAACGCTATCGTGTCGAAAATACCTTAGCAACCACCAATACTACTCAAAATGCCGAGCCAATGCTTCGCACCACGTTTGATGTAAGCAATAAAAAAATCCAAAAGGCTCGTTTGTATATTACCGCAAGAGGGATTTATGAGTCTTACCTCAATGGAAAAAGAGTGAGTAACGATTTCTTCAACCCAGGACTGACACAGTACAATAAAAATCATACTTACCAAACTTTTGACATCACGTCCTCCATTTCGACAGGAAAAAATGCGCTAGGTGCATGGTTGAGCGAAGGCTGGTGGAGTGGCAATATTACTTACAGTGGAAACCATTGGAATTTCTTTGGTGATAGACAATCTCTTTTAGCTAAAATTATTATCACTTATGCCGATGGTTCAGAACAAGTAGTTGACTCAAATCCAAGCACTTGGAAGCTCAATTCCGACGGCCCAATTAGATACGGCTCATTTTTCCAAGGAGAAGTATATGATGCCACTAAAGAAGCTGATATTCAAGGGTGGACACTGAGTAATTATGATGACAAATCATGGAAAAAAGCCGTAGAAGTACCCCTTGCAGGTAATGTCTATATGGAAACTTTTACTAATGCTTCTGGGCAAAAATCTACTTTTGACTACCAAGATTTCAAACTAATTGGTCAGATCGGTGAAAATGCAAGCATTGTCAAAACGCTTCAGGCTCAAAGCGTTGAGGAAGTTCGCCCAAAAGTATTTGTTTATGATATGGGACAAAACATGGTAGGCTTTCCGCAAATTCAAATCAAGAATGGTCAAAAAGGACAAGTCATCACCATGCGTTATGCCGAAATCAAATATCCCAATTTGGATACCTACAAAGGTAATGAAGGGATGATTATGATGGAAAATATCCGTGCAGCACTCACCACCGACCAATATATCTTGAAAGGTGGCGACGAGGTAATTCAACCTAGATTTACTTTTCATGGATATCGTTATTTAGAAATCACAGGAATACCACAAGCTATTCCTGTTGGTGATATTAAAGGATTGGTTATCAGCTCAGTAAATGAATTATCGTCAAGTTATGAAACCTCAGACCCATTAGTTAATAAACTTTGGCAAAACATTACTTGGTCTTTGCGCAGTAACTTCCTTTCAATTCCTACCGATACCCCAGCGCGCAACGAGCGTATGGGCTGGAGCGGAGATATTTCGGTATTTTCTAAAACAGCAACTTATTTGACCGATGCCAATTCATTCTTGAGACGACACCTTTTGGCCATGCGTGATGTACAAGATGACAATGGACGTTTTACTGATGTTGCACCACTTGGAGGTGGTTTTGGAGGTACACTTTGGGGTAGTGCTGGAATTGTTGTTGCATGGGAAACGTATCGTCAATATGGTGATATTCAGTTGTTAGGAGAACATTTTAATGCCATGAAAAAGTATATCAACTTTTTGGAATCAAAAATTGATAAAAACACAGGTATCCTCAACGAAGGTCCTTTGGGCGACTGGCTTAGCCCAGAAGGAAACAAAAATGATAATACTCTTTTCTGGATGGCGTACTTCTCATATGATTTGAATATTATGAGTCAAATGGCTTCTATTTTAGGTAAAACAGACGAAGCAATAGCCTTGAAAAAACGTAGCGAGGAAATCAAAAAAGCATTCAACGACATTTATATCGACAAAAATTCTCACCGTACAGTAAGATCTGGTTTGAAAACAGGCTTTTGGGGTGCACCAAACGAAAAAGAAGGAACAGGTAAAACGGACAAAGGAGTCATAGTTGACACTCAAGCTTCGTATGCTATCCCATTGGCATTGGATGTTTTTGATGAAGCGAATAAACCTTTTGCTATCAAATATCTGAATGAAGCCGTTTCGAGAACCAACAAAGATGATAGCGGCATCGAACGTCCAAACTATTCCTTGATGACAGGGTTTATTGGTACAGCTTCTATCAGCGAAGCCCTTTCTGTAAATGGAAATCATGATTTGGCTTACAAGCTTTTAACCAATAAACAGTATCCTTCTTGGTTGTATTCGGTAGTTAATGGTGCTACTTCGATTTGGGAACGTCTCAATTCTTATACCGTCGAAAATGGTTTTGGAGGCAACAATAGCATGAACTCCTTCAACCACTATTCGTTTGGTGCCGTAGCTGCTTGGATGTACAATTATTCATTGGGCATTCAAAGACATCCAGAAAAGGCTGGTTTTAAGGAATTTATCCTAATGCCAACACCTGATCCAAATGGTCAAATTACTGAAGCTAAAGGTCATTATGATTCCATGTATGGTCGCATCTATAGCGCTTGGAAAAGCCAACAAAATACTTGGACTTACAGCGCTACTGTACCAGCCAACTCAACAGCGACGCTCTATTTACCTGCCAAATCAGTGGCTCAAATTTCAGAAAATGGCAAATCTTTGAGTACAAGGAAAGGAGTTAAATCAGAAAAAGGATTTATCATAATCCCATTAGAATCTGGCAGTTATAATTTTGAAATAAAGAAGTAAAAGCGAGCAAATGAGTGATTATTTTTTTAATCAATCAGTAGAGACGCAATGCTTTGCGTCTTGAGCCGAATCAGTCATAGTATAGGAATATCAAAAGAGCGGTCGAAAATTGTTTTTCGACCGCTCTTTTGATATTAGTTGAAGAATAAACCTAATTCCGAAATCAAAAATCAACACTCCAACCTAAACAACATCTCCGTATGCTCAAAGATACACCCTAAGGATAATTCTATTTACTTTGTAGTATAAGTCAACAAAAGAAAATTTATGGAATCAAAAGGTGTGGTATTGATTATTGATGATGAAAAGCAATTACGCGGACTACTCAAGCGTATTGTGGAGTTGGAAGATTACACCGTTTTCGAAGCAGGTGATCTCAAATCTGCTTGGCAAATGCTTGAGCGTCAGCCTATACAAGTGGTTATGTCCGACGTAAAACTACCCGATGGTAATGGTGTAGACTTTACAGCAAAGCTAAAATCTCAGTATCCTCATCTCGAAATTATCGTAATGACCGCCTATGGTACCATTCAAGATGGCGTGAAAGCCATGAAAAATGGCGCTTTTGATTATTTGGTAAAAGGAGATGATAATGAAAAAATGATTCCTATGCTTGATTTGGCTATGCAAAAAGCCAAACAGACCAATCGCTCAGAAGCATCATTAACGGGCTTTGATAAAGTAATTGGTAAAACTTCTATCATAGAAAATGCGGTAAATATGGCAAAACGGGTGGCACAAACCAGCACAACCGTTTTATTGACTGGCGAAACAGGCACAGGAAAAGAGGTTTTTGCCCAAGCTATTCATGAAGCATCTGCCAGACATAGCGAAGGTTTTGTGGCCATCAACTGCGCCGCTTTTTCGAGAGAAATCCTTGAATCTGAATTATTTGGACATAAAGCTGGTGCATTTACTGGAGCCTTAAAAGACAAAAAAGGTTTATTTGAAGTAGCACACAAAGGCACGATTTTTCTGGATGAAATAGGCGAAATGTCGCTCGACCTACAAGCGAAACTTTTAAGGGTCTTAGAATCAGGCACTTTCTTGCGCGTGGGCGATACCAAAGAGGTTAAAGTAGATGTTCGGGTGATTTCGGCCACCAATCGAGATTTAGAAAAAGAATCCCAGACAGGGCATTTCCGTCTGGATTTATACTATCGCCTTTCAGTGTTTCAAATTTCACTACCTGCCTTGAGAGAACGTAAAACGGATATTACTTTACTCAGTAAACATTTTATCAAAGATTTAAGTAAAAAATATGGTTTTCAAGAAGTTACGATGACACCTGAATTTCAACAAATACTTGAAAACTATACTTGGCCAGGTAATATTCGTGAATTGAAAAACGTCATCGAACGTGCTCTTATTCTACAAAATAACGGTCAACTCCAAAAAGACTGTCTACCTCCCAATCTTATCCACCACACGCAAGCCGATGCACCAAGTGGATTGGATTTACAATCTGTAGAAAAATTTCATATCGAAAAAGTACTACAACATACCAAAGGCAATAAGACTGAAACTGCTCGACTGCTCAATATTGGTCTGACGACACTTTATCGTAAAATGGAAGAATACGGCATTTCGCTTAAGCTCTAGGCATTAAGTATGACTTTTGAGTGTAAAACTATGATTACTAATACTTTATCTCATTAATTTATTAGATTTAAGTTATATATCTAGGCACAAGACAAAGAGTGTTAAGATGTTTTTTATTAACCACAGCCATGCTTTTTTCCAAAGCCCACCGCCGAAAGCCGATACCTGAAAGCTTAAATCACAAACATTAAATTCTATTTTGCGCACTAACTTAATGCAGAACAAGATTGTATTATTGCCTTTCGGTTGTGAGCTACAGATGTTAAGTTTTATTTTTTTGCCACGGGTGAATAAATTCACCCGCTAATTGGAATCGTTGGTCAAAAACTAGGGATTACATTTCCGAAATCAGCAATCCCCAATCTGCAATAGTTGGAAATTCTTCGTATACTACTCCACCTTATCCCCTATCCTTGCGGAATTGAGTTGATAAATGCCTCGAATGTTTCTTTCAATTTTTGTACAGTACCCTTATCCACCTTTTTGGCTTTACAAGCCTTTAAAAGCTGCTTGTTAAGCTTTTCATATTGCAACTCCAAGTTTGACTTCTGTGGGCTTTCTACGCCTTTGGTTTGCTCTGTTGTGACAATTTGGTTGTATACCGCAATTACATCGTCTACACTTGAAATTGGACTAAGTACTTCACTTGCTTTACCTAGTTTTTGAATCTTTGATTTTTCAACTCTTGCTTTTCCATTCAACACTTCCTTGCGAAAAACGGGGTCGAGGCGTTCCAAACCTTTGGCAAATTCAGCATCACGACGAATCGTTTTTTCATCTACATTGAAGTACTCTCCTAGCTCTTGAGCAGTGGTTTTTTTAGGATTTTCTCCCAGATGGACATTTTGCCCATTAGGCAAATTTTCGTTTTGGACAATGCCTCCTTTGAGGTTATCGGCTAGTTCTTTTTTCTCTGAATTATAGCGCAATCCTCTCAAATATGACGCTTGTTGTGGAGTAATATTACGACGACTCAACTGGAAGTCAATCATAAAATCTCGTACTTCTTTCAGCGACTCAAAATTGTCAATTTGAATGTTAAAAGAAATACCCAGCTCAGTACACAACTTATAGCGATTGTGTCCGTCAATCAGTACATATATTTCGTCATCCGACGAATCTGTTTGTCCTACCACGTGCTTGGTGGTACGCCAAATTTTTAAAGGGTCTTTACAACCATGTTTTATCAAATTGTCTTTCAGGGCTAAATATTCTGCCTCCAACAAAGGAGGAATCAGGTCGCGTAGCTCGTCGAGGACAACAATATTTTTCTTAATAGTTTCTGTCGTACTAAAACTATTGATGGTATTGGGTTTTAGCGTTTGAAGAAGCGCCTGACTATTTTCAGCCATTTTTTCTGCTAAAGATTTCTTTGCCATAGGTTAAGAGAATTTATGCGTTACGACTGTACAATGATTGTAAAAACTCGTCCGCGAGACTTTGATAAGAGGTTGCGGCCTCCGAACTTTTGTTAAAAGCACTAATGGTAAGATGCTCAACCATGGCTTTTTGAAAATCAATCAAATGTTTTATTTCCGAGTCAAATACTCTCAGTCCCGAAAATTGCTGTCTCATGAGTTCTTTGTACTCGCGGTGAATGCTGTTGTTTTTTACCATCGTAAATACAATGCCGTCTAATTCTAGCGAAGGATTTAGCAACGCTCTTACTTCTGAGATTCTTTCCAACAATACCACAAGTCCTTTGTAGGCAAGCTGCTCGGGTAGGGTCGTGATCAAACAGCTATTCGAGGCTTGCATGGCTGTAATGGTCAAAATATTGAGCGAAGGAGGACAATCTATCAAAATGAAGTCATAATCTTTCGAAACTTTATTGATTGCCACTCTCAAACGAAGTTCGCCACCAATCTTGTTGGAGAGTTCTTTTTCGGCAGTACTCAGCTCAATATCGCTCGGCGAAATATCAAGATTGGGCAGTACATTTTGAATGGCTAGCGGAACTTCCAAATTGAGCAAGGAATGATACACTTGTGTTTCGCCCACATTTACGTTTAGAACCTCGCTTAGGCTGCCTTGTGGGTCAATGTCTATCAAGAGCACTTTAAAGCCCTTATTCGCCAAAGCTTCGCCCAAATAAGCCGTAGTTGTGGTCTTTCCTACACCGCCTTTATGATTGATGATTGAAATT
>JACCDQ011929792.1_pt1 | contig 13093 bp, 15 predicted proteins | sample 7446031 | NCBI WGS metagenome assembly JACCDQ01 (sample SAMN15323442, study PRJNA562643) | freshwater metagenome | isolation source: river surface water | place: USA:Blue River Watershed | collected 2017-08-17 | reverse complement strand
CAGTATCACCACCCACAAAGCGGCTTGTACGGTTTCCATTGGTCAGGACTCCGCAGCGGATCAGGAGTTCTCGAGGACGATGCCCTCGATCTGGTTGGCCACGTCTTCGCACTTGTCGGTGATCGTTTCCAGCAGCTGGTAGATGGCTTTGAGTTTGATGATTTCGCGCACATCGGGCTCGTCGCGGAACAGCTTGCTCATGGCGCTGCGCATCACGCGGTCGGCATCGGATTCGAGGCGGTCGATTTCTTCGCAGGTCTTGAGGGCCGATTCGGCCACAGCCGGGTCGCCAATGCGGGCCAGCAGCTTGACCACGTCCTGCACGCGCTCACAGCAACGCACCGACAGGTCGGTCAGGCGGGTGATCTCTTCGGTCATGTGCTTGACGTCGTACAGCGCCATCGTCTCGGCGGTGTCCTGGATCAGGTCGGCCACGTCATCCATCAGATTGATCAGGGCGTGGATCTGTTCACGGTCGATCGGGGTGATGAAGGTGGTGTGGATCAGGCGGTTGACTTCCTGGGTCACGCGGTCAGCGGCGTGTTCAGCGTTGTCCACCTCGCGGTTGTACTTTTCGCGCAGATGGGTGTCGCCATAGCTGGCCACCAGGTTGGCAAAAGCGCGGGCACCTTCAACGATGCGCTCGGCATGCTGGTTGAAGAGTTCAAAAAAATTGCCTTCTTTGGGCAGCAGTTTGCCAAACAGCATGAAAAACTCCGATGTTTGTGACGTTCCCGTGAAATAAGAACGTCAATTGGATGACAGACGAAGTTTAACCGCTCAGGCGTTTCTGAATATGAAATACACCGCCCCAACCATGCACAGTGCCGCCCAGACGTAGTCCAGCTTGAACGGTTCCTTCAAATAGAACATGGCAAAGGGCACGAACACCGTGAGGGTGATCACCTCCTGCATGATTTTGAGCTGCCCCACGCTGAATTCGGTGTGGCCGATGCGGTTGGCCGGCACCTGCAAGAGGTATTCAAACAGGGCAATGCCCCAGCTGACCATGGCCGCCGTGTACCAGGGCGCCCCGGCCAGGCTGCGCAGGTGCCCGTACCAGGCAAAAGTCATGAAGACATTGCTGGCCAGCAACAGCAAAGTGGCCTGCAGGCCCACAGGCCAGGACTGGAAAGTCGCGATCAGGTTCATGGGGCCTCGTCCTCCAAAGCGGTGATGGGCTGGTCCTGCACGGCCTGCAAGACCGATATAGGGACCCGTTCAGGCGCCACATCGGCCAGCGGATGCAGCACAAAGGCCCTGCCCTGCATGCGCGGGTGGGGCACCGTCAGGCGCGGGCTGTCGATGCGGGCATCGCCATACAGCAGCAGGTCCAGGTCGAGTGTGCGCGGCGCGTTCGGGTAAGGCCGCTCACGGCCGGCCGCGTTTTCGAGGGCCTGCAGGGCATCGAGCAGCTGGGGGGCCGACAGCTCGGTGTCGATGCAGGCCACAGCATTGATGAAGTCCGGCCCAGTGGCCTCGTGGGGGGCTGTGCGGTAGAGACGGGAACGCGCCCTCAGTTGCGTGCCGGGCAGCTTCGCCAAAGCATCGAAAGCCTGCAGCAGCATGGCCTGGGCGTCACCCAAGTTGCCCCCCAGGGCCACAAAGGCCGTGACCGGATCACGGCGCATGGCTCACTCGGCAGCAGGTGCCGCGCCACCGCCCGCGGGCTTGCGACGGCGGCGACGGCGTTTTTTCGGGGCGCCACCCTCGCCTTCGGCAGCGGATTCTGTTTCGCCCTCGACGGGTGACTCAGAACCCGGTGCAGCGGTCTTCGGCACCCGGCGCACGCGCGGCGCACGGGGCTGGGACTGCTGCTCGGTACGGGCCTGCGCAATGAGGTCTTCGCGGGTGGCGTCATCGGCCAGGCTGAATTCTTGCCACCAGTCGGCCAGGCGCTCGTCCACTTCCTGCACATCGGCACGCAGACGCAAAAAGTCAAAACCAGCACGGAAACGCGGTTGTTCGGCCAGGCTGAAAGGCGTGCTGCCCACGCGTTTTTCAAAGCGCGGCTGCATCATCCAGATCTCGCGCATGTCCGCGCCCAACTTGCCGCGGCCGGACACATCGCCGATGCGGCTATCGAAGACTTCGTCAATAGCCTCCTGCAAGGCCGGGAAGGGGTGCGCCTTGCGGGCCAGGCGCTGGGCCCAGCCTTCGCGCACATCGGACCACAGCACACAGGCCAGCAAAAAGCTGGGTGCTACGGGCTTGCCCTCGCCCACACGGCGGTCGGTGTCGGCCAGGGCGGCTTGCACAAACGGGCTGTCGGCCCGTTGCACCACGATGTCGAGCAGCGGGTAAATGCCTTTGGCCAGACCCAGCGCCTTGAGCTGCGCGATCGAGGCCAGGGCATGCCCCGTCTGCAACAGCTTGAGCATTTCATCGAACAAGCGGCTTTGTGGCACATCGGCTAGCAAGGACTTGGCCTCGGCCAGGGGTTTGGCGGTCTTGCCCTCGAGCTTGAAGCCCAGCGCACTGAGCTTGGCCGAAAACCGCACGGCCCGGATGATGCGCACCGGGTCTTCGCGGTAGCGCGTGGCCGGGTCGCCGATCATGCGCAGGGTGTGTTTCTTCGCATCGGCAATGCCACCGTGGTAGTCGACCACGATCTGTGTTTCCGGGTCGTAATACATGGCATTGACGGTGAAGTCGCGACGCGTGGCGTCTTCGTCCTGCGGGCCCCAGACGTTGTCGCGCAGCACACGGCCACTCGAATCGACGGCATGCTGCACGCCTTCGAGCTGGCGCTTGCTGGTGCGTTCGTTGCCCTTGACTTGCTCGGCCGCCGCGTTGTCGAGGTAGGCGCGGAAGGTCGAGACTTCGATGACTTCGTGCTCGCGCCCCCGACCATAGACCACGTGCACGATGCGAAAGCGCCGTCCGATGATGAAAGCGCGACGGAACAGGCCCTTGACCTGCTCGGGCGTGGCGTTGGTGGCCACGTCAAAGTCTTTGGGACGCAGACCCAGCAGCAGGTCTCGCACAGCGCCCCCCACGATGTAGGCCTCGTAGCCGGCGTTCTGCAGGGTGCGCACCACGTTGACGGCACGTTCGTCCACCAGTTTGGGGTCGATGCCATGCACACTGGCCGGCACCTCGGTGCGCTTGCCGAAATCGGTTTTGCCGCCGGCGGGCTTGCCCAGCAGCTTGGTGATGAGTTTTTTGATCATTCTTGGAACAGGTCGAGGATGCGCCATCCTCTTTGGATTGCCAATTGTCGCAGGCGCGCGTCCGGGTTGGTGGCCACGGGGTGCTGGGCCTTCTCCAGCAGGGGCAGGTCGTTCATCGAGTCGGAATAAAAACTCATCTCGACATCGCCCCAGCCCAGGCCTTTGGCGGTCAGCCATTGTTCAACGCGGGCCACCTTGCCTTCGCGAAAAGACGGCGTGCCCTTGATCTCACCGGTGATCCAGCCATGGGCGTTGCGCTCGAGCTCGACCGCGATCAATTCGCTGACACCAAAAGCCTGCGCGATCGGTCGGGTCACGAACTCGTTGGTCGCCGTGACGATCATCACCGTGTCTCCGGCACGCTGGTGGCCACGCACCAATTCCAGGGCTTCGGGCAGGATGCGTGGGCGGATCACCTCGTCCATGTAGCGGTTGTGGGCCTTGGCGGCTTCTACCGGGCCGCGCACGCAAGCCGCCTCGGTGGCAAAACGCACGTAGTCGTGGATGTCGAGCGTGCCCGCTTGGTAGTGGGCATAAAAAGCATCGTTGCGCTCGCGGAAAGTCTGGGGGTCGGTCCACCCCAGATCAATCGTGAATTCGCCCCAGCTGTGGTCCGAGTCGATCGGCAACAGGGTGTGGTCAAGGTCAAAAAGGGCCAGTTTCATTCGTTTTCCAGCATGGCGCGCACGAGCGGAATGGTCAGGGCTCGCTGTGTTTGCAAGGCGTAGTGGTCCAGGTGGTCGAGCAACTGCATCAGGCTGCCCAGGTCGCGCGAGAAGCGGCCCAGCATGTAGTTCATGACCTCGTCGCTGAGGAACAAACCGCGCGCGTCGGCGGCCTGACGCAACACGGCACGGCGCTCGGGCTCGTCCAACACTTTCAACGCGTACACATGGCCCCAGCCCAAGCGGGTGCGCAGGTCCTCGCGCAGCTGCAAATCGGCCGGTGGCAGCTGGCCAGCAGCCAGCACCCAGCGGGCTGTTCCTGCGCTCGGCGTGAGGGCATTCACAAACCAGTTGAAAGCGCAGTGCTGTTGCTCGGCGGTGTACAGGTGCACATCGTCCATGAGCACGGCCGCCCAGTCCTCGCTGAATGTCGGCGAGTGCAGGGTGTGGCCGTCGAGCCAGCCGACCGCCAGGCCCTGGTCGGTCAGCGCCTGGTAGACCGCCTGCAGCAGGTGGGTCTTGCCCGAACCCGTGTCACCCCAGAGGTAGGTGGGCACCGGTGCCCGGGTGCCCCCCGAAGTCCACAGCCGCAGATGGTTCAGGGCGGCCTCGTTGGGTCCGGCAAAAAAAGCCTCCAGGGTGGGACGGGTGGACAGGCCGATGTCCAACGCCAGCTGTTTCATGGGCCGTCCGATCCGTCAGGCCCTTGCGTGTACAGCGGACTGGCCAGGTAGCTGCTGCGCAGGCGGCGCAGGGCCACCAACAACACCGCACTGGCGGGCAAAGCAATCAACACACCGGCAAAACCCAACAATTGCCCAAACGCCATCAGAGCCAGGATCACCGCCAAGGGGTGCAGGCCAATGCGCTCACCCACCAGGCGGGGCGTGAGCAAAAAGCTCTCGAGCTGCTGCCCCAAACCGTAAACCACGGCCACCACCAGCAAGGCGTGGCCCGGCTCAAACTGCAGCAGCGCGGCCAGCAAGGCCAGCAGCAGGCCCAAGCCAAAGCCCAGATAAGGCACAAACACCGCCAGCCCGGTGAACACGCCGATGGGCAGCGCCAAATCCAGGCGGAACAGGGCCAAGCCTGCCGTGTAGTAGGCCGCCAATGCCAGCATCACCAACAGCTGGCCACGCAGGTATTCGCCCAGCACCGCATCGCATTCCTCGGCAAAACCGTCCACCGATTGCCGCCAGCGTGGTGGCACCAAGTCCAACACCCGAGCCACCAATTTTTCCCAATCGTGCAACATGAAAAACAAGGCCACAGGCACCAGCACCGCATAGCCCGCCACAGACAGTGCCACACTACCCCCCACTTTGAGCGAAGCCAGCAAGGGGGCCATCCAGTCCTCGCGGTTGTCATTCAACCAGGTCACCAGCTGTGCCTTGAGGTCCGGCAGATCCAGCGGCAATTGCAGACCCCATTGCGCCAACAGGGGCTGCAAGGCCGCATGCAGGCGATCGAGCAGACCAGGCAACTGCTGGCGCAGGAGCGGCCATTCCCGCAACACCACAGGCACGAGCAGCAAAAAAAGCCCCAACAAGGCCGCCAGAGCGGCCACCTCCACCAGCATCACGGCCAAGGTGCGCGGCACATGCCAGCCCTGCAAACGCAGCACCATGGGATGCAGCGCATAAGCCAGCACAGCCGCCACCATGAAAGGCGTGAGGACCGGCGCCAGCAACCACAGGACCAGCACCAGCAAAGCCAGCACGCCCAGCCAGGCCAGGATACGGTTGACGGGAAGTGGTGAGGGTGCTTGCACGAAGGACTCGGTGGTGTGTATGCAATGGGTTCAGGGTGAACCCTTAAAATTGCAGCTGATTTTAGTCTGCCCACCGTTTACCGGGCCCCTTCGACCCTGATTTCGACCTGCCCATGTGCAGGCCAACCCATGAGCCAAACACCTCTCTCCTACAAAGACGCCGGCGTGGACATCGTTGCTGGTGACGAACTCGTCGAGCGCATCAAGCCCCTGGCCAAAAAGACGATGCGCGAAGGCGTGCTGGCGGGCATCGGCGGCTTTGGCGCCTTGTTCGAAGTGCCCAAGCGTTACAAAGAGCCGGTGCTGGTGAGCGGCACCGATGGCGTGGGCACCAAGCTCAAGCTGGCCTTTGAATGGGACATGCACGACACCGTGGGCATCGACCTGGTAGCGATGAGCGTGAACGACGTGCTGGTGCAAGGCGCCGAGCCTCTTTTCTTTCTGGACTACTTTGCCTGCGGCAAGCTTCATGTAGACACCGCAGCCGCCGTGGTCGGCGGCATCGCCAAGGGCTGTGAGCTGTCGGGTTGCGCCTTGATCGGCGGCGAAACCGCCGAAATGCCCGGCATGTACCCGGCCGGCGAATACGACTTGGCTGGCTTTGCCGTTGGCGCCGTAGAAAAGAGCAAGATCCTGACGGGCCAAAACGTGCAGGCTGGCGACGTGGTGCTGGGCCTGGCATCCAGTGGCGTGCACTCCAACGGTTTCTCTCTGGTGCGCAAGTGCATCGAACGCGCAGGCAGCAACGCCCCGGCCACCCTGGATGGCCAAGCGTTCAAGCAAGCCATCATGGAACCCACCCGCCTGTACGTGAAGAATGTGCTGGCCGCGCTGGCGACTCACCCGATCAAGGCGCTGGCCCACATCACCGGGGGCGGACTGCTCGAAAACATTCCGCGCGTGCTGCCCGATGGCTTGGCAGCCCACCTGCAAAAAGGCAGCTGGCCGCAAACCGAACTCTTTGCCTGGCTGCAAAAGACCGCTGGCATTGACGACATCGAGATGAACAGGACCTTCAACAACGGCATCGGCATGGTGGTGGTGATTGCCGCCGATCAGGCCGAGGCCTGCGCCGTCACGCTGCGCGCGCTGGGCGAGACGGTCTACACCATCGGGCAAATCGCCCCGCAAGGCAGCGGCGCGCAGGTGGTGGTGGGCTGATCAGAGCCCAGCCGAGGCCGCGATCTCTTTGACACGGGCCTGCAAGGCCCCGTGGTCTGCGGCCAAGGGCTCGGCTTGCAGGTAGGCCTGCAGATCCGTCAGGGCCAGACCTGCATGCCCCAGTTCGGCATGCACCAAGCCCCGATCGCGGCGTTCGCCCATGTCGTGCGGCAAGAGCACCACCAAACGTTCCATGACCGCCAGCAAGCGTGGCCAATCTTCCTGGCTGCGGAAGATTTCCTTGAGGTTGCGCAGCATGCGTGCCAGCACATCGCGCGGCGGACAAGCCTGCAGGTACAGCCCCAATGGCGTTTCACCTTCGTCCAGATCGGCACCGGCCAGACGGTCGGCCTCGTCACGGTAGGGGGACAGGCGCTCGGCCAGGGTGTCGATGCCCAGCGACTGGCCATCGATCGGATCGATCACGACCAAGCCGGCATCGAGGGAGACTTTCACCAGAAAATGCCCCGGAAATGAAATGCCCTGCGCATGCAGCCCCAAGCCTTGCGCCAACTCCAACCAAATGACGGCCAGCGAAATCGGGATGCCCCGGCGTGTGCGCAACACCTCGTGCAGGTAGCTGTTTTCGGGGGCGTAGTAATCGTTGGCGTTCAAGCCAAAACCCAGGTCCTTGTAGAACACCTGGGTGAGCACCGCCAGCCGGGTCAGGTCATCGGCCCGGGGCAGCAGCCGGGCCTTCACACGGCCCAGCAAACGGTCCACATCCTCCAGAACCTGTGCCACATCGAGGGCAGGCTCTTCGTCTTGCGCGATGCTGGCGGCGGCTTCGAGCAAAGGCAAATCACCGTCGCTTTGGACCAGGCTGGCAAAGTAGTCCAGCGGTGTGGGCGGTTTGAAATTCAGATCCATGGCCCGGCTCAACGCTTGAGGAAAGCCTTCAACCGCAGGCCGGTGGCCCACAGGCAGCCGAAATACAGCAGCGCCGAAGCCAGCAAAAGCGCCAACATCTGACCAATGCGCCGCCAGGGCTGCTCGCGCAGGCCCACCCAGTCAAAGGCCTGTGTGGCCCACCACAGCAGGCCCGTCAGGAGCGCGGTTGCAAAAACCACCTGCGCTGCAAACTTCAACCAGCCCGGTTGTGGCCGGTAGCTGCCGCGGCGCAACAGCCCCCCCAGCAACCACAGTGCGTTGACCGTGGCCCCCAATCCAATGGACAGGGCGAGCCCCGCATGCTGCAGCCGGGGCACCAAAACCAGGTTGAACAACTGCGTGATGACCAGCACCACCACCGCGATCTTCACCGGGGTACGGATGTCTTGGCTTGCGTAATAACCAGGGGCCAGCACCTTGATGGCCACCAGCCCCAGCAAGCCCACCCCGTAACCGGTCAGAGACAAGGTGGTCTGCTGCACATCACGGTCGGTAAAGGCCCCATAGTGGTAAAGCACAGCCACCAGCGGTTGGGCAAAAACCAGCAACGCGACGGCGCAGGGCAGCGCCAACAACAGCACCAAACGCAACCCCCAGTCGAGCATCTCGGCATAGCGATCGCCATCCCCTGTGGCCCGGGCGGCCGCCAGCTGCGGCATCAGCACCGCCCCCAGCGCTACGCCCAGCATGGCGGTCGGAAATTCCATCAGGCGGTCCGCGTAGCTGAGCCAACTCACACTGCCGGCGGCCAGGTGGGACGCGATTTGGGTGTTGATGAGCAAGGAGATTTGCGCCACCCCCACACCCAACAGTGCAGGCGCCATCAGGCGCAGAATGCGGCGCGTGGCCTCGTTGTGCCAGGCCAGGCGGACCGCGGCCCCCGTCAGCCCAATGCGCGGCAGCAGCCCCAGACGCCGCAAGGCAGGCACCTGCAGCCCCAGCTGCAGCAGCCCCCCCAGCATCACCCCCGCGGGCAAGGCATAGATGGCCGAGACCCCCTGCTGCGCCAGCCAAGGCGCCCCGAACCAGGCGGCCAGGATCATGCAGACATTGAGCAGCACCGGTGTGGCCGCCGGCACGGCAAAACGCTTCCAGGTGTTGAGGATGCCCGCCGACAGCGCCACCAGCGACATGAAGCCGATGTAGGGGAACATCCAGCGGGTCATTTGAACGGCCGCGTCAAAGCCAGGGCCCTGCTGCAAGCCGCTGGCCAGCAGCCACACCAGCCCCGGCGCGACGATCACCCCCAGCACGGAAAAAACCAGCAGCACCCAGGCCAACACGGTGGCCACACTGTCGATGGCGGTTTGGGTGATGTCGTCACCATGTTCGGCCCGGGTAGCGGCCAGCACGGGCACAAAGGCCTGGCTGAAAGCCCCTTCGGCAAACAAACGGCGAAACAGGTTGGGAATGCGGAACGCCACATTGAAGGCGTCGGTCAGGGCGCTGGCCCCAAACAGGGCGGCAATCAAAAGTTCCCGCGCCAGCCCGGTGACCCGCGAGGCCAGGGTAAAGGCGGAGACAACGGAGGCGGATCGAAGCAGGCTCACACCCGAAGTGTAGCGGCCTGGTGAGCTTGGCGGGGTGCCCAGTCGACCGGCTTTCGGGCTTCTGCTAGAATGTTGGGTTCGCTGACATCATCCTCAGACACAAAGGATACTCAAAATGGCATCTGGAAAGCCGAAGAAAAAGAACCCCCGTCTGGCCTCGGGCCGCAAGCGCGCACGCCAGGACGTGAAACTCAACGCCGCGAATTCCTCGCTGCGTTCCAAATACCGCACCGCTGTCAAGAACGTCGAAAAAGCCGTTGTTGCTGGCGACAAGACCAAAGCAGCCGAGCTGTTTGGCAAGATGCAGGCCGTGGTGGACGCCATCGCCGACAAGGGCATCTTCCACAAGAACAAGGCCGCTCGTGACAAGAGCCGCCTGAGCGCCAAGGTCAAGGCCTTGGCCGTCGCCGCCTGATCCGCTTCACAAGATCAACAGCCCGGCAGGGCCTCAGCCCTGCCGCCGTTTGAAACGGGTGCGCTGTCAGCGAACATCAAAAACCGCCTCCGGGCGGTTTTTTCGTTTTTGCCTTGGCGCCGGCATCGCGTGGGGTCAGACAGGGCTCCTCATGCTGCGGGGTACGCAGAAATTGTCACCCTGTCTGACCCCACGCGATGCGAGGTCTGCAAGGCGCTTTTTGCAATGGTTATTTGGCCAGGGGCGGATCAGGCAACAGACAGGCCTCGACCACCTGAAGGTTGTTGTCCTTGGCGAAGTTCATCACGAAATGCCAGGCCATCGGCTCGTGTTCTTCGAGTTCGCGATTGACCACCACGCACTTGGTGTTGCCCATGGTGGTTGGAATGCACCAGGGCGAATAGCTCAGGTGGCTGCCCGGGCTGGCCCCACCCGGACGAAACTGGCTCATGACACCAGCCAAACGTTCAGCCCAATCGCTGGGGCGAAACGTTCTGCCATCCTGGGTGATCCCTTGGATGAAAACTTCTTTGGCAGTGTTGGAAACCATCGGATAGAGGCAATGAAACAAGCATCCAGAGCCCGGGATCGCCGCCCTCTGGTTTTCCCGAGTATTGTATCTTATATAAGACCTACAGCTCAACATCACCCACCCTGCGAAGAACTCCCAAGGGAGCGGCGCCGCACCGACACCGCCCACCCGTGGCTCCGCTCCGAATGCGCCTAAAATCACATTTCAACGGCCCTCTTCGTTGGGCCGCTTTTTATTTGCATCGGAGTTTTCGCATGACCGCTTTCATTGAAGCCGCTTCGCCGCACACCATGAACACCTACGGGCGCCTGCCAATCGCGCTCGAACGTGGTCAGGGTTGCCGCGTCTGGGACATCAATGGCAAGCCCTACCTCGATGCGCTGGCCGGTATTGCCGTGAACACCCTGGGCCACAACCACCCCGAATTTGCGCCCGCGCTGCAAGACCAGGTCAGCAAGCTCATCCACTGCTGCAACTACTACCACATCCCCAACCAGGAAAAGCTGGCGGCCAAGCTGGTGGAACTGTCGGGCATGAGCAATGTCTTCTTCTGCAATTCCGGTCTGGAAGCCAACGAAGCCGCCATCAAGCTGGCTCGCAAATACGGCCATGACAAAGGCATCGCCCTGCCCAAGATCGTGGTCTACGAAAAGGCCTTCCATGGTCGCTCGATCGCCACACTGAGCGCCACAGGCAACGCCAAGATTCAAAAAGGTTTTGAGCCGCTGGTCGAAGGCTTTGTCCGCGTGCCGGTCAACGACATCGAAGCCCTCAAGACCGCCACCGCCAACGACCCCAGTGTGGTGGCCGTGTTCTTTGAAACGATCCAGGGCGAAGGCGGCATCACCCCAATGCGCGTTGACTACCTCCAGCAAGTCCGCGCCCTGTGCGACGAAAAAGACTGGCTGCTGATGATCGACGAAGTCCAATGCGGCATGGGCCGTACCGGCAAGTGGTTCGCGCACCAATGGGCCGGCATCGTGCCCGACGTGATGCCGCTGGCCAAGGGCCTGGGCTCGGGTGTACCCATTGGTGCGGTGGTGGCTGGCCCCAAGGCCGCGGCCATCTTCCAGCCCGGCAACCACGGCGGCACCTTTGGCGGCAACCCCTTGGCCATGCGCGCGGGCGTTGAAACCATCCGCATCATGGAAAAGGATGGCCTGCTGGCCAACGCCACCCGCATTGGCAAGCGTCTGACCGACGGTCTGGCCCAAGCCCTGACGGGCGTGAAAGGCTTCAAAGAAATCCGCGGCCAGGGTCTGATGATCGGCGTTGAGCTGGACCGCCCCTGCGGTGTGCTGATGCAGCGTGCACTCGACGCCGGTTTGCTCATCAGTGTGACCGCCGACACAGTGGTGCGCCTCTTGCCCCCGCTGATCATGACCGAAACCGAAGCCGATGAGGTTCTGGCCATTCTGGTGCCTCTGATCCAAAACTTCCTCGCAGAGCAAGCATGAGCATCCGCCATTACCTCCAATTCACGGACTGCACGGCCGATGAGTACACGCACCTGTTTGCGCGTGCGGCCGAGATCAAGCGCAAGTTCAAGGCTTACGAGAAATACCACCCCCTGGCCGACCGCACCTTGGCCATGATCTTCGAGAAGGCCAGCACGCGCACACGCGTGAGCTTTGAAGCCGGCATGTACCAGCTCGGCGGCTCGGTGGTGCACCTGACCACCGGCGACAGCCAGCTCGGCCGCGCCGAACCGATCGAAGACAGTGCCCGCGTCATCAGCCGCATGACCGATCTGGTCATGATCCGCACCTTCGGTCAGGACAAAATCGAAAAATTCGCGCAGTACTCGCGCGTGCCGGTCATCAATGGCCTGACCAACGAGTTTCACCCTTGCCAGATCATGGCCGACATCTTCACCTACATCGAACACCGCGGTTCGATTCAGGGCAAGGTCGTGGCCTGGGTGGGCGACGGCAATAACATGGCCAACACCTGGTTGCAGGCCGCCGAATTGCTGGGCTTCACGGTGCACCTGAGCACGCCCAGCGGCTACGAAGTGGACCAGGCCATTGCCGGCTTGCGCAGCAACGCCAGCTACAAGATTTTCAAGGACCCGCAGGATGCTTGCCGCGGCGCCGACCTGGTCACCACCGATGTCTGGACCAGCATGGGCTACGAGGCCGAGAACGAGGCGCGCAAGAAAGCCTTTGCCAATTGGTGCGTGGACGAGGCCATGATGCAAGTTGCCAAGCCCGATGCCTTGTTCATGCACTGCCTGCCCGCCCACCGCGGCGAAGAGGTCAGCGCCGAAGTCATCGATGGCCCGCAATCGGTGGTTTGGGACGAGGCCGAGAACCGGATGCATGTGCAAAAAGCGCTCATGGAGTTCCTGCTGCTGGGCCGCGTCAACAGCTGACCGACGCGCCTGGGCATGAGCCACTGCACCAGCTGCGGCGCTTGCTGCGCCAGCTTCCGGGTGGATTTCTCGGTGTTCGAATACGAAGAGCACGGTGGGCGGGTTCCTGCAGGATTAGCCGCACCGATCACCGACCACAGCTGCCGCATGCGCGGCACCGACCACAGCCCTCCGCGCTGCGCAGCGCTTTACGGCCAGGTTGGCGAAAAGGCCACCTGTGGCATCTACGAGTGGCGCCCCTCACCCTGCCGTGAATTTGAAGAAGGCAGCGACGCCTGCCAACGCGCACGCCAGCGTCACGGCCTGCCGCCACTGGGCGCCTGACCACAGCCGGTCAGCCGTGACGGCCTTCGAGCAGGCTGCGGATGGGGGCCGGCAGGCCCAGCTGCGGCCAGTCCTGCGCATCCACCCATTGCCCTTCGCATTGCGGCGCTTGATCGGCCTCTACCTGCATCTGCACCGGGTGCAGGTGCAGGTCGCGGTGCGTCAGCACATGCTTCCAGGGCGCGATGTGGTGCACCACCCGCCCCTGCACGCAAGAGGCCAGCAGCGAGGCTTCGT
>JACCDQ011820834.1_pt1 | contig 13095 bp, 8 predicted proteins | sample 7446031 | NCBI WGS metagenome assembly JACCDQ01 (sample SAMN15323442, study PRJNA562643) | freshwater metagenome | isolation source: river surface water | place: USA:Blue River Watershed | collected 2017-08-17 | reverse complement strand
TGATGCCCACTTCCGTATCTATTCCATGACGAAACCGATTGTGTCGGTGGCGGCCATGATGTTGATGGAGGAGGGCAAGCTGTTGCTGAAGGATACGGTGGCGCGTTATTTGCCTGAATTTTCGGCGCAACAGGTGGCCACAATGGTGGACGGCGCGGTGCAACTGCAGGCCGTGCGACAGGACGCATCGCTGCACGACTTGCTGCGTCATACCGCCGGCATGACGTATGAGTTTTTGGGCAGCAGCCCGGTGCAGCGCCAGTACAGCCAGTTGCGTATTGGCTCGCGCGAGCGCACTCTGGCCGAATTCACCCAACAGCTGGCCGGCCTGCCACTGACTTTTGAGCCTGGTAGCGCATTCGAGTACAGCCGCGCCACCGACGTCCTGGGGCGGGTCATCGAGGTGGTATCAGGGCAGACCCTGCAAGACTTTTTGCGTGAACGCATTTTCGAGCCGCTGGGCATGCACCACACTGCCTTTGCCGTGGCGCAGCAACACCATGAGCTGATCGCCGAACCGTTTGCGCGCGACCCCGATGGCGGTGTCCAGATGCGCGTCATCGATGTCCGTGCCGATGCGGCGCTGGCTTCAGGCGGTGGCGGCCTGACGTCGACCGCCATGGATTACGCCCGTTTTTTGCAGTTCATGCTGAACCGGGGTGAACTTGCGGGTGTGCGCCTGCTGGGGCCGCGCACGGTGGATTTCATGACTACCGATCACCTGGGGAATATCCCGGTGTTCAGTGCTGGGTCCCGTTCACTGTTGCCAGCCGGGCACGGTTTTGGCCTGGGCTTTGCAGTGCGCAAACATCTGGGTGTGGCGCCGGTGCCCGGTTCCGTGGGTACCTATTTCTGGGGCGGTTTGGCCGGAACGACTTTTTTTGTCGATCCGGCGCTGGACCTGTTTGGCATTTTGATGTTGCAGGCACCGAACCAGCGCGAGTATTACCGCATGCTATTTCGGGACCTGGTGTACGCGGCGCTGATGGATTGACTCTGCAAGGTTGTCAGGCGGGCAAGGCCTGCGGCTGGATCATGGTGCGTGTCGCCCATCTTGTGCAAACCGGGCGTCAGCGCGTCTGTCTATTCCAAAGCGGGCATTCTGGAGGCCTTCTAAAAAACAGAGTGCGAAGCGTACACAGGACGCAGTTTTGATGATTTTTTGACCTGCGTCATTTTTCCGCAATATGAAATACGTTTCCTGATCGTAGAAAAGTTTGACGCAAATCAACGCATCTGCATGGCTTCGGCGCATCATCCGGCCTGTTGAAAACGGCCAGCAGACACTCTGTCTGCTGGCACCAGCAACCTTTTGAGGAGCACACCATGTTTCAGGTTCGCATTCACGGACGCGGCGGCCAGGGCGTCGTCACCGGTGCGGAGATGTTGTCCATCGCTGCGTTCCTGGGGGGGCGGCATGCACAGGCTTTTCCAAGTTTTGGCTCAGAGCGAACCGGCGCGCCGGTGGTGGCTTTTTGCCGCATGGACGACAAGGAAATCCGTTTGCGTGAGCCGATCATGCAGCCCGACGCCATCATCATCCAGGACCCCACACTGCTGCACCAGGTCGACGTGTTCAGCGGTCTCGGACCAGATGGCTACATCCTCATCAACACCACCCGCTCATTTGCAGAACTGGGACTCGGTGAGTTCGTCAAGGGCTTCCAGCCCGAGCGCTTGCTCACGGTGCCCGCTTCCGAGTTCGCGATGAAACATGTCCGGCGCGCCGTGCCGAATGTGCCGTTGCTGGGTGCTTTTGCCGCGTTGTGCGGGTTGATTTCACTCGATGCCGTACAGCGTGCCATTGATGAAAAATTCAAGGGCCCCGTAGCTCTCGGCAACAAGGCGGCGGCGGAGGAGGCCTACAAATCCGCCATGGTGCAGGAGACACTCGAAGAGGAGGCACACCATGCTTGAACAATGCGAAGGCTCACATGCCGTAGCCAGGGCCGTGGCGCTGAGCCGGCCTGAAGTCATTTGCGCTTATCCGATTTCGCCGCAAACCCACATTGTCGAGGGGCTGGGTGAGCTGGTGAAGTCGGGTGAACTGTCGCGCTGTGAGTTCGTCAACGTCGAGTCCGAGTTTGCCGCCCTGAGTGTGGCCATTGGTGCCTCGGCTGCGGGTGCACGCTCCTACACCGCCACGGCAAGCCAGGGGCTCTTGTACATGGCCGAGGCGGTTTACAACGCATCCGGCCTGGGGCTGCCGATTGTGATGACCGTGGCCAACCGCGCGATTGGTGCCCCCATCAACATCTGGAACGACCACACCGACAGCATGTCGATGCGGGATGCCGGCTGGCTGCAAATTTTTGCCGAAACCAACCAGGAAGCGCTGGACCTGCACATCCAGGCTTTCAAGATCGCCGAAGAACTGTCCCTGCCGGTGATGGTTTGTATGGATGGCTTCATCCTGACCCACGCCTACGAGCGTGTCGACATCCCGGAGCAGGCCCGGGTCGACCGGTTTTTGCCGCCCTACGAGCCGCGCCAGGTGCTCGACCCCAATGACCCGGTCACCATCGGCGCCATGGTGGGACCGGAGGCATTTACCGAGGTGCGTTACCTGGCCCATGCCAAGCAGATGCAGGCCTTGGACCTGATCCCGCAAATTGCTGTCGAATTCAAAAAAGAGTTTGGCCGTGATTCGGGTGGCTTGATCAAGACCTACAAGACCGGGGACGCCGAAACCATTGTGATTGCGCTGGGCTCGGTGCTGGGCACCATCAAGGACACTGTGGATGACTTGCGCGCCGAAGGTGTCAAGGTCGGCGTGCTCGGCATCACCTCCTACCGACCCTTCCCGATCTCGGCCATCCGCGACGCCACGGCCAACGCCAAACGCATCGTGGTCATTGAAAAATGTTTTGCCGTGGGCATTGGTGGCATCGTCTCGCGCGATGTGCGCAGCGCGGTACGTAACCGGCCACAACCCGTGCTGACCGTGGTGGCGGGCCTGGGCGGGCGTGCCATCACCAAGACCTCGGTGCGCCAGCTGCTGCTGGACGCCATTGCCGACAAGCTGGAGCTGCTGACTTTTCTGGACCTGGACTGGGCGGTGGTCAACCGCGTGCTGGCGCGCGAGAAAACCCAGCGCCGATCCGGTCCGGTCGCCGAAGGCATCCTGCGTGACATGGGCACGGTGTCGCCACCCGCCGCCTGATGTTCAATTGAAATACAAGAGGCATCATGGAACAATCATTGGTCAAGTTTTACCAGACCGGCACCTTCACCGTGGGCAACCGGCTGCTCGCGCCCGAACAACGCAGCGTCCAGTCGGGTGCGGGCCGCAGCAATTCACTCAATTCCGGACACCGCGCCTGTCAGGGCTGTGGCGAGGCGCTGGGCGCACGTTATGCCATCGACGCCGCCATGGCCGCGACCAGGGGCCAGCTGATCGCGGCCAACGCCACCGGTTGCCTGGAGGTGTTTTCCACACCATACCCCGAAACCTCCTGGCAAATGCCCTGGATCCATTCGCTGTTTGGCAACACGGCCGCGGTCGGTACCGGCATTGCCGCGGCGATGAAAGCCAAGGGCCGCACCGACGTGCGGGTGGTGGCGCAGGGCGGCGACGGTGGCACCACCGACATCGGCTTTGGTTGCCTGTCGGGCATGTTCGAGCGCAACGACGATGTGCTCTACATCTGTTACGACAATGAGGCCTACATGAACACCGGAGTCCAGCGCTCCAGCGCCACACCGCCTGCTGCGCGCACCGCCACCACCATGGCGGTCGGTGAGCATCCCGGCAACGCGTTTGGCCAGGGGAAAAATGTGCCTCAAATCGCCATGGCGCACGAAATTCCCTATGTAGCCACGGCCACCGTGGCGGATTTGCGTGACCTCGAGTACAAGGTCACCAAGGCCATGTCGATCCATGGCGCGCGATACATTCACATCTTTGTACCCTGTCCGCTCGGCTGGGGCGCAGCATCACATGACACCATCAAACTGTCCAGACTGGCGGTGGAAAGTGGTGTTTTTCCGGTTTTTGAAGCCGAACGGGGTGAAGTCACCGGGGTGCTGAAAATTCGGCGCCAGGTGCCGGTGGAGGACTATTTGAAGCCACAAAAACGATTTGCCCACTTGTTTGGAAAAAAGCCTGATGTGGCCACCCTGGCACGCCTGCAGGCGCGTGCCGACCGCAATATTCGCCGGTTTGGTTTGTTAGGGGAGAAATAATCATGCAAAAACCCTTTGCCATCACACTCGATGTCGGCAGTTCGCTAGCCAACCATACCGGGTCCTGGCGCACCGAGCGCCCGGTGTATTTGAACCGCAAACCGCCTTGCAACCACCAATGCCCGGCCGGGGAAAACATCCAGGGCTGGTTGTTCCACGCAGAGTCCGGCAATTACGAACAAGCCTGGCGCACGTTGGTCGAAGACAATCCGTTTCCGGCCATCATGGGCCGTGTGTGTTACCACACCTGCGAAGGATCGTGCAACCGGGGCCAGCTCGATTTGCCAGTGGGCATCAATTCGGTCGAACATTTCCTGGGTGACGAAGCCATTGCCCGTGGGTGGAAATTTCCGAAACCGGCTGCCAGTTCCGGTAAAAAAGTGATGGTGGTGGGTGCCGGGCCATCCGGCCTGTCGGCGGCCTACCATCTGACGCGGTTGGGCCATGCGGTGACCGTGATCGAGGCCGGCCCCTTGCCCGGCGGCATGATGCGTTTCGGCATTCCGCAATACCGTTTGCCGCGTCAGGTGCTCGACGCCGAAGTGCAGCGACTGGTGGAACTGGGCGTGCTCATTGAATACAACACCAAGGTTGCCAACTTGCTCGAGGCCAAGGCTTCCGGAGGTTTTGATGCCGTGTTTCTGGCGGTCGGCGCGCACATCGCCAAACGTGCCTACATTCCGGCGGGAGATTCCGCCAAGGTGCTGGACGCGGTGTCGGTGCTGCGTTCCATGGAGGGCGAGGAAAAACCTCTGCTCGGACGGCGCGTGGTGGTATACGGCGGTGGCAACACGGCGATTGATGTGGCCCGCACTGCCAAACGGCTGGGTGCCACCGACTCCATCATCGTTTACCGGCGCAACCGTGACAAGATGCCCGCGCATGATTTCGAAGTTGAGGAAGCACTGCAGGAGGGGGTCATGATCAAGTGGCTTTCCACCATCAAGCAGGCCGGTGATTCGTCCATCATGGTTGAAAAGATGGCCCTCGATGACAAGGGTTTTCCGCAGCCTACCGGTGAGTTTGAGACACTGGAAGCTGACTCGGTGGTGCTGGCGCTGGGCCAGGATGTCGATTTGTCCCTGATAGAGGGCCTGCCTGGGATGGTGCTGCAGGACGGCGTGGTGCAGGTCAATGCGCGGATGATGACCGGCCACGACGGCATTTTTGCCGGCGGTGACATGGTCCCCGCTGATCGCAACGTGACGGTGGCCATCGGTCATGGCAAAAAAGCGGCGCACAACATCGATGCCTGGTTGCGCGGCGAGGTCTACCAGCCGGCACCAAAAGCCGAGGTGGCCAGTTTTGATTTGCTCAATACCTGGTACTACAGCGACGCACCCAAAACGATGCGGCCGGTGCTTGACATCATTCGGCGCCAGTCCACTTTTGAGGAAGTGCAGGGCGGTCTGGATGAAAGCAACGCGCTGTTCGAAGCCAGGCGCTGCCTGTCCTGCGGCAACTGCTTTGAATGCGACAACTGTTATGGCGTGTGCCCAGACAACGCAGTCATCAAGCTGGGCCCCGGCAAAGGGTTTGAGTTCAATTACGATTACTGCAAAGGTTGTGGCATTTGTGTTTCGGAGTGCCCTTGTGGGTCGATCAAGATGGTGCCCGAAGACATTTAGCCGAGATCAGGCATGGCATGCGATTTATCAGGCCCGAGCTCATGTTCTGGTTCACAATGCGCCTGCACGTTTTCTAAAAAAGGAGTCAACCATGTTCAAACACATCCTGGTTCCAGTGGATGGTTCAGAAACAGCACAAATGGCCGTGGCCAATGCCATCGCGCTGGCCAAGGCGTTTGCCAGCAAGGTCACGGTGATTTATGTGATCGACCCCTATCCATTTACCGGCATTGGCACCGATTTTGCCTATGGGCAGGCCGAATACCTGAACGCCGCGACGGCCGAGGCCAATGAAGCGGTCAAGCTTGCCAAGCAGGTCTTCACCGATGCGGGCGTTGATGTGGACACCTCGGTGGTCGAGGCGCACACCGCCTGGCGCGGCATTGTTGATGCCGGTGAATCCCTGCAGACCGACCTGATCGTGATGGGTTCACATGGTCGCAAGGCACTTGAAAAACTGGTGCTTGGCAGCGTGACCCAGGCCGTGCTGTCGCACACCAAGCTGCCGGTGCTGGTGGTGCACGACAGCGCCTGAGCCTAGCCGCATTGCCCCACAAAACCACAGGCGGTGCAGAAGTCGCAACCGTCCTTGTGGATCACCGTGGGGTTGCCGCATTCGGGGCAGGTTTTGCCGGCCATGGTTTTGCTGGCCTCGCGCGCTTCCGGGGTGTCGAGCACACCCATGTCGCGCAGCGGGAAACCCTCCTCGTTCAGGATGCCCAGCATCGCGGAACGGTGAATGATGAGGCGCGCAATGTAGGCCACGGTGGAAGGCCAGGTTTGCTGGCGCTTTTCGCCGTTGGGCAGACCCGGCACAAAGGCCATGAAGTGCCCCAGGGGTTCGGCGTAATTGAGCAGCTTGCGCAGCTTCATGCCGATCCAGGCTGGGTCAATCACCCGCATGTCGAGTGACAGCAGGCGTGCCAGGCCGTCCATGGCCCTGGGGTAATTGCCGCTGAAACCAACCGCGCAGGGGCGTGTCACCATGTTGCCGTCGGGACCGGCCAGATTCACCTCCTTGAGGGTCACGGTGAATGATTCGCTGGTAGCCGGATTGTCAACATCTACGGCCCAGGCCAGGGTGCCCGACGGGCCGGTGACCGGTTCATTGCGGCTGAACATGGCATCGATGACCGGGGTTGGCAGGGGAGTGGCGTCACGGGCTGGTTTTTGTGCGGATTGGGCTGCGATCTGTTCGCAGCGCCAGCGAACTACCGCCGCGGTGGCAGCAACCACGCCGGGGAAAAGGCGTTTTTCGCCATGGGGCGGGAAGGGCATCTCGAAAGCATGTTCTTCGCTGACCGTGGCCAGAGCGTCTAATTTTAGTTGCAACCAGGCGGGGTCGTTGGCACGCAGGTCCATTGACAGGGTCTTGGCCATGGCGCCCAGGCCACGGGGTTGCTCGGCGCCGTTGACCCAGACTTCAAAAGGTTGTGGTGCGCCGCCTTCCTGCAAAGGCAACTCGCCAATGAACAGCGCAAAGTCGCCGAACGGGTGGTGCACCATGAAGGTCCAGGCCGGGTTGCCGCCCGGCAGGTCTGGACGACCGGGCCAGCGCAGGCTTGAGAGCACCGGAGCCGGCAGGCGTTCCAGCAACAGGCGTTGGTTGGCACCGTCAATCTGCAGCGGTTTCGCACCCGTTGGGGTGGGCGCTGAGGCGACACTCAGCACCGAACCCAGCACCGAGTTGGGCCGGTACGTGGCCAGGCCCTTGAGCCCGGACTGCCAGGCCTGGGTGTAGAGGCCCTGAAAGTCTTCATAAGGATAGTCGGCTGGCACATTGACGGTTTTGGAAATCGCGGTGTCAATGAACGGCGCCACGGCTGCCACCATCTCTTCATGGGCCTGGGCGCTCATCTCCAAGGCCGTGACAAAGGCATCGGTGAGCGGCGCATCGGGACCAAACATGTGCCGGTAGAGGCGCCAGGCATGGTCTTCCACCGCATATTCCTTGAAGCTGCCGTCAGGCATGCGCTTTTTGCGGTTGTAGGTCCAGCTGAAGGCGGGCTCGATGCCGTTGCTGGCGTTGTCGGCAAAAGCCAGGCTGATGGTGCCGGTAGGCGCAATCGAGAGCAGATGTGAATTGCGCAAGCCATGTTTGTGGATGCGCTTTTTCAGGTCGGCGGGCAAGCGCGTGGCAAAGTTTTGCCCGCTCAGGTAGAGGTCGGCATTGAACAAGGGGAAGGGGCCGCGCTCTTGCGCCAGTTCATTCGAGGCCTGGTAGGAAATGTCACGCAGGTGCTCAGAAATTTGTCTGGCCATGTCGCGCGCGGCGGCGGTGTCGTAACGCAAATTCAGCATCACCAGGGCGTCACCGAGCCCGGTATAACCGAGGCCGATACGGCGTTTGGAGGCTGCTTCCTGTTGTTGCTGCGGCAGCGGCCAGACGGTGGCATCGAGCACGTTGTCGAGCATGCGCACTGCCACGCGGGCCACCTCGGCGAAGGCTTTTTGGTCAAAACTGGCTTTATCCGAGAAGGGGTCGCGGATGAAGCGTGTCAGGTCGATGGAGCCCAGGCAGCAGCAACCGTAGGGCGGCAAGGGTTGCTCGGCGCAAGGGTTGGTGCTGGCGATGGTCTCGCAATACGACAGGTTGTTGTCGCGGTTCATCTGGTCGAGGAACAACACGCCGGGTTCGGCGTGGTCGTAGGTCGAGCGCATGATCTGGTCCCACAAGGCGCGTGCCTTGATCTTGCGGTAGACCCAGACGCTGCTGTCCTGATCATGGTACGCCCCCGCGTTTTTCTGGGCGGCGCCTGGCTCGGCCTTGTGCACCAGGCAGAAGTCGCCATCGGCCTGAACCGCGTTCATGAACTCGTCAGAGACACCGACCGAAATGTTGAAGTTTTTCAGGTCGCCCTGGTCCTTGGCGTGGATGAATTCCTCGATATCTGGATGATCGCAGCGCAGCACACCCATCTGGGCACCGCGCCGGGCGCCAGCCGATTCGACAGTTTCGCAGGAACGGTCGAACACCCGCATGTAGCTGACCGGCCCCGAGGCGCTGCTTTGTGTGCTGCCAACCCAGGCACCACGCGGGCGGATGCGGGAAAAGTCGTAGCCCACACCGCCGCCGCGGCGCATGGTTTCGGCGGCCTCGGTCAAGGCCGTGTAAATGCCGGGATGGCCGTCTTCGGCATGGGCAATCGAGTCGCCCACGGGTTGCACAAAGCAATTGATCAAGGTGGCGGCCAAGTCGGTGCCGGCGGCCGATTGGATGCGTCCGGCTGGCAAGAAGCCTGCTTCCAGGGTGGCCAGGAAGCGGGCTTCCCATTGGGCTTGTTGCTCAGGCGCTTCGACTTGGGCGAGTGCGCGCGCCACGCGCCGATTCACGTCGGCGATGCTTTTTTCGTCGCCTTTGCTGTATTTCTCGATCAGCACTTCTTCGCTAATGGGTTGGGGCGGCAACGCGTTCAAAACGGGAGTGAGGGTGTTCTGTGACATGAGTTTCTTCCTGAAAAACGAGTCGCCATGGTAGGAGGCTGAAGCTGCAGTTTCGTTGATCCAGAACAAAAATGGCCAACTCAAGAAAAATAAAAAAACACCATATTTAGTGCTTTTACCTATTGATTCGTCTAAATGTAGTGTATTTTCAAGCTGACGGTCATGTCAATACCAACAGTCAGCCCGCAAAGAATTACCCCGAATCGTCATCGCGAGCAACGCGTGGCGATCCATGCATTCGCACCTGATGGATTGTTTCGCTGGTGCGCGCCATGACCCCCTGATCGGACTTCACAAGGGGTGGACTGTGACCCCTTGCAGGACGTGGAAGTTCAACCCAGGTTGGCGATCATGCGCTGCAATTGCGGCACGCAGGAGCCGCAGTTGGTACCGCATTTCAGGCTGGCTTGCAAGGAGGCCAACTGTTGCCCGGGTGCCACCTGGTTGTTTGCCAGATGTGTATTGATCGCGAGATCTGTCACGTTGAAGCAGGCGCATACCTGTTGCCCGCGCGACACCACCGGAACCGGTGGTTTGACGCCGGGGATCAACAGCGCCCGGCCATAGGTATGAGCCGGCAGCGATTCCTTGAGCAGCGTGGTGATCCAGCCCTGGGCGCTGATGTCGCCGGCCAGCATAAAGCCCTCGAGCGCGGTTTGGGTTTCGCTTTCGACCAGCCGGGCCACGCGATGCTGGTCGCGTTTGCGGTCGCTGTAACGCAGCACATCCTGCCCCTGTAGTTGCAGCACATGTTCGATTTGGGCCAGCAGTCCCGGTTCCGGCGCTTGATGGCTTGCGGCACGAAATAACAAGCCGCTGCGTTCGCCATGATCCTTGCCGGCTGCGCTGGCAAAGGGGACACAGGTGGCAAAGTCAAATTGCGCCATCAATCCCTGCAAAACCTGCCTGGCTGCGACGCCTTGCGATTCGGGTAGCCAGGCAACAGCCAGCAGTTGCCAGGGTATCTCGGCCTTGAGGATCTTGACCGGAGTGTGTTTGAGCTCAGGTTGTTTCGCGTCGGGACAAAAGGCACCGCTGGTCAAGGCATTGACGCCCGCCAGTCGTTCGCCTTTGGCGCTTTTCCCGCTCAAAAATTCTTCGCCCCAGTGTATGGCCATGAAGGCCTGGTTCAAGCCGACCTCGCGGCTGGCCTGGACCGGCACCAGCAATGAGCCGCGCGTGCTGGTGAGGTGAACCAGGTCACCGTCCTTGAGCAGGCGCTGGGTCATGTCCTGCGGGTGCATTTGCACCGAGGGCTCGCTGACATGGCCAAACAAGTGGCCCAGCGTGCCGGTTCGGCTCATGCCATGCCACTGGTCGCGCAGGCGGCCGGTGGTGAGCGAAAACGGGTAACGGGCGCTGCGTGGCTCAGCCACCGGCTGGTAGGTCACGCTGATGAAACGTGCCTTGCCGTCAGCGGTTGGGAAAATGCCATCTTCATAGAGCCGCGCCTTGCCTTGGGTTTGACCAGTTGGCAGCGGCCATTGCAGGGGCGTTTTTTCCAGCAGCGCATAACTCATGCCGGTGATGTCAAGGTCACGGCCCCGGGTCGATTCACGGTGCTCGAGCCAGACAGCTTCGGGCCCGGTGTAGGGGAAGAGGGTACTTGAGCCTGTTTCGGCGGGCGCGCCATGCCGCTTCAATAAAACTTCGAGGCGCTGGGCAAATTTGGTGGCAATCTGCCAGTCATGGCGAGATTCGCCCGCGGGTTCGACTGCGGCTCGCACCCGGCTGATACGGCGTTCGCTGTTGGTCACTGTGCCCTCTTTTTCACCCCAGGTGCTGGCTGGCAACAACAGGTCGGCGTAGGCACAGGTGGCGGTTCCCGCATAAGCCTCCTGCACCACCACAAATTCGGCACGCGCCAAAGCCTGGCGCACCAAGGCTTGGTTGGGTATGGACTGCGCCGGGTTGGTGCAGGCAATCCACAAGGCCTTGATCTCGCCGTCGGCGGCAGCCTGGAACATCTCCACCGCTGTTTTTCCGGGTTGCTGCGGCACACTGGGCACGCCCCAGAGGGCGGCGACTTCAGCGCGGTCAGCTTCCTTGTTGATGTCGCGGTGGCCACTGAGCAGATTGGCCATGCCACCGACTTCGCGCCCACCCATGGCGTTGGGCTGGCCGGTCAGGGAAAACGGGCCGGCACCCGCTTTGCCGATTTGACCGGTGGCCAGATGCAGGTTGATCAGCGAGGTGTTTTTGGCGGTGCCACTGCTGGATTGGTTCAAACCCTGGCAATACAGGCTCAGCGTGGGGGTGCGGACCTGGCCATTGGCTTGAACACCGGCAAACAGGCGGGTGGCTTGCATCAGCGTGTCCTGACTGATGCCACAGGTACGCGCCACCACCTCGGGGGTGCAGTCGCGTACCAGGGTCTTGAGTGCTTCAAAGCCGCCGGTGTGGGCCGCCATGAAGGCCTGATCGGTCCAGCCTTCCCACAACATCAAGTGCAACATGCCGTGGTGCAGCATGACGTCGGTGCCGGGTTGAATCTGCAGGAACAGGTCGGCCATGTCCGCGGTATCGGTGCGCCGCGGGTCGACCACCACGATCTTGAGTGCCGGATTGGCGCGTCGGGCGTCCTCGATGCGACGAAACAGAATCGGGTGGGCAAAGGCGGTGTTGCTGCCGGTGATGAAAAGGGTGCTGGCGTGTTTGACGTCGTCGAAACACGCGGGAGGCGCGTCCATGCCCAGGCTTTGCTTGTAAGCCGCCACCGCGCTGCTCATGCACAGGCGCGAGTTGCTGTCGATGTTGTTGCTGCCAATCAGGCCTTTGGCGAGTTTGTTGAAGACGTAATAGTCTTCGGTCAGCAGTTGGCCCGAGATATAAAAACCAACAGCATCCGCGCCATGTTGTTCGATGATGCCGGCAAAACGGCTGGCCGCCAAATCGAGTGCGCTGTCCCAGTTGATGCGTTGTGCCGGTGCGCCGCGCTGAAGCCTCTGCATCGGATGCAGCAGCCTTGCTTGCGCCGTGATGGCTGCACTGGCCGTGAGGTGCAGACTGGAGCCCTTGGTGCACAGGCGACCAAAGTTGGCCGGATGATCCGGGTCGCCTCTCACGCCGGTGATCTGGTTGCCACGGGATTCAATGATCACGCCACAGCCAACGCCGCAATAAGGACAGGTGGATCGGGTTTCGCTCATGGCTTCCTTGGGGCAGTCGTTCTCAGGCGCAGGCGCTGCGACGGATCGGGCCTGCCACCGGGCGTGTCAAGTCGGTCGCATGGCTGGCCAGCTCGGCAGATTTCAGGAACACCCGGCCCTCGGTGAGTTTGACTTCGAAGCGTGGGGTGCAGCCTTCATCGGGGGCAGCGGCCTGACCGGTGCACAGGCCAATCGTCCAGTTGTGCAGAGGGCAGGCCACGCTGCTGCCAAACACGATGCCCTGGCTCAGGGGGCCACCCTTGTGCGGGCAGCGGTCAAGGAGGGCAAATACCTCGTCCTTGTCATTGCGAAACACGGCGACATCCAGGCCTTGGGTGCGTGTCACGCGGCGCGAGCCCAGCACCGGGATGTCGTCGATGCGGCAGATGGGGGTCCATTCATTCATCTTGTTTTTCCTCAGGCGTTGATGGCTTCAAACTGGCGGGTGTCGACAGCGGCCTTGTCGAACTCAAACCATGGGTCGGGCTCACCATCGAGTGCGAATTGCAGGTTTTCCCAGAGTTCCTTGCGTACGGCGTGGTCTTCCACAATGCGTTTCTTGACGTAGTCAAGGCCGACGCGATTCACGTAATGCACGGTGCGTTCCAGGTACCAGCCTTCCAGTCGGTAGAGCTGCATGAAGGCGCCGGTGTACTCCAGCACCTCTTCGGCGGTTTTGAGCTTGGTGA
>JACCDQ010127369.1_pt1 | contig 13095 bp, 12 predicted proteins | sample 7446031 | NCBI WGS metagenome assembly JACCDQ01 (sample SAMN15323442, study PRJNA562643) | freshwater metagenome | isolation source: river surface water | place: USA:Blue River Watershed | collected 2017-08-17 | reverse complement strand
GGCTTTTTGTACGGGACTGGATCGGTGTCGCCATCGAAGAGGCGTATCACTTCCGGCTGATCCATGATCAGCTCGAGCGGCTCGATGTGCGATACGGGGATCTTCCGGCGCACGCCGGCCTGTGGCAACTCGCCGAGCAGACCGAGGGTGATGTGCTGGCCCGGATGGCCCTGGTGCCGCGGTTGATGGAGGCGCGGGGGCTCGATGCCATGCCGCCGATATTCCGGAGTTTTCAGGGGGTCGGCGATCGGCCCAGCTTGCGGGCGCTCGCGGTGATTGCGCGGGATGAGGTGCGCCATGTGGCCGTGGGTGACTTCTGGTTCCGGCACGGTTGTGCAGCCGCCGGCCTACCGGTTGAGGAAACCTTTCGTGCTTTGATCGCGCAGCATAATGCCCCGTGGCCCAAGGCACCGCTCAATGAAGCAGCGCGCCGCGCGGCGGGTTTTGCGAACGACGAACTGATGGCGCTACGCGGGTAATCAACGCGCAATAAAAAAGGCAGTCCGCAGACTGCCTTTCTGAGTATGCCTCGACAGAATTACTGACGCAGACCCGCAGCGTATTCGGCCGCAGCGGCCATCTGCTTGTCGGTCATCTTGGCGGCGATCATGCGCATCATGCCTTCTGGATCGTTGGCACGGATACCGTCACGGAACTGTTGCAGCTGGACAATCGTGTAGTCCGGATGCTGACCTGCCAGGGCCGGGTACTGGGCCGGCAGACCGGCACCGGCAACGCCATGGCAACCGGCACAGGCAGGAATACCTTTCTTCGCATCACCCGCGCGCCACAGCTTGCGGCCCTCGACGGCCAGCTTCTCATCCTTGGCAACAGCCGGCTTCAGCGTCTGCTTCGAGAAGTAGGTGGCCAGCGTCTTGATGTCGTCGTCGGTCAGCGGGGCGGCCATGCCGTTCATCACGGCGTTCTGGCGCAGCGCGGGCTTGCCATCGGGCGAGGCCTTGAAGTTGTTCAGTTGCTTGGTCAGGTAGGCAACGCTCTGACCCGCCAGGTTCGGGTTGGCAGGAATGCTGCTGTTACCGTCAACGCCGTGACAGGCGGCACAGACATTTTTTGCGATAGCCGGCACATCATTCGATGCGGCAGGCTTGGCAGCAGAATCTTGGGCGATTGCCAGGGTGCTGACAGAGCACATCAGGGCGAAAGCGACAGCTCGGATCATCTCCACACTCCAACAGGATGGTTAGCAATCCCTTCACGGGGAAGGGCTTTTGATCGTTAAGGCTGTTATTCTAATACAACATCACCGAGGCGTACTGTGTCTGAACCCCAAACTTTAAAATCCGGCGCCAAAAAGCGCACCCCGGCGGCGCCTAAAAAAGCGGCAGGGAAGGCCGCGCCAGCACCAAAGCGGTCCGCCAGGCCGTCCGGGGCCGTTGTGGCGCCTGCTGCACCCAAAAACCCGGGGCATGCTCACCCGTTTCCGCGTACCGAATTTCTGACCACCGTCGCCAAATTGCGGGATGCGCCCGGCGATGCGGTCGCCGAGGTGGCTTTTGTCGGGCGATCCAATGCCGGCAAGTCGTCGGCCATCAATACGCTGGCGGGCAAGACCCGGCTGGCCTATGTCTCCAAGACCCCCGGCCGTACTCAGCATCTGAATTATTTCTCGGTGGCGCCGGACCGTTATTTTGTCGATTTGCCGGGCTATGGTTTTGCCAAGGTGCCTGAGGACGTGCGTAAGCAGTGGGACATCCTGCTGGGGCCCTATCTGCAAACGCGGGAACAGCTCAAAGGTCTGGTGGTGATCATGGATAGTCGTCGCCCGCTGACCGAGATGGATTGGCAGATGCTGGCATGGTTTGCGCCTACCGGCCGGCCGGTGCATGTGTTGCTTTCCAAGGCCGATAAGCTGAGCCGTCAGGAACAGACCAAGACCTTGCGTCAGGTAAAGGCCGACCTGGCCGACCTGGGGTGCCCGGTCAGCGTGCAGTTATTTTCCAGCCTCAAGCGGAGTGGGGTGGGTGAGGCCGCCGGGGTGCTCAAACGCTGGCTGGGGCTGTGCGACAATGCCGGCAATGATTCTCAGGGGGAGACAAATCCCCCGACATCGTCCGTGAGTGAACAAGATGCAGACTAAAGCCGGTTTTCCCTGGGTGCGTCCCCGCCGTGTTCGGGTCGATGAGGCATCGCGCCGGCTGGTGCGTGAACATCATCTGCGCACCGATGATCTGATCTATCCGGTCTTCGTGCGCGAAGGCTCGGGCGTGCATGAGGCGGTGGCCTCTATGCCCGGTGTCCATCGCTATTCGCCGGATACGCTACTGACGCACCTTGATGCGGTGGTCGCGCTGGGGATTCCGGCAATCGCCCTGTTTCCGGTGATCGACGCTGCCCTCAAGACGCCGGATGGCGCGGAAGCGGCCAACCCCGATGGGCTGGTGCCGCGCGTGGTTAAAGCGATTAAGGCACGATTTCCGGGCTTGCTAGTGATCACGGATGTGGCGCTGGACCCGTATACCTCGCACGGTCAGGACGGCATTATTGATGCCGACGGATATGTGCTCAATGACGTGACGCTCGACATGCTGGTGCGTCAGGCCACCATGCAGGCGGCTGCGGGCGTCGATATGGTGGCGCCTTCCGACATGATGGATGGGCGTATCGGGCGAATCCGTGCTGCACTCGAGGCCGCCGGGTACGTGAATACCCGCATCATGGCCTACAGCGCCAAGTATGCCTCGGCCGTTTACGGCCCCTTCCGGGATGCGGTCGGTTCGGCCGGCCAGCTCGGCAAGGGCAACAAGCTGGGTTACCAGATGGATCCGGCCAATACCGATGAAGCCCTGCATGAGGTGGCGCTGGATCTGGCCGAAGGCGCCGATATCGTGATGGTCAAGCCGGGGATGCCCTATCTGGACATCGTGCGCCGGATCAAAGATAAATTCCGCCGACCGACGGCGGTGTATCAGGTCAGTGGCGAATACGCGATGCTGCAGGCCGCCATCCAGAATGGCTGGCTGGACGAGCAGAAGGTCGTGATGGAAAGCCTGCTCGCCTTCAAGCGTGCCGGGGCCGATATGATCCTGACTTACTTTGCGCCGCAGGTGGCGCGCTGGCTCCAGGCCGATAAATAACGTAAGTCGGTCACTTTGCGGAGCTTGTGGTCAACCCACGGGCTACTGCGTAACGAGTGCGTCACCCAGAGCGTGTGCATTCCCAGGCGCTTGGCCATCACCAGATTGGCCAGGCTGTCCTCGACCATGATGCATTGATTTGCCGCCACACGTTCACGCTGGAAGAGTTTAAGAAATCCGGCGCGGAGTGGCTTGGGCTGAAAGCCGAACGACTCCACCGTATACACGGCGTCAAATAACCGCCGCAATCCGGTGTGCTCGAGCACATCTTCGGTATAGCGGCGCGGTGCGTTCGAGAAGATGATGCGCCGTCCGGGCAGATCGGCCAGCGTATGCGCCAATGCCGGCGCGGTGATGATCAGCGAACCGAGATCCTCGAAATTGTGGGTCTGATCCAGAAAGTGGTGCGGATCGACGCCGTGATGCCGGATGAGGCCGAGGAGGGTGGCGCCGTAGCGTTGCCAGTAATGCTGTCGGAGCGCCGTGGCGGCCGCATGATCGAGTGCCAGATGGCGCTCGATATAGGCCGTCATGGCCCGGTTGATCTGGGGAAAGATATGCGGCGTCGCGTGGTGCAACGTATCGTCGAGATCGAACACCCACACCGGCACCCCTGTGCGCTGAATCGCTGAGCGAGCAGGATGAGATGTGACTTGGTTCGCACGCAGCGACTGAGACATATCTGAGAGATAGGCGAAGAAGCGAGTACGAAACAGGGAAGCAGATCGCCTGCGCAGCCAGTGATTAGTTAGAGCGGATCATGGTTCCTACACCATGCTGCGTCAGGATTTCCAGCAGCAATGCGTGGGGTACACGGCCATCAATGATATGGACGCCCTTGACGCCGTTACGCGCTGCGTCGAGGGCCGAAGAAATCTTCGGCAGCATGCCGCCCGACAGCGTGCCGTCAGCCACCATGTTGTCAATATCGCGCGGTGTCAGGTTGGTGACCAGATTGCCATCCTTATCCAGCACGCCCGGCGTGTTGGTTAGTAGCACCAGTTTTTCAGCGCCCAGCACCTCGGCCATCTTGCCGGCCACCACATCGGCGTTGATGTTGTAGGTTTCGCCATCCGGCCCAAAGCCAATCGGGGCGATAACGGGGATAAACGCGCCGGTGACCAGATGATGCACGATCGACGGGTCAATCTGCTGGATGTCACCCACCAGACCGATGTCGAGCAGTTCGCTCGGGTTGCCCTGTTTGGGCAGCATGAGTTTCTTGGCGCGGATCAGGCCCGCGTCCTTGCCGGTCAGGCCAACGGCCTTGCCGCCGTTCTGGTTGATGAGGCCGACAATGTCCTTGTTCACTTCGCCACCCAGCACCATCTCCACGATGCGCATGGTTTCGGCATCGGTGACGCGCATGCCCTGGATAAATTCACCCTTCTTGCCAACCTGCGTCAGCATCTGCTCGATTTGCGGGCCACCCCCATGTACGACCACCGGATTCAGGCCGACCAGCTTGAGCAGCACCACATCGTTGGCGAACGATTGCTTCAGGCTTTCTTCCGTCATGGCATTGCCGCCGTATTTGACGACAATGGTTTTGCCATGGAAGCGCTTCAGGAAAGGCAGGGCCTCAGAGAGTACCTGGGCTTCGAGAGCGGTATGTTCGGAGAGTTGCGCGATGGGCATAGGAGTTCCGTCGGTCTGAAATGCAGTAGAGAACGGTTGATTGTAACGAGGTGATGAATGATCGCAAAGCCTTGTTACGACGTGGTTGCGGGCGGCAGATTTGCAAGGGCCAGAATGGCTTCACGATTGCTCGCCGAAAAACAGGCGTCTGCAGCTGCTTGCCAAGGGGTCCAGCGCCAGGCGCGGTGTTCGGCAGGCGAGACGGTAATGTCCACCGGATGAGCCAGACACAGCGAAAATACGCGCTCCCGGTTGTGGGTGACCCCGGGGGCATAGCGATGCCGCCATTCAGGCATGATGGTGTACACATTCTCACCCGGCCAGACACGGAGCTGGTCGGCAGTGATGATCAGTCCCGTTTCTTCACGCACTTCACGGACGGCCGTTTCCACAAAATCTTCATGATCTTCGCGACTGCCCGTCACCGATTGCCAGTAGCCGGGGTGCCTAGCCCGCTCCAACAGTAGAATCTGTAGATCCGGGGTGTGGATTACCACGAGGACGGATTCGGGACGCTTGTAGCCGTCGGACATGCTGCGGGTCGCTCAGCCAATCATGGGCAGCAGGGCAACGCCATCGCCGCGCAAGCCGATAAACGCCCAGAACGGCATCGCCTGATCCTGCCAGAAGTGCGTCGCTGACTGGAAGGCGTCGAGCAGTTTCTGGAAACCGCCCGGGTCGGTCGCGATCAGGTTATCGGCATCTGCAACCAGAACAACATAGCCATTGGCCGGCAACCAGGAGAAGTCGCAGAGCATCTCACCGAGGTCGTCGAGATGGGCGGCCTCATGGGCCGGGCAAGCCGTGGCTTTGGTTAGGATGGCCATGGCATCGGCCATGCGGGGTGTTTCCGCCAGGTCCACCGTGATTAGGTGCAACTCGGCCTGTGCGCAGGCTTCTGCCAGTGCGCCCATGCCGCCCGGCGTCAGGTGATACACGCCGGCCCGCTCATGATCGGCGAGCAGGCGGGCGAAAGCAGCCGGGTTCACGCGTGTGGGTGGAAGCGAGGCGCGGGTATCGGAACCCGTTAAGCCTTGACCTCGGCTGCGCCCGGTTGGGCGACCGGTTGACGCAGACGGATGTGCAGTTCGCGTAATTGCTTTTCATCGACCGGCGACGGGGCATCAGTGAGCAGACACTGGGCACGCTGGGTTTTCGGGAAGGCAATCACGTCACGGATCGATTCGGCACCAGTCATCATGGTGACGATGCGATCCAGACCAAAGGCCAGGCCGCCGTGCGGCGGTGCGCCGTACTTCAGTGCATCGAGCAGGAAGCCGAATTTCTGCTTCTGCTCTTCTTCGCTGATACCCAGTGCGCTGAACACTTTCTCCTGAACATCGGCGCGGTGGATACGGACCGAGCCGCCACCGATTTCCCAGCCGTTGAGCGCGATGTCGTAGGCCTTGGCCAGACACTTGCCCGGGTCGCTGGCCAGCAGATCGATGTGCGCATCCTTCGGGCTGGTGAACGGATGATGACAGGCGTTCCAGCGCTTGTCGTCTTCGTCGTATTCGAACATTGGGAAGTCGACCACCCAGATCGGTGCCCAGACGGTGCCGTTCATGAAATTCTTTTCGTGGCCGATCTTGACGCGCAGTGCGCCCAGCGCATCGTTGACGATCTTGGTCTTGTCGGCGCCAAAGAAAATCAGGTCGCCGCTTTGTGCACCGGTACGTTCCAGAATGGTCTTCAGCGCCGTCTCGTGCAGGTTCTTGACGATGGGCGATTGCAGGCCGGTTTCGTTCGGTTGCGAGGCATCGTTGACCTTGATGTAGGCGAGGCCCTTGGCGCCGTAGATGCCGACAAACTTGGTGTACTCGTCGATTTCGCCACGCGATAGTGAGGCACCCCCCGGAATACGCATGGCGGCCACACGGCCGCCGGTGGTAGCCGGGCCGCTGAAAACCTTGAAGGCCACATCGGCGACAGCGTTGGTCACGTCGGTCAGTTCCAGCGTGACGCGCATGTCCGGTTTGTCCGAGCCAAAACGCGCCATCGCTTCAGCATAAGGAATGCGCGGGAAAGGGTTCGGTAGATCGACGTCGAGTGCGTCCTTGAAGACGTAGCGAATCAGGCCTTCCATGAGGCCCATGATCTCTTCTTCGCTCAGGAACGAGGTTTCGATATCCACCTGGGTAAATTCGGGTTGGCGATCGGCGCGCAGATCTTCGTCGCGGAAGCACTTAACGATCTGGTAGTAACGATCAAAGCCAGCCACCATCAGCAGCTGCTTGAACAGCTGTGGTGACTGCGGCAGGGCGAAGAACTGGCCATCGTGTACGCGCGACGGCACCAGGTAGTCGCGGGCACCTTCCGGCGTCGACTTGGTCAGCATCGGGGTTTCGATATCGATAAAACCGTTGTCGTCGAGGTAACGACGGAAGGCGCGGGCCACGCGATAGCGTAGTTGCAGATTTTTCTGCATGGCCGGACGACGCAGATCGATCACGCGATGCGTCAGCCGCACGGTTTCCGACAGGTGCTCGTCATCCACCTGGAACGGGGGCGTGACTGAGGGGTTCAGCACTTCGATGTCGTGGCACAGCACTTCAATGCCGCCGGAGGCCAGTGTGGTGTTTTCGGTACCCGCCGGACGGGGGCGTACCTTGCCAGTGATCTTGAGACAGAATTCGCCACGCACCGATTCGGCGATCTGGAACATCTCGGGACGATCCGGATCACACACAACCTGTGCCAGGCCGCTCCGGTCGCGCAGATCGATAAAGATCACGCCACCATGGTCGCGACGGCGGTGGGCCCAGCCGGCGAGGGTAACGATCTGTTCGTTGAGCGAAGGGTTGAGGTCGCTACAGTAATGGGTGCGCATGGGAGTTCGTGCTTTTCTTGAGGGTTGAAATCAGTGGCCGGTATTGGCCGGGGCTGTTGTTGAAACAGCCGGGTTCTTGAGGGGGAGCGCGGTCGGTGCGACCACACCCATCGAGATCAGGTATTTGAGGGCGTCCTCGACCGACATGTCGAGTTCGATCACATCGGTGCGTGGCACCATCAGGAAGAATCCGGACGTGGGGTTCGGGGTCGTTGGCACGTACAGACTGACCATGTCATTGCCCAGGTGCTGGGCAATTTCCCCACCCGGCGTACCGGTCAGGAAACCAATGGTCCAGCTGCCCGGGCGCGGGTACTGAACCAGCATGGCCTGACGGAAGGCCTGACCCGACGGCGAGAACACGGTGTCAGAGATCTGCTTGACGCTCTGATACACCGAACGCACGACCGGGATGCGGTGCAGCAGGGCCTCCCACCAGCGTATCAATCGCTGGCCGATAAAGTTGGCGGTGAGCAGGCCGGTGATGAAGACAATGAGCAGCGTTAATACGGCACCCAGACCCGGAATATTGAAGCCGAACAGGCTGCGCGGATGCCATTCGGTCGGCAGCAACATGATGGATTGATCCATCATGCCCAGAATGAACGAGAGCACCCAGATCGTGATGCCCAGGGGCGCCCAGATCAGCAGGCCGGTAATGAAGTAGCGTTTCACAGGTAGTCTTGGGTGGGGGTGAGCCCGTTTTAGCCCGAAGGAATTCGTCAAACCCTTGATTATAGCGGACTCGCGGCCGTTTCGGGGGTCTGCGCCGCGCCCCGAGCCTTCGGGGTCAGAGAACGCTGCCTAGCTGGAAAATCGGCAGATACATGGCAATGACCAGCCCGCCGATCAGGCCGCCCAGAATCAGCATCAGCACGGGTTCCATCAGGGTGCCGAGCATCGCTACCGCCTCATCGACCTCGCGGTCGTAGATGTCGGCCACCTTGTTGAGCATGGCATCGAGGGTGCCCGACTCTTCGCCGATAGACACCATCTGGACCAGGAGCGGAGAAAACACGGTCTGCCGCGCCAGGCTGGCCGTGAGACTGTCCCCTGCCCGGATGCGGTCATGCAGGACGGCGCTGGCCGACTTGTAGATCCGGTTGCCCGTGGCGTCGCCCGCGGGCGCCAGTGCGTCGAGCAGCGGGATGCCGGCGCCATACAGGCTGGCCAGCGTTCTGCTCCAGCGGGCAAGGGCGGCCCGTCGCAGGAGTGAACCGGCAATGGGGAGTTGCAGCTGCCAGCGATCCGTGGCCACCTGCCAGGCGGGCGGCTGCCGCCAGCGGTGGGCGAGCCCGTAGGTGGCGCCAGCCAGAATCAGGAACGCGGGGGGACCGAAGTCGCGCACCCATGCCGAACCATCGATGATGAGGCGGGTTGGCAAAGGCAGGTTTGCACCAAAACTGCGGAAGCTCTCTTCAAAAGTCGGTACCACGTAAATCAGTAATAACAGCGTAATCAGCAGTGCGGTGCTAAGAATCGCCAGGGGATAGGTCAGTGCCCCGCGCAGTTTGCCGCGAATGGCGAGCATCTTTTCCTGGTAGTCGGCCACCCGGGCCAGCATCTCGTCGAGCCGGCCGGATTGTTCGCCGGCAGCGACCAGCGTGCAGGTGAGCGCGTTGAAGTTTTCCGGATGCCGGGCGAGCGCCACCGAGAGTGCGGCACCGGTTTGCACGTCCGTGCGAACCTGCAACAACAGGTGGGTGGCGGTCGGGTTTTCCTGGCTGCGGGCAATGATGTCAAGTGCGGCCAGAATCGGTACCCCGGCGCGGATCAGGGTGGCCAACTGCCGGAGGAGAAAGCACACCGTCTTGGCAGGAATCCGGGGCGGGCGACGACGGGTGCGACCGACTCGGGTCGGGGTAATGCCCTGGCGGCGCAATTCGATGCGCGCCCGCACCTCGCTGTTGGCCAGCAGTTCCCCGTTCAGGTTGGCCCCGTCTGCAGCAATTCCTGCCCAGCGGAAACGTTGCAGTTTGCCAACAGCCGGCGGGGGTGTCAGGCGGGATTCAGGCATCGGTGGCCGCAAGGACTTCGTCGAGCGAGGTATCGCCGGCCATCACCTTGGCCAGACCCGCTTGCCGCAGATCGGCCACACCCTCCAGTCGAGCCTGTCGGGCAATGTCCAGCGTACTGCCGTTATCAAGGATGATCTGTTGCAATGAGGTGCTGACCGGTAGCACTTCAAAAATACCAAGTCGGCCACGATAGCCGGTCTGCCGGCATTGGGGGCAGCCGCCCGGCTCGTAGATCTGTTGTGCCCCCGAGACTAGCGACTGCACATCGGCTTCGGGGAGGCCGGTGGCACGCAGCATCTCGCTGTCGGGTGTGCTGAGCGCAACCTTGCAGGCACAGAGTCGCCGGATCAGGCGCTGCGCCACGATCAGCAGCACACTACCGGCCACATTGAAAGCGGGCAGACCCAGCTGACGCAATCGTTCCAGACTTGCCGGCGCTGAGCGCGTATGCAGCGTCGATAACACCAGGTGGCCAGTCTGTGCGGCTTTGACCGCAATGTCGGCAGTCTCGAAATCACGGATCTCACCCACCATCAAAATGTCCGGGTCTTGCCGCATGAAGGCACGCAGCGCGGTGGCAAAGCTGAGCCCGATCCGGTCATCGATGTTGACCTGGTTGATGCCGGACACGGGGATTTCCACCGGGTCTTCTGCCGTTGCAATGTTGACGCCGGGCTGGTTGAGCGCGTTCAGGCAGGCATAGAGGGAGACGGTTTTTCCCGAACCCGTTGGGCCGGTGACCAGAATCATGCCGCTGGGTTGGCGGATCGCACGCAGCAATGCCGAGCGTTGGAGATCTGACATGCCCAGTTGCTCGATCGACAACCGCGCGTTCTGCCGGTCGAGGATGCGGAGCACGATCTTTTCGCCGTAGAGTGTGGGCATGGTGCTGATCCGGAAATCGACCGGATTGCCGTTATCGGTCTCGACCCGCATCTGGCCGTCCTGAGGTAAGCGCTTTTCCGCAATGTTGAGCCGCGATAGCACCTTGAGGCGGGAAGCCAGCATGCTGCGGATGTCAGCCGGCGGTGTTTCTGCATCCTGAAGCAGGCCATCCACGCGAAAGCGAATGCGATAGCTGGTTTCGTAGGGCTCGAAGTGAATATCCGATGCATCGCTGGCGACCGCCTCGGATAGGATCCGGTGCAGAAAGCGGACAGCGGGTGCATCGTCCACCCCTGAAGGCGCTTCGGGTAATGCCGCTTCGGGCGGGCGGTCATGGGCGTGCTCTGAAAAAGCGTCACCATAGAGTGCCGCAACCCGCGTGCTGGCTTCTGCAAGCTCACGGCAGTCGGCCACCATGGCGACGATACCTAGGCCGGTTTGAAACCGGGCCAGACTGATCAGGCCCTCGTCGGTGGGGTCGGCCATGGCCAGGGTCAGCTGGCGATCCCGGCGATCGATCGGCAGAAACCGGGCGTCACCGTACAGCGATGCCGGCAGCGTTGCAATCGGCAGTGTTGCTGCCAGTACCGATGGCGAGGCTAATGGAAACCCGAACCTATGATTAATCAGGGTGGCGAGCGATGTGCTATCGATGACGCCGGCCTGCACCAGTTCTTCAGGTAGGCTGCTTTGTCGTTGGGTGGCCCGGGTGGTGGCGCGGTCGATGGCTTCGGCTGTGCATCGCCCGCTTTCGATGAGTGCGCGAGCGAGGGCGCTCATAGACTCCGGTCGAGCAGAACTTCCAGTACGAAACGGCTGCCCACATAGGCAAGGAGCAGCGAAATAAAGCCGGCAATCGTCCAGCGCGTTGCCTTCTGGCCCCGCCAGCCCCGTAAATGACGACCCAGCAGCAAGGCGCCGAAGATCAGCCAGGAGATCAGGGCAAAAATGGTTTTATGGTCCGCCCGGATCCATTGGCCGTAAAACTGTTCGGAGACCAGCAGACCGGTCGCCAGCGAGGCGGTGAGCAGCAGGAAGGCAATGCCCAGCATCCGGAACAGCAGGTTTTCCATCCGCAGTAACGGCGGGAACCGGCGCTCGGCCGTCAGGCGTTGCGGGTGGTGCAGATCCCGTTCGGCAACCCAGAGCAGGCAGGCCTGTAGCGTGGCCAGCAGGAAGACGCCATAGGCCAGCATGGCCAGAATGAAGTGCACCCGGAAGAGGAACGCGTCGATGTGCACCAGCGGATGCTCGGCGGGAAAAATCAGCGGCAGGAGCACGCCGGCCGTTGTGGTTGGCAGAATCAGCGCCAGTAGGCCGCGCTGGCGATAGGCCAGACTTTCGAAGCCGTGTAACACCACGGCCAGCCAGAGAATGACCGAGATAGCCAGGGCGAATGAGAAGCGGACTGTGCCGCCACCAAACATGTCGAAATACAGTGCGCCGGCATGCGCAACCAGAGCAAACCCAAACAGCACCGGCGAGACACCGGCTGTAGGCGGTTGATGATCTGCCACGTTTTGACCCAGCGTGGCCCGGGCCAGCCGGGCGCCAGAGTGGGCGGCAACCTGACGCAACACCTGCCAGCTCAGCAGGCCATAGGCCAGGGCAGCAGCCAGCGTTAGAAGGGTAGCAAGGGTCAGGGTCATCGCAAACAGAGAGGGAACGTTACAATCGGGGGATACAATTCCGGGGACGAACCCCATTTATATCACGGTGGGGCGGCGATGCAGCAAGAAGTCATCGACCCGCCTCAAGACCTACACGCTGGAACATTCATGCTGGAAAACCTGACCCAACGATTAAGCCGTGTCATGAAAACCATGCGCGGCGAAGCCCGCATGACCGAAAGCAATATCGGGGATGCGTTGCGTGAAGTGCGCATGGCACTACTTGAAGCCGATGTGGCGCTGCCGGTGGTCAAGGATTTCGTGGCGCAGGTCAAAGAGAAGGCGCTCGGCGAAGAAGTCGTTGGCTCGCTGACCCCCGGCCAAGCCTTTGTTGGCGTGGTGCACGAGCAGCTGAAGCAGCTCATGGGCGAGGCGCAGGTGCCGCTGGCGCTGAATCAGCAGCCCCCGGCGATTATTCTGATGGCGGGTTTGCAGGGCGCGGGCAAAACCACCACCGTCGGTAAGCTGGCGCGCTGGCTCAAGCAGCAGCACAAGAAGAAAGTCATGGTCGTGTCGTGTGACGTGTATCGTCCGGCCGCGATTGAACAGCTCAAGCACGTGGCCGGCCAGGTCGGCGCCGAATTCTTCCCGTCGTCCCCCGATCAGAAGCCGGCCGAGATTGCCGCTGCGGGAGTGGACTGGGCGCGCAAGCATCACGGAGAGGTGCTCATCGTCGATACGGCCGGTCGCCTGGCCATCGACGAAGCCATGATGGATGAGATCAAGGCATTGCATGCGCAGCTCAACCCCATCGAAACCCTCTTCGTGGTTGATGCCATGCTGGGTCAGGATGCGGTCAACACGGCCAAGGCCTTTAACGAAGCCTTGCCGCTCACCGGCGTGGTGCTCACCAAGCTGGATGGGGATGCGCGCGGTGGTGCGGCGTTGTCGGTGCGTGCCGTCACCGGCAAACCTATCAAGTTTGTCGGGGTGGCCGAAAAGCTCGATGGCCTGGAGCC
>JACCDQ010978820.1_pt1 | contig 13097 bp, 5 predicted proteins | sample 7446031 | NCBI WGS metagenome assembly JACCDQ01 (sample SAMN15323442, study PRJNA562643) | freshwater metagenome | isolation source: river surface water | place: USA:Blue River Watershed | collected 2017-08-17 | reverse complement strand
TACATCGGGAATGTTGATGACATCGTTCCGGTACAGAATATCGATGTTGCTGTTTTTATACGCAATTAGCAATTTATCATCAGCAGCAGAATAATTAAGGGTGCGAACGCCCACATCACTTAATCCGCTCACTTTGCTTAACCGACTGATTTCGCCATCGGCCCGGCTAACAACGTAAGCACCAAATTCGGTAGCTGTAATTACATTGCTACCTGCAAGTGTAACACGTTTGCCCGAACGGTAATCCATATGCTCACGCCACCGGCCAATCGGTTGCATTTGAGCAGCCGTTTGCAGTATTGCCACAAGGGAAATGAATAAAAAAAACGTTCTCATCAATGTTCAAATTTAGCGGCTTTTGAAACAGCGGTTAAAAAACCCTTTCTACAAAAACACAAATTGCGCACAAATTCAATCCCATCGTTACTTGCAGCGCCCGGATGATTCAAATTTTATGCATGTTTTCAGGCAGAATGGCGTTTCTTTGCGCTGCTTATTTTAAATTAAACGTATCAGAACGCATGTGGTATAAACTGGGTAAATGGGTGTTGCGTAACAGGCTTCCTTTATTAATAGCCGTACTTCTTTCAACTGCTGTAATGGCTTTTTTTGCAGCTAAAGTGCAACGCAGTTATGATAATGCAAAGGCTATTCCCATCGACCATCCCAAATACCTCGAATACGAAGCGTTTAAAAAGAAGTTTGGCGAAGATGGCAGCTTGCTGGTTGTGGGTTTTGAACAGAAGAACATGTTTGATCTGAACTTCTTCCGTGCATTTACCGATTTGCAAAAAGATATGAAGAACGTTGCAGGTGTGGAAGATGCATTAAGCATTAGTGCGGCGGTAAACCTGGTAAAAGATACTGCCAGCGAAAAACTGCGTACCACAACTGTTTTCCCCGAACAACTTGCAACCCAAGCCGAACTCGACAGCTGCAAACAAATACTCTTTAATCTTCCTTTCTACAAAGGGCTGTTTTATAACCCCGAGGCAAATGTGTACATGATAGCTGTGCGCATTAATAAAGAAGTACTCAATTCGAAAAAAAGAGATGTTTCTGTTAACGGCGTTATTAAACTTGTAACGGCATTTGAGCAAAAGCATAATATTACCATGCACCTCAGCGGATTGCCGCATGTACGTACAGTAATGAGCACACGTATTGCTGCAGAAATGCAATACTTTTTACTCGGCTCAGTATTACTTTCTGCATTAATTCTGCTCGTATTCTTCCGCTCGTTCAGTACCATGTGGCTAAGTATGGCGGTAGTAATTATTGGTGTTATCTGGAGCCTTGCAACCATTGTATTTTTTGGTTACAAAATCACCATCCTTAATGCATTGATTCCGCCATTGATGGTTGTAATTGGTATTCCCAACTGTGTGTACTTCCTCAATAAATTTCATACGGAGTATAAAAAAACAGGCGACAAACATCAGTCGCTGGTAAACATGATTGGCCGCATGGGCATTGTTACACTCTTTTGTAACATTGCTGCTGCCATTGGCTTTGCAGTATTTGGTTTAACCAAAAGCCAGATCCTGCGTGAGTTTGGTATTGTAGCCGGCATTAATATTATGGTGCTGTTTGTAATATCGTTTATTCTTATTCCTGTTGTATTAAGTTATTTACCTGCACCCAAACAACGCCACGTACGCTATCTCGAAAACGAGCGCCTCAACAAATGGATCATGCGTATTGAGTTGTGGGTATTCAACCATCCCAAATACATTTATACTGCAACGGCAATACTTGTTGCGTTTTCGTTAGCAGGTGTAATGCGTTTAAAAAGTGTGGGTTTTATTGTTGATGATTTGCCGAAGAATGATAAACTTTATGTTGATCTGAAATTTTTTGAACAACATTTCTCCGGTGTAATGCCATTGGAAATTGTGGTAGATACCAAAAAGAAACAAGGTGCCATACGCAACATTTCCAACTTAACAAAAATTGATTCACTTGTACAGTATTTGCAACGCCGCCCCGAAATTGGAAAGGCGCTGGCTTTAACAGAAGGGTTGAAGTTTGCACGCCAGGCTTATTACGATGGCGACAGCAATATGTATCAGGTGCCCAATGAATTTGATCTGGCATTTCTGGCGCCTTATCTGCAAATGAAAGCAGACAGCGGCAGCAAGAACAACAATTTTGTAAAGCTGGTGAGCAATTTTGTTGACAGTACAAAGCAAAAAGCTCGCATTAGTGTAAACATGGCCGATGTTGGCAGCGACAGCCTGCCGAAAATTTTGGCCGCAATACAATTAAAAGCCGATTCTGTGTTTAATGCAGACAGTATTGAATATGCTGCAATGATCAACAAAGGCGAAGTAAAGCCGAATGAAATTGATTCAGCTCGTTTGCAGCAATCGGCTAACATTCAGTTAACAGGCACCAGCATTATTTTCGTAGAAGGCAGCCGTTTTATCATTAACGGATTAAAAGAAAGTATTTTCTGGGCATTTCTGTTGATAGCATTATGTATGCTTTATCTGTTCCGTTCAATGCGCATTCTTATCTGTTCACTCATCCCCAATATTATTCCGTTGGTTATTACCGCCGGTGTAATGGGTTGGGTGGGCATTCCGCTAAAACCCAGCACAGTACTGGTTTTCAGCGTGGCACTGGGTATTGCAATTGATGTTACCATCCGCTTTTTAATAAACTATAAACAGGAGTTGCCTTTACATAAACATGAGGTAGCCGAAACAGTAAAACAAACCATTCGTCACACCGGTATAAGTATTATTTATACTTCATTGGTGTTGGTGGCCGGTTTTATTATTTTCTGTTTTTCTGGTTTTGGCGGAACGCAAGCCTTGGGCTGGCTTACATCGCTTACACTTTTAGTAGCCATGATCACCAATCTGGTATTACTTCCGGTACTGTTAATTACAACGGGTAAAAAGAAGACATACCGTTCATAAAAAAAAAGTGTGATTACGCAGCAACATTGTCATTTTTCTGTCTACTGTTAAGCAAATCTTAACATTTGCCGTTACATTTGGAATCTGCTTTTATAAAGCACCCAAAAAAACTGACTTAACCTCCTGACAAACACTCGCAACATTTTGGAAACAATTATCATTAATAAACCTAAGCGAGTATGAGAAAACTTGTAAGTATTGTCTTTGTGCTCCTGCTAACAATTATGCAGGCATTCGCACAACAAAAAACTGTTACAGGGAAAGTAACAGAAGAAGATGGAACCCCGATACCGAATGCTTCAGTGCAGGTAAAAGGATCATCAGTTGGTACTACTACCAATGCCTCGGGAAGTTTTAGCCTTTCTTTACCGGCTACAGCCAAAACACTTATCATAAGTGCTATTGGTAAAGCAACACAGGAATTATCTATCGGCAGCACTACCAATTTTGCTGTAAAACTCATCAGCGCTACCAGCGAATTAAGCGAAGTAGTTGTTGTGGGTTACGGTTCTGGCAAAAATGTAAAAAATGTTGCCGGTTCATTAACTAAAATCAGCGGCGAAGTGGTTGAAAACAAACCTACCGCAAACATGCTCGATGCCTTACAAGGTAAAGTGGGCGGTTTACAGGTTTACACTTCATCAGGTGAGCCTTCTGCCACACCATCAGTACGTTTACATGGTGTGGGTTCATTAGGTGCAGGAAACACACCTTTGTATGTATTGGACGGTGTGCCTGTTGGTGCTGGAAGTATCGTATCGTTAAACCCGAACGATATTGAATCAATCACTGTACTGAAAGATCCTTCTACTACGTCGATCTACGGTGCACGTGCGGCAAACGGTGTAATCCTTTACACTACAAAGAAAGGTAGAGTAAGTGCTCCTACATTAAACATTACTGCACAATATGGTGTATCGAACCTGGTAGAAACTACACAGGATATGTTTAATACATTCATGAACACAAAGCAGTTAACTGATTTTTGGGTAGCTACCGGTTACCAAACACAAACACAGGTTAACAACTTGCTTGCTACTTATCCTTTTGATACCAAGTGGTACAAAACGTATTACAAAGCAAATGTACCTACCAGACAGGTTGATGTAAACATGAGCGGCGGCGGCGGTAAAACCACTTACTATGTTTCTGGTGGTTACTTTAAGCAAGAAGGTTTGGCATGGCGTTCTGACTATGAGCGTTATACTTTCCGTTCAAATGTTAACTCAACCGTTACAGACTGGTTCAAGTTTGGCTTAAACCTTTCTGGCGGTGTGGATGACAGACAAACAAACCCTTACGGTAGTAACAGTACCAACCGTGGTTTGGCTTTGCTGGCAGCTCCTTTCTATTCACCAGTTGACAGAAACGGCGTTGAATATCCTAACCTGATTCCAGGTTGGAACCGTTACAACCCTAGATACCTTGCTGAAAAACTTCAATCTACCAGCAGAAACGTTCAATTTAACCCAACCGGTTATGTTGAGTTTTCTCCAATTAAAAAATTGATCATTCGTTCACAAGCAGGTATGGATGCGTATGATTTCACAACATCCAGTGTTCAATACCCTTCATATGTTGGCTCTATTAACAATGGTAATGCAAGTGAATCATTTGAAAGAGGTACACAAAGTACTATTACCAATACTGCAGAGTACAAATTCACAATTAAGAGCGATCATGATTTTACAGTGTTAGCAGGTCAGGAGTATATCAAAGGTAAAACTGTTGGTTTCTCAGGTTCTTCTACCGGTCAAACCGATGATCGTTTAGTATTAATTGGTGCTGGTCCTAACAACCGTAATGCATCTTCTTCTTTTACTGAGTTCGCATACCAGTCGTTCTTCGGCCGTTTAAACTACAACTATAAAGGGAAGTACTTTGTTGATGCATCTGTACGTCAGGATCAGTCTTCACGTTTTGGTAGAGATAACCGTACTGCAAACTTCTGGTCTGCAGGTGTACTCTGGAAAGCGAAAAACGAAGATTTCCTTGCAAACATTAACTGGATCGATGAATTATCAGTACGTGCAAGTATCGGTACCAGCGGTAATTCTGGTGACATCGGAAACTATTCAAACCTTGCAACAGTTGGTACTGGCCAGTACGATGGTCAAACAACCTTCGGTATCAGTACAGCCGGTAACCCACTATTAGGTTGGGAAAGTCAGCAACAAACTACTATTGGTTTGGATGTTGCGCTCTTCAAGATCATTAACCTGAAGGCTGATTACTACATTCGTGAAACTAAGAGCCAGTTATTTAATGTGCCTTTCCCTTATACATCTGGGTTCTCTTCAGTTCTTTATAACGTAGGTGCAATTAAAAACACAGGTATCGATATCGAGTTGAGTGTAAATGCACTGAAGAAAAGAGATGTATACATTACTCCGTTTGTATCGTTCAACTACAACAAGAACGAAATAACAGAATTGTTCCAAGGCCGTAAGTACTGGGTTATTCCTAACACAGGTATAAGCTATGTAATCGGTCAGCCGGTTACTTATCTGTATCCAATCTGGGCTGGTGTAAACAGCCAAACAGGTTCACCACAGTGGTATTTACCAGATCCTAATCCGGATAACTTCGTTAATGCAACCAAAGACCCAAGTCGTGTAACCTCAACCTTTAACTCTGCTGCATTACAGCAAAGCACCGGTATTCAGCGTTTCGCTCCAATGAACGGTGGTTTTGGTGTTGATGCAGGTTTCAAAGGATTTTACATGAATGCAAACTTCAGTTTCTCTCAAGGTAAGTACCTCATCAACAACGATGCTTACTTCTTTGAGAATCCAAACCAGTTCCCTGGCTTTAACCAGTCTGTAAACATTCTTGATTACTGGAAGAAACCTGGCGATGTTACAAGATTCCCAAGATATGGTCAGCAGTTTACACAGTTTGATTCACGTCTTATTCAAAATGCCTCTTTCATGCGTTTGAAGGGTCTTACAATTGGTTACCAGTTACCAAAAACAATTCTTGAAAAAACCAAAGTATTTAAGGCTATCGAATTCTCAGTTACAGGACGTAACTTATGGACTGTAACAAAGTATGGTGGTCCTGATCCTGAAGTTGATTCAAACTTGTCACTTGGTGCAAACCCTAACACAAAACAAATTGTGGTTGGTTTAAATCTTCGTTTCTAAGCGATAATTTTAAAACCTAAAAGCATTTAATTAAGAGATATGAAAAAAATAATTCAAAAAATATTCCTGCTTTCCGGTGCGGTTCTGGTATTATCGGCTTGTTCGAAAAAACTGGATCTGTTTCCATTTAACAGCATTGAACTTTCGCAATCGTTTAAAACCATTAACGATGCCAAAGCTTACGACAATGGTTTATTTGGCAACCTCAGAGGTTTACAATACGGTATCTACACCATTTCACAGGATGTACAGGCCGATCAGCTGAATGCATCACTTGATTTTGGTAACCGTAACGGTAACCCCCACCGTTGGGGTAGCAGCTTCCTGGCTGATGATTATACCATCAGAGATACATGGAGCGGTTACTATTTTTCGTTGAAAAACGTTAACGCTGCAATTGAAGGTTATCCGAACGTTCAAACTACAAATGCAACAGACCTTGCATCGTTAAACCGTTACAGAGGTAACGCCTACATGGTTCGTGCATTTATCTATTCTGAGTTGATCATTCGTTTTGCAAAAGCATACGATCCTGCAACTGCAGCAACAGATCCCGGTGTGCCTTTAGTATTACGTTACAACCCAACCGATCAGCCAAGCCGTGCAAGTGTTAAAGCGGTTTACGATCAGATCCTGAGCGATATCAACCAGGCTGCAACGCTTTTAGCTGGTGTTGCCGGTGCGCAAGGTTCTACACGTTTCACCATTCATGCTGTAAAAGCACTGGAAGCTCGTGTTAAATTAAATATGCAGGATTGGGCAGGTGCGAGAGCTGCTGCTGAAACTGTAATTACAAGCGGTACTTATCCTTTGTACAATACTTCTGCAGGTTTACTTTCTTATTGGAGAGATGATGCTACAAGAGAAACCATTTTGCAGTCATTCGTAAGCAAACCACAAGAGTTAGCAAATACAAATGCAATCTATCTTGGTTTGCAACCTGCAAACGGCAAGTTTGTACCAGACTTCATCCCAAGCCAATGGGTTGTAGACAAGTATGATAATGCTGATTTACGTAAATCAGTTTACTTCGAACAAAAGCTTTGCGTAATTCAAGGTATTGATTACCCGAACGTTTGGCTCGTTAATAAATACCAGGGCAACCCTGCTTTGTTTACTGCGGCAACAACCAACTATCAGCATGCACCGAAAATTTTCCGTGTTGCTGAAATGTATCTGATTGCAGCAGAAGCAGCATACCGCCAGGGTGGTGCAAACGAAGCAGCAGCTTTAACACACCTCAACACTTTACGTGTTGCGAGAGGTCTTACCTCACTTACTGGTGTTACAGGCACTGCACTGTTTAACGAAATTAAAGACGAGCGTTTCCGTGAGCTGGCATTTGAAGGTTCACGCTTATGGGATCTGAAACGTTGGAAAGAAGGCTTTACAAGATCTGCTCCACAAAATCTGAACATGATTAACGTGGGAGCTAACTACAACACATTAACTGTTGCAGCAAATGATCCGAAGTTTGTTTGGGCTATTCCTACAAACGATATGACAACCAACCCAAATTTAGCTGGTCAGCAAAACCCAGGCTGGTAATAGAACTCTCTTTCATCTGTGTAACCTTTCAAGGTTAGCAGATTTTAAAAAAGCGGTCAACAGTAGTTGACCGCTTTTTTATTTTATCCCCGCATTTAACCACTTATACCGTAAAAAAAACCGATTACTTATTAAACCAAAGCAGCATTAGTTCGTTTAGGTTGTCTATGCAATTATTAAACGGAAACGTTTCTGCCCTATATTTAAGGCCTCGAAAATCCACTATCGCTTGAAAAGCCCTGAAAAAGGGAAACTATTTTCAATCATAAATCAACACAAGCATGAGAAAACTTGCAATCATGATGTCTCTGTTGCTATGCTCATTCAGCATTTTTGGGCAAAACAGAACAGTTACCGGTAAGGTAACCGACGAAAAAGACGGAACTCCGCTCGCAGGCGTTTCCGTAACAGTTAAGGGCACAACAGTTGGTACAACTACCGGCGCCGACGGTGGCTTTAGTTTAAGTATTCCGGCTACAGCCAAAACCCTGGTATTTTCTTTTGTAAACTTTACTTCGCAGGATGTAAGTATTGGTAACCGCAGCGTATTTAGTGTACAGCTTACCAACGACGAACGCTCACTTTCTGAAGTGGTAGTAGTTGGTTATGGTACACAACGTAAAAAAACAGTAACATCGGCAATCGGTAAAATTGATCCGGGCCCGATTTCTGATTTGGTTACACCCAGCGTTGACCGTCAATTAGCCGGTCGTACTGCAGGTATCCAGGTTACAAGCCCTACAGGTCTTGTAAACGTTGCTCCACGTATTCGTGTACGTGGTGTAAACTCAATTAACGGCTCACGCAGCCCGTTGATTGTTGTTGATGGTGTGCCGATTGTAGATGGTGGATTTTCAGGCGTAGCCAACACCAACGCATTGGCAGATATTAACCCTGCCGATATTGAATCGGTAGAAGTACTGAAAGATGGATCGGCAACAGCGATCTATGGTTCACGTGCATCGAATGGTGTATTATTAATTACTACCAAGAAAGGCCGTTCCGGCAAATCGAACGTTACATATGGTGCAGTATTCGGTTACTCTAACCCATACAAGCGTTTCGACATGTTAAATGCACAAGAGTTTGTAACCATTGCAAATGAAAAATTTGTAAATGCAGGACAAACAGCACAGGCATTTATGAACAGCGAAAACACCAGCACAGACTGGCAGGATTATGTGTTTAACAAAAATGCTGCTTCTCAAACACACAACCTCAGTGTTGATGGTGGTAACGACCGTTCAAACTACTTCTTCTCTCTTAACTATACCGATCAAAATGGTATGGTTATTACCAATAAAGTACAGCGTTATGCTATTAGAGCAAACCTGCAGCATAAAGTAAATAAGTGGTTTACTATCTCTAACAACATTACGTTGTCAAGAACTTCTGATAACGATCAGAACAATGGTGGTAACGCACTTTCCGGTGCTGTAGCTGCTTCATTAAGAGCTTTGCCGAATGTGCGTATTTTCAACTCTGCTTTACCACAATTCGATGGCTTTAATGTTACACCTGATGGTGCTGCTCTGGGACAGGATGCAAATCTTCGCCCAATTGAGAACAACTATTCAAACATTGCTTTTGTATTAAGTAAAAATAAATTTACTTCTACCAAGCATCGTATTTTAAATAATCTTTCATTCGACATTAAGCCGGTTAGCTGGATTACACTTACATCAAAAATCGGTATCGATTATTACAATGGTGTGGATTTCCAGGCACTGGATAACCGTCATGGCGACGGACGTGGTAGCTCAGGTAGTGTATACAACCAGAGTTTAAACAACCTCCGTTGGGTATGGCAGAACTACGCAAATGCAAACAAATCTTTTGGCGATCATAGCGTAGGTGTAACTGTTGGTACAGAAACACAGAACGAACAGTTCAACAGCTTCTATGGTCAGGGTACTGTTATTTCTGATCGATTCTTTGCTCAGCAAAATCTCATCAGCGGAAGCTTTGCCACACAGTTCAGTGGTGGTGGATACAGCGAAGGTCCAGGCTTTGTTTCTTATTTCGGACGTTTTAACTACGACTACAAGAGCAAGTACTTTGTACAGGCATCTTTCCGTCGTGATGGTTTATCACGTTTTGCACCTGAGAACCGTTTTGGTAATTTCCCCGGCGTATCTGCTGGCTGGAGAGTTTCTGAAGAAGGTTTCTGGAATGGTAAGTTCCTCGAATTCTTTGATGAAGTTAAAGTACGTGGTTCATGGGCAAAAGTTGGTAACGATCAGATTGCCGGTGGTTTATTCCCTTACTTAAGTCAATACGCTTCTGCTCCTTATGGTGCAATCAGCGGTATTGCTATTTCTGTTGTGGGTAACTCAGGTCTTAGCTGGGAAACCAACGAAAAGCTCGACATCGGTATTGATGTTGCGTTCCTTAAAAACCGTATGAACTTTACGTTCGATTGGTTCCAGAATAAAAACAATGGTCTGGTACTTGCAGCTCCGCTTCCTGTATCATTTGGTGTACCTGGTAACTCTATTTTCCGCAACATTGGTGATATGGAAAACAAGGGTATTGAAGTTTCACTTGGCGGTACAATCATTGCCAAAAAAGATTTCAGCTGGGATGCAAACGCAAACTTCACAACTGTGAAGAACGAAGTAAAAGCATTGTACCTGAACCAGGATGTAATTGGCGGTTATAACATTTTACGTGTGGGCCAACCTATCAATGCATTGTTCGGATACCGTTTTGCAGGTGTTAACAGCGGCAATGGTAACCCTATGTACTACAAAGCAGATGGTACACTTATTCAAGGTAACATTCCAAACCTTACTTACTACAACGTAGTTAAACCAGATGATGCTTCATTAGGTACAGCAAATACACTTGCTGGTGCAGACAGAACTGTACTTGGTAATGTATTGCCTACATGGTTTGGCGGTTTAAACAATACAATCCGTTACAAAGGATTTACATTCGACATGTTGTGGAGATATTCCGGTGGTAACAAAATCTTCAACCTTACAAAGCAGGAAGCATTGGTAAACCAGGCATTCCAAAACAACGGAAAAGTTATTCTTGATCGTTGGACAAAAGCAGGTGATGTTACAGATGTACCAAAACTCTGGTATGGCCGTGATAACTTCACTAACCTTCAGCAAAATGCAGTATCAAGATTTGTTGAATCGGGCAATTTTGCACGTTTGGAAAATTTACAGTTAAGCTATGCGTTTAACATGAAGAAAATTTTCCCATCTGCAGAGCAACCGGTAAAATCGTTCCGTGTATTTGTACAGGCTCAAAATCTTATCCTGATTACCAAGTACAGCGGTATCGATCCTGAAAATATTACAGAAGGTGGTATTGACAATAATACAGTTCCAAGACCAAGAGTTTATTCATTTGGATTTAACATTGGCCTGTAATTGCATTATTCTTAATCATTAAATAATTGGATATATGAAAATGAATCAATTCAAATTAAAGCCGCTTGCAGCAGTTGTTTTTGCATTGCTGATACTCAGCAGTTGCAAAAAAGTGCTGGACCTGCAACCATTCTCTTCTTTCTCAGATGCATCTGCTTTTACAGATCCTGATAAAATTAACCTTGCAGTAAACGGTGTTTATGATGCTGCACAAAGTGGATTCTATGCCGGTGGTGCCGTGCGTGGTTATCCTTTTGGTGCTGCAAGTATTGCACAAAACGATATGCGGGGTGAAGACATGGCTAACAATGCCTTGTTTTATCAGATTACTTACGAAGCAACATACAACAACGTAACTGCAAATAATGATTTCCAGTTTCAAACTTTGTACGCTTTAATTAATAAAGCAAACCTTACCATTGAAGGTGTTACTGATGCTGTTTCGAAAAATATTATTTCGGCAGCTACAGGTAACGTGTTTATTGCAGAGTGTCGCTTCTTACGTGCACTTGCACATCACGAACTGGTAATCAACTTTGCCCGTCCTTACCTCGATGGTAATGGCTCTCAAATCGGAATTATTTATCGTGATTTTGGTGTAAACAGCGAAGCAAAAGCTGAACAGGCACGTGCATTAAAAAGATCAGATTTCCCTGTATCGTTGGTTTATACCAAAATTCTCGAAGATCTTGATTATGCAGAAACCAATTTACCCAACTCATCTGCCATTAAAACTTACCGTGCATCTAAAGCAGCAGCAATTGCTTTAAAAATGCGTGTTAAACAACACAAAGGCGATTGGGCCGGTGTAATTGCAGAAGGTAATAAAATTGTTCCTGCTACTGCTCCTTATACAAGCCCTATTGGCGGCTGGCAGTTAATGGGAGTACCTGATGGCGCTTTTTCAAACAACACTTCAAACGAAAATATCTTTTCGTTTAAGAATGATGCAACAGATAACGGCAGTGTAAATGGTGCAATGGCAGCTATGTACGGCGACCCTGCAATTAACGGTCGTGGACTTGTACGCATCAGCCCCATTATCTGGAGCGATGCCCGTTGGTTGTGCAGCGATTTAAGAAGAGGAACTACTTTAGCAAGAGTGTACAGTAATGCGGTGTTTACAAATAAGTATCGTGATATTGCAACACGTTCAGATGCTGCTCCTCAAATTCGTTATGCAGAAGTATTGTTAATGCTTGCAGAAGCAGAAGCAAGAAATGCAACAGGCGTTTCTACACGTGCTGTTGATTTATTAAATGCAGTTCGTAACAGAGCTGTAACAACTCCTGCAGATCAGTTTACTGTGGCAAGCTTTGCAACAAAGAACAGCCTTATCGGTGCTGTTTTGTTTGAAAGAAGAGTTGAGTTTATTGCTGAAGGTAAACGTTGGGGCGATATTCACCGTTTGGCAAAGGATCCTGATTTTGCTCCTGTTGCCGGTGGTGGTATTCCTTCTAAAGTTGGTACCGGCGCAACAAACGCAGCATGGTTTAACTGTGCAGGCGGTGTAACTATTACACGTGCAGTACCCGAAATTCCATACAGCAGCTTCCGTTTTGTATGGCCAATTTCATTAGTAGAGATTCAGCAGAATCCGAACTACACACAAAACACAGGTTACTAATCATAACCTGCAACTATAAAAAGAAAGCCCCTCCAATTGGAGGGGCTTTCTTTTTATTTCATTCAATCAATTTTATTTATTGCAACACTTCTGCCAGCTTCTGCTCCAATGCACTACCTCTTAAATTATCAGCAATAATTTTACCGGATGGATCAATCAACACATTGTAAGGAATACCGTTGAAGCCATATAAACCAACTGCTTCACTATCCCAGAATTTTAAATCGCTGATGTGCGTCCAGGTTAAACCATCTTCCTGTATTGCTTTCACCCATGCATCTTTTGTTTTATCGAGCGACACACCAAGAATGGTAAAATTTTTATTCTTGAACTTATTGTAAGCTGCTACAACATTTGGATTTTCTCCACGGCATGGACCACACCAGCTCGCCCAAAAATCGACCAGCACGTATTTGCCACGCAAGCTGCTCAATGAAACGCTTTTTCCATTTACATCGGGCAT
>JACCDQ011150781.1_pt1 | contig 13103 bp, 16 predicted proteins | sample 7446031 | NCBI WGS metagenome assembly JACCDQ01 (sample SAMN15323442, study PRJNA562643) | freshwater metagenome | isolation source: river surface water | place: USA:Blue River Watershed | collected 2017-08-17 | reverse complement strand
GCAGTGAGTAGTATGACGCAGCACAGTATGATGCAGTACAGTATGATGCAGCACAGTATGATGCAGTGAGTAGTATGACGCAGCACAGTATGATGCGGCACAGTATGATGCGGCACAGTATGATGAAGCACAGTATGATGCGGTGAGTAACGAATAGTGACCCCAATAGACTTTCTTTTTGGTCCTAAATGACGGAATCACTGAATCGTAAGACAGTATAGTGCAATGTCCTTGATAGGAAGCAAGCAACAGAGAGACGGATGTATGCATTGATTCCCGCTACGAAAGGAGGCAGCACAGTAATCCATGATATGGTGGTCACATTTCGCTACAATGATGCGACGACGACCATTGATAACGCAGTCATCTCCGGAATATCATACAATGATGGAAGCGGTGCCGCCACTATAGTTCTTGCTAAAGATGAGTCTAGTATTACCGGTCCTAATATCAGTGTGAAACAAGGTAACTAGACCTACCTAGTGTTCCCCGATTCTTTCGTGATGATACCTAACGGATCGCGCATCACTAGAACTACTATGGATTGGGGTCGTGCTGGAGACGTGAACGGTATAGATGAGCTGCAAAGTAAGATGCTGTATGCCGTGAGAATAGAGCACGAGAAGCAGAATATCGCGGAGAACAAGATAGGGAGCTACTCCACTACTAAGAGATAGTATGTAAGAGTGCGACAGAGAGATGACCCCTAGCTAGCTTATGACTATAATGATTACAATACTGCTGATACTGGTTATCACTTCACTCCCGATACAACAGTGGTCGGTGATCTACCTGAAAACACTAGTGGATTCGTTGATGATCTACGGTCTCAAACTATTGAATCTCGTGGTCAGCTAGTCCTCAGTTCTGGATATCCTAAGTGCTATCAATACTGGAATGCACGAGAAGTCGGTATCAGTGACAGGAAAAACAACGAATCACTATCACGCTAACGGAAGCAAGAGTGGTTGCGAGCTTCATACAGGAGAAGAAACAATGAAGAACCGATAACTACGGTGGCAGTCATATAGGACAGACGAAATAGTCCATATATGGTCTACCGTTGCGATGATTGGCTAGTAATGGTCACTTCATTTCACTGGGAATACAGACCCTGGTTCTATCGTTAAGCAGTTAATCCGGTAATCTGCGTCAAGCTCGCTAGTTCTCCTGAAGAAGCATAAAGCTAGCACTGCACATCCATTACAGAGACCGGTCCGGCACCGAGAAATCTAGCAGTGTATCAGACTGTCACATAGCTCGGAGATGCGCTACCAGCTAATGAAGCATTTATACCACCATAAGGGATGGAATGTATCGGTTTCATACTAGCATATAGATATCTTGCACCGTATGGACTCGGGTAGCTGAAACCCTGCGGACTCTCCGATACCGTTTTACTGCCACTATTCGGATATCGCTACGAACATGATGAGTTCCTCCTTTCCGATGCTCTTGCCGTAACAAGTGATAGTGGTCAGTTTCCAATGACTAAACTGTGTGCTGCCCTATTTGGAGAATCGTGGATCTGTGCTGAAACTCTGCCGCTACTACGCTGGCTGCTCGCATAAGACTCATTACCAGAATACAGTGTCACCGAGCTCTCAGCACTGAAAAAAAACGTTGTCGGTTTTCTCGCTCAACAGAAGTCAGCTATGATAGATATGGGTGATTATACTGCTGGATATCTCTTTGCTGGTCAAGCTGACACAGAAGTCATCAACTACTGCAAACAGGAGAAGAACAAGAGTAGTGTCTAGTGTTCATGTCTCTCGGATGGATATACGACGAATCAAACTATTGCGTCGCTGAGTCCATATTGCATAGATGGAAACTGCAACAGTCTGGGCTACAAATCTGCTGCGGCGATTGAATATACTTGCAACCAGGATATCACAATAGACGGCTGCAAGTTAGCTATAGAAGTATCAGCTAATGACTCTGCTGTGCTGAATAACATCGCTGCAGCATGTAGCGTTGTCTGTTCTAGACCTGATGCAGATTGTGGTATTCCTAGTCCAATCGTGAAACCACAAGGTCTATCAGCACTCGCAACACTAACCGTAGCGGTATTAGTAGTCATTTGCATCAGCTCTATCGTGGTCATACTGCTCCAACTGAAGCGCAAAAACAGAGTCAAGTCTGGTGGATCTAATGATTCTGATGATTCTCGTGGATCTAGCAAGTCCGATAAGTATGAAAAATAGGGTCTCAAATGATGAAACAGTTCTTTTTCGTCTTTCAAACACTTCCAGTCACGATGATAGACCCAGACCAAATCAGTAACACTGATCCGCTAAATGCCGTCACTGCTAAGACACCGCTAAACTGTGACTTATCCATCACATATTCCGATACATAGCGTCGTTATGCTGCATATATACCACAGTCAAGAAACGCCGCTTCCAATGAACATGACTATATGGTCACATTTGGTTACAATACAAGTGATACTTCTCTTCTAGGTGCCAAGATATCAGCCATTGGTTACAAGGAAGCCGGTGTCGCTAGTGTTATCAAGAAACTAGAGGATTTCAGCGAGTACGGTAAGCTCATGCAGCGAATCACCATACAGATAGAGGGCGAAGATTACTTTGTCTATCCTGATTCATTCGTGATGATTCCTAATGGATCCCGACTCACTAGAGTTACAATGGATTGGGGTGGTGGAGCGATGAATGGTCTAAATAATCCCTAAGTACTGTATCAGATGAGCATCCAGCATGAAGCACAGAACATAGCACTAGACAAAGCTGAGACAAAGTATAGTGCCGAGCTTAAGAACCGATTCGCCGTATCGCGCAAGTATAACTAGGATGAGAGCAAGAATGGAGATGATTACCTCAACTTCTACACTGGTCACAACTATAGTCCCTGGTATTCACTAGTGGAATCATATGATCCGTCACTGAGCTGGACTGCAGTGAATCAGAACATATAGCTGAACGGAGACTAGAGATACCGCTAGATAGGCCCATCTGTCTCACCGTTATGCTATCAATAGTGGAGAGATTGGTACATTGAGATAGATGATGCAAGCAGATGGAGACAGCTGACGCGATCATCATACCGAAGAAGAAACACTGATGACCCCATTTACGCCGTCAAGATAACACGTGATTCTGATCATGGTACATAATGGCTAGATGCGAAAAGAGGAGACGGCACTTATGTCCCTGCCGGATCAAAAATGAAGAAATCGGTCGTCGGAATCAAACTCATTCAGAACTCTAAGCAAGAGACTGATATCACTTTTACACCACTACTCAGAGTAACTGATAGTGCTAGTTTCATGGCTAATAACTTGTCTCTCTATGGTAGTGATGATGATGTAGGTGGAGTACAGTAACATCCGGAACAGAATCAGCGCTTTGATCAGAAACTCTATGTTCCACCAGCTGGAATGGAGTGCATCGGTTTCATGCTTGCTTATAGGAAGTGGTTGATAGATGATGGTAACACTAGTGGTTGGGATCCACAGTATATACCGTCTGAGCCGTTTCTCTTACCTCTTTTTGGATACCGCTATGAGCATGATGAGTTTCTTCTCTATGATAGATCGGGGACATCATAGCAACCATCGTTTCCGATGACTCGTAGATTAGGAGCAGTGTTTGGGAACTCTGGACTCTGCTAGATAACGGTACCGCTATTGCGCTGGTTGCTCAATAGACTGGAGCTCAAGGACTACTCGGCAGTACAACTTAAGACACTATAGGAGAATGTTATGCGTTTCTTAGCACAAGAGCCACTAGCAGTGATTCCAGTGAGTGGTTATAGTGCCGGGTATCTTTTTTCAGGTCAAGTAGATCTGGAAGTCCTCCAATACTGTTCCAAAAAAGAGAACTCTGGTCTTGAACCGTGTGCTTGTATTGTACCGGGTTACAGTGGTGGTAGTCTCGGTCCGCTTGACCCTATATGCATCAATGCTCGCTGTACATCGCATGGTTATAAGAACGGTATCTCGCTTAGTCAGGACTGCACGACACCGATAGATCTGAACTTCTGCTAGATAGCGATAAGTGGGACAGCTGATACAGTATAGTATAGTAATGTGCTAGCATCATGCTCCCAATATTGTAATGATAAGGGTCAATGTGGATCATAACCACCTCCTAACGGCCCCACTTCACCATCATGGACCATATTCGGTCAGACGCTACCGAGAATACTGTGGATCGGTATTTTCGTAGCAATCGGAATGCTAATCGTTGCAATAGTGCTCAGTATCGGTTCAAAGGATGGTGGCAAAAAGCACTCATCAAAGAAACAAGAGCATGGAGTAATGTTCCAAGCAAACATATGAACCGCTGAAACGACGAGTTTTGATGATACCGACGCAATAGAGCTCATCAACAGATGAATTCTACCCTGATAATCTTGAAATGATAGTATCACTGAAAGAAGTCAGTACTAGTGCTAGTGCCGCCACATAGTATCAGCTAGCGAATATATACCGTAACGGGAGGTAGCTAGATACTAGCAGTACATCGTCCATAATCGGTGTCCATTCTTTTGACTTCACCGGTTCGCGTTCCAAGTGTCGCATCACCGATTCGGCACCGCTAGTCTGTAACACACCGTATCATAATAACATGACTTATATAGCATAGTTTGCAAGTGACGGATCTATAACGGCTCTCCGTATGTAGTCTCAAGTGGATGACTCTACTAATAGCAAAAGAATACAGACTATCGGATCATGGAATAACATGGATCTCTCTGCTGCGGTGACTACGACGGAAACAGAAGACACCGAGCTCAGCACTGTAGTATCATTTGCTCTCAATGGGAGGATAGTACAGTCTGCTTTCTCCTTTGATCCAGTACTGCATCCAGTGACCGCTATCACGATCTATAGTTCTGGTAATAGTGTCAGTACCGGTGCAGATAATGATAACGGTGACACCACTACCACTACCACTACCACTACCACTACCACTACCACTACCACTACCACTACCACTACCACTACCACTAGTCTTATGGGGCTGCTGTTCTCATTCAATGGCGACGATTAGTTGCACAAGAGTACTATTGGACGGCGACTGATTAGTAGAGTTTCAGTAGATGACCTCACCGTTTCCACTTTCAGATCATAGTATGACCGCTTATCTCTGCAAGGATTTCTCATGACTGATACTGCTCGCGTCATGTGGACTCTACCGGGCATGATGTTACCTCTTTTCGGTTACAATATGGAGATGGATGATCTGATCCACTTTAATAGTTAGATACGGAATAACGGTCAGGATACTGGCACCAAAGTAGCGTCTTATGCTCTTTTTAGCTCTATTGCGAAACATTGGGGATTTGATGGGCTCTGTGCTGCCGTCGTCAGGCTAAGTTACTGGATATTGAAGTTACCAGACCGCGACTCACTAGCTATCAAGACTGGTAATCTCAGCAGTAAGTAGATACTAACAGCTGAGCAACTAATGCTCTACAAAGTGTAGCTGATCCGTCTCTTAGCATGGAAAGAACATAAGTTTCCTATAGTGACCGGCTCGCCACCAGCACTGTAATCATTCTCTAGACCATTTGGTGATCTTACTGATGCAGTCACTGAATACTACTGCTCCGGTAATAGTGACGCTGATGTGTGTGCTTGCTTCCACAATGCTAGCTATGGTGGAATAACGCTGCCAGCTCGTTGTTTCGGTAATGCTTGCATCACAACTGGTTATGAAACTGCTGGGATACTAGAGTAACAATGTCCCGATACAGTCACTGTTAATCAGCAGATTTGCAACTAGGTGATCACTGTCGCTGGCGGCACTACTGCATCAGCTAGTAACATTCTTGCTCAATGTGCATCATATACTGCTGCTCTTTAGTGGTATGAGAAAGTGTATCTAGGTATAACGGCAGCAGCGTGGATTGCCTTAGCGGTAATAGTCATGATAGTGATACTGGTGAAAGTGGTCATGAACAGGAGAAAAAAAAGACGGTAGCGCAAAGAACAGGATGCTCTCAATGCTGCCAGCACTAATAGAGTCAAGAAAAAGAGCAAAGTCAGTGCTAGTGAAAACGGGACCGTTAACGATACTGTGACACTTAGTGTATCCGAACACTGATCCACTCTGCAAAGATGCAAGGATATAAGGAGCATTCAACGGATTCTCACTATGATCTACTCTGCATGGATATAGATCTTATCATTGATGTCATCAAAGATCTTCTATACTTGCGTCGGGTTGTCGTTGCAGCCCTACATATTCACCTTACCACTGACGGACAGTATGATGCATGTTTTTTTCTCCGGTTTCAGCTCTTTCGGTGTCAGATACTTGACATAGAGCATCGCTTTCTCCATGTTATAGCGAACTGAGTAGATGGGGACTTTGCCGGCAGTCAGCATCTTACGACACTGTCCATAGTTAGTGCAAGCATATTTCTCTTCCAGTATCTCTGAGAACCGCTCAATGTTGATGCAAGTGTTGGGCTAGTTGAACCAGTAACGATGCTTATAGTTGACCATATTGAGAAACATATCCTTGATGTAGAGCTCTATCTCCATATCTGGTCTCACTATGTTGGCAGCGTCAGTGAGCTTATAGATGATGAACCGCATAGCATGATTCAGTGTATCCATTCGGTTAGACGGGTTACCATTCACCTAGAACTTGCCATTGTGGAACAGTTTCACGAACAGTTCCATCTAGTTGTAGATCATGATCACCGTAGTGCTGGATATCATGTTACCGATCTGGTTTGGCTGCTTCTTTTTCCTCTTAGTCTCTCTCTTGATCACGTAACTGTTAGACTTTTACCAGTCAGCTGTGACGATTCGCACCACTCTCTCATCAAGATGAAACTCCTTGATAATGTGGCTCAGATTGAACTGCTTGCTCATGATCAGATCTATGTCCATCATCGCTTCAGTAGATCCACGTGGTCTCATGCGGCACCCGATAAGACCGGAGCACGTAGATAAGCATGAATGATTCCGACTGATCAAGTAATAACTATCACGACTGACGAAGCAAAGTCTATCCACTCCATGATTCACGAGCTCCATAGTATGGATCTGCTTGATCTTGTTCTTGTCGTGAGGAGTCTTTTCCTTGATAGAGTGGAAGTACTGCTCCATGATGAAGTCTTGCTGATAGTACCGCTACATGATGTTGATCAGTGGTGGTATCACATAAGCATCCATCGGACTAGCTAGCTTAGCTAAACTTGTCTCTTCCAATGTTTTCTTACCCTAAGACGAGGTGTCCAAACAGGCATCAATGCATTCTGAGCTCTCATAGTATGATTACATGTAACGCTAGATACGGTCTCACCACCCTATCATGCATATATAAAAGACGACTCGCTATGCCGGTCCCGCCGTTGTCATTGAGACCGCTGGGAAACTCTGGGATGACTAAGTGTAGCAGATTAATGATAACGAGTAACACACGGACCATGTCTGGAACTCTTCTATAGCGTCAATGACTTACCGTTCAGTGAATCCGAAAGAACAAGTGCTACGAATATAACCACTATAGCAGGATACTGATGCGCCACGAGTAGCACGAGAAAAAGATGAGAAAAAACTGAAACAACGGATACCGCAAGACGGCAAGTAGATCATCGCTCAGCAAGAAGTATAACTCTAGCGTGATACACTGTAGCGAATGCAGCGTGACATCAATGATCCACGGAAAGTACTGCTGAAACCATATGGAGACCATGTCACCTATATCCACAGTAATGTCATCTCTGCCGGCGACTAATACTAGTAGCGGTAACTCCATCCAACATAGTGTGAGTAGAGTTTCGGTATGGAGCGCAAATCACGAGTGGATAATACTGCTCTATTGGTGACCACTCCAATACGTGAAGAACAGTTTGAGTACACCGGCTCCAGCACTCAGGAGCTCAATAGAATCAAGAGTACTACTTTGCTGCTACCCAAAGAGAAACAGCGCTACAAGCATGAAGCAAGCAATGGAGACAACACTGGAACAGTATATAGTATCCGACCATCAACGCTATCGGTGACTAACACTACTACATCTAATGACACTACATAGAGACAGCGACCTCTTCATGAGCATGATAAGCATGATCCGACTATGAAACTGAATACACGGGGGACAATGACTGCAGCGAATAGTACGAAACAGTAGAAAGCGGTGATAGATGCATCATAGAGACAAGATGAGTAGAGAACTCTTGAAAAAAACAGAGTGACGAATACCGCTACGAATACCGCTACGGATACCGCTACGGATACCGCTACGAATACCGCTACGAATAGGGGTAATAATGGACTCTTCGGTGACATCTTTCTTTCAACACTACATGACTAAGTATTGGGTCAGCGGTCACGATAGAACCCGAAAGGAGGGCGAGCTGACCTCCAAACCATAACAGAAAAGTCTCTCAATGATGCCGAAGAGCAAGTGATGTCAGCATAGATGAACGGACTGCTCTCGTCACGAAACTATGGTCCTAATCCCAGTGCTGATAGACCAGTGCTAGAGAGACCGTTACAACAAGAGAATCCAGTATAGCGTCAGTAGAGGAAACTTGCAGAACCGACCGCTGCAAAGATACAGTAAGAAACAGAAACCGTTTCTGGTCGCGGTATTGATGAGTAGAGTCACAGAGTGTTACCCCGTAGCGGTAACGGTGATAGAGATAGAGATAGAGACGGTGATAGAGATAGAGACAGTAACGCAACGCTATAACTACAAGACATCAAGTATCACGATGAGCTCCCAGCATAGAGAACTACAGATAGTGCTACACTATAGAGAGCGACGAATACTATAACTCTGCTATAGAGTGATGCCTTACCTGACCCCATTATGGAGACTATGACCATGAATAGTGCTAAAAGCGACATCGGGGAGCAAGAAGTGACAGTGAGACCATATATCGCACCGAGTAGAGCAGTAGTGAGCAGAGAGAACAGAGAGAACAGAGAGAACACTGATGGAAAATCTTTAGTGCGCAGAATCAATGATACTGCTCGTGTCTTCTTTGCGACACCGCTGGAGAGGATTACATAAGACAGAACAGATCAAGTAGCACCAGATAGCGATGTAGTAGAGCATAGAGTCAGTATAGTGCGAAAAAGAATGGTGCGTTGAGACCGCTATCACGACGCTATCACGACGCTATCACGACACTACCGTATCACTTGCCCATCTTCTTATTCTTGTAACTATGCTGAACCGCAGAGACCAGTATCTCCAGTATGAGCAACTTATCCTCACCAAGTCTTTCTTGTATCTTTTTAGACTTCTCCGCTAGTAAGTGCTTCCGAGAACGGAGCTTGTTCTTCACGATGATGCTTAGACCCTAGAGATTCGGTTGAGTACCGAGTATTTTTCTCTTACCATCAAAGACCATAGCACCAGTATCGGTGGCAGCCAGTATCAGATTCTCCAGGAACCATCCTTACTCAAGCTCATTCACTTTCTGTGATAGTAGTTGCTTTGTCTCCATTAGGTCAACGAAACCGTACTGGTGGAGCTAGTTTTCTTCAAAGTAGCGGTCCTCGTTCAGGTCTTCTAGTGTCTGCTATAGACGCATAATATCCTTGATCACGATGATCTTCTTCGGTGTGGATTCACTCATCCCAGTCTGCGTAACGCTAGCGAGAGCAAGAGCAGATGAATTCTTCATGGTGTTAGCGACAACATATCCTTTGCGGTCCACAGTCCCCATAGTCCCCACAGTCCCCATAGTTCTCACATTAGCACTATTGTTCTTAGCGGTTTTAGCAGTTTTAGCAGTTTTAGCGGTTTTAGTACTGTTTCCATTGCCGTCACCGTCACCGTCACTATCACCGTCACTATCACCGTCACCGTCACCGTCACTATCAGACTCAGACTCAACGGAAGACATCTCACTACCATTACTATCATGGAATGATTCTGCCTTACTACTCGCTAATGGCATCTTTTTTGGTCTCGGTAGTGCATCTCCTTTTGCCAGATTAATCAGATCGTCAATGCTCGTATCCATCTGTTTGCTACCGAATATCGGTCTAGTAATGGATGTTGTCGCAGCGGTAGTAGTAACTGCAACAGTACTATTGGTAGCATGTATTTCTATGTCTCTCTCCTTATCACCACCAGATAGTGAGACATTATGCAGCGGTGTAGTATTCGCGTCAATGAATGCATCAAGATCTATCGGATTCTTCTGCTCAAACGATGTTTCTGGAATAAGAATCGGCTTCAGCGACATATTATTGCTCTTACTTTTCACTTCCAGCTCATAGTTGCTCAACTCGTCATCAACCTAGGTAGAGAACTTCTCGTTTACTATGAAACCGCCACTGTGTTCAGTCTCTTTGGGAGCTGTTGTCTATTCCGATTCTGGTTATAGCTCGTCAATGATCTACTTGAGCTCTTCCGGATTCCCATCTGGTCTGATCAGTGGCATCATATCGCGCAGCAAAACACGTACTTGACCATCTCCATCTGATTCTTACATATCGTTCATTTGCTCAATCATTGAAAATCCTTTAGAAAATGAAGCTCCTCAGTATAGATTGTGGCACTGTACATACAGGCATCTCTCTTTGTGAAGAAAAAGACGACAAATTCATAGTACACGGTTTATGGTGCATCGGTATAGCAGATGGATGGGATACTCCTGATAACAAGCGGTCCAATACGACACTGCGAGCTTATACCATATAGTTACTCAAGTTCAAGGAGCTCATAGTGGAGAAATTCGGTAGCGATATGATAGTCCTCATTGAGCAGTAACCGTAACTCAATCGGAAGTCATGCATGATACATGATACTGTCGCAGTCATATTCCACGAGTTTGAGCAGTATAACATCCATCCAGCGTGTAAGAACAAGCTAGAGTTGGATACTCCTGACGGTACTTTGAGCATCGCTACTTGTAAGGGAGCCAAACCGTAGAAAGTCCTCACTTAGAGAATCACTGAGTACATGATTGCTACCACTGGTAACCCGGTGATTCGCGAACAGTATAACTCTATGAAAAAGAAAGACGATGTCGCTGATGCACTCTGCTAGGCGTTATTCTTTGCTCGTCTATAGAAAGTGAACAGTGCTGCGAAACAGCAAGCAGCGAGTAGCGGATAGTGATGAAATGTCACTCAGTCCTGCGGTAGATTGCTATCATCCTCGTCAAAGACCTCGTCCTCAAAAGCCGGCTCACCGATATCAAATCCATACTCTTCTTTTTCTATCTCTTTCTCTGTCCGCGGTTTCTGCTCCGTGATTGTATCAGTGAAGTCATTATAGTACAGACTGAAGCCGATAGAGCAGTACTTTTCTAGTGACATGTAACTCAAGATCTCACTATTCATCTACTCTATGATACTGTTCGCCGCTCCAGGAGTATCACGATACAACCGCTGCACTACTTGGAGCAAAAGTATCTTGATATATGCGTTGTACTGCGGAATGCTCTCTTTCGGTACATTATACCGCCTCATTTACCGTTTCGTCTCTAGTTCCTCACGAGTCATCGCTGAAGCATTCATTACAAAGAGAGAAGAGTAGAGTGCTAATACTTTGCTCTTGTTGAACTCGGCACCGAATGTGGCAGCGGTTCCATAGTATAAGAACTCTTTCTGCTTCAGCTCTGAGAACTTGACTATTTCCTTCCCCAGTTTCGCTACATAGTCCTCATCTGCGTTACCGAACTCAGGAAATGATACCGGAATAGTACCGATGTTAGCAAGCAGTTGTTTCTTTTCTTGAGCTTTCTTAGCGTTACTCTGCTGCCGGTAGAGGTCGCGATACTTATCATAGAACTACTACTTGCGCAAGTCAGTATCAGCTGCATCCTAAGGGAAACCACAGTTACGGCAGATATTATCACTATCTAGTTCATGAGTCAGCGACTGTCCTTTTGGTATCGGGCAATCAAAGAGGTAAAAGAGTAGCATATTCTGATACTCTTCTATGGCTTTACGTGCATTGGCCACTTTGGTAGCACTTAGTTTTTAGATCTCCGAGAACTTGGTCCCCGTTTCCGTTGAAATGCGGTCCGTTATAGTGTAATCATTGGAAACCGAGAGTTACTTTGCCGTTACCGGTTCTTTTTGCTCAGCGGTGACGAAACTATCCCACTTGTGACGCCGTCCATTCTCACCATAGATATAGCTGATAGCGATATCGGGTTACTCTTTATACTGTAATGATTTCCTCACTAGGATACTGTGCAGTGGATACATTCCTTGCCACATCAGCTCGTAGCGCGTGAGTTCATCAAGTTCCATCTCAGTGGTCGGGTTACCGGCGACACTATCAAGAATCTATGAATGATATGTGACGGCAGCCGAATCGGACTCTTATAGTCGCCGATAGAGTTTCAGGAATGAAGACATATAGTCCTCATCTATGGTCGCTACTGCAGTGCCCACATTGTATGATATTGATACTGCTCGCTATAGTGCTGCAGTATAGTCTCTAATGCGACGCTCATCTAATAGTGCTTCCTCCAAGTAGCGCTCTATGTTCATGATTGCCTCCGGTACTAGTCTCTTAAGTATCGTCAGATATGCAACTAGTGCTACATTGGTGAGCTCTACTAGCTTCTGGATGTATATAGTATCGTCGCGGCGGGCATACTACTGAGCATCATCAAAGACCATGTTGTAGATCAGATTCTCTACTTGCTTGAATGTCCTCTCACGGCTAATGCTTGGGGGCAACTATACTTTTTCAGTGATATACTATACTCGGTTGCGAATCACGGTCAGCTCTCGGTCCGAATAGATACTGCGGTCATCTTACTTGGAATTGATGTTCTAGTACTCCTCAAACAGTATTGAAGCACATTTCTTGCAGATGAACCGCTAGGAGACCTTGTCGCTGAAAAAAGAGTCCACAAAGACTTGCAGCAGAGACCAGAGTATTGATGTATTCTCTGCTGCTCTCGTTTCTGCATTGTATAATACTCGCTTCTTGGGGTCTTTCTATGTAGCGTGATCATCGGTCTCATCTTCCGAGACAATGCATGTATTCTCATAGATACAGAGCTGGTGGAAGCAGAACAGTTCTTAGTCACACTTCTTGCAGTGAATCATATCATACTGTGCTACTAGTTGCTGGATGTTGACGATGGAGAATCCTTGTTGGAGCAGTTCTTCTTCACGGACATAGAGT
>JACCDQ011276994.1_pt1 | contig 13109 bp, 8 predicted proteins | sample 7446031 | NCBI WGS metagenome assembly JACCDQ01 (sample SAMN15323442, study PRJNA562643) | freshwater metagenome | isolation source: river surface water | place: USA:Blue River Watershed | collected 2017-08-17 | reverse complement strand
CCACCTGGACGCGATCGCCTTCCTTAACACTGATGCGACTAATCCGCCCATCCTGTTCCGAGGTCAAATCCGACCCACTGCGTGCTTCTAAAGTGCCGACGAGAGCGAGACTATTTTGAACGGGGACTTCCTTGACGGTTTCGAGTTTGACGGGAGTGGCCCTAGGCCCCATCATTTTGCCGGGGTTAGGAGTTCCCTGGGGTTTGGCTTGCCACCCAAAATAGGCCGCCCCACCACCACCCAAGAGGATGAAAAAGAGGAAAACGAACCAGGGTTTACCTTTCTTGACAGGGGGGGGCGAAGAAGTCGAGATGGGAGGAGTTGGCGGTTCTGAGGGAGAAACCAAAGGCGGTAATTGGGACATAATCACCCGATGGAGCCAAAGGGTTAGGAACAGGTCTTGCCCATTGTAACAATCTCTTTACAATCTTTGACTTAGAGCTAGGGCCACTTGTTTGAATCGGTCGAGAACTTCGGCTAGGATGGTGGCCATGGTTTTTGGGGAAATTTTGGGAGTGTATCACCAAAAATTTTTCAAGAGATGATTATTGATGAAGCATTGGGGGGAACTTATAGCTATCGTTTGCGAAAGCGAATAGCAGAGAAACCATCGCAAAGATGACACAGATCTGAAGCAGGAAATTTCGTCGAAAATCAGATAAAGTAAAATCAAGTATTAAAGTCATTTAATCAAATTAAATTGTATGTCATTAATAATTGACATTTTAAAGCAATACCAGCGTCTTGAGCCTCTAAACTTTTTAATTGCCGTTGTAGGTTCTCGCAAATTATCTGCCACAGAAGGACAACCCTGGGAAATGTTAGAGCCAAATTTAACCATTCTAGGGTTTGATGCAGACGAAGATGCTTGCTTGCTAGACAACAAACATTTTACTGAACGCCAAGTCTCCTGGCAGGAACAATATATTCCCCTTGCATTGTCGGATCAATGTCAAAATGCCACAATTTATGTAACTAAAGCCATTCACTGTAGCTCTCTTTACCCACCCAATGAATCCTATTTGACACGATTTAGAGGCATGAATCAAGGGATTCAGGTAGATTTCACCGTTGAGCTAGAAACCAGCACACTGGATCAATTTTGTCAGGGAGAAGGCATTGACACCATTGATTTTTTACAAGTTGACGTACAGGGGGCTGATCTGAGTGTGCTTCGCGGCGGCCAAGAAATTTTGTCAAAGAGTATTTTAGGCATTCAAGTAGAGGTTGAGTTTGCCGAAATATATCGGGGACAACCATTATTTAATGATGTTGATGGCTTTTTACGAGGGCAAGGGTTTACTTTATTTGACTTAGTGACAAAAGATGGTTGGTGTCGTCGTCCGCGAGCTTGTTCTCCTCTTTTCTCGTCCCAGCGTATTGGCCAGCTATTATGGGCAGACGCGCTCTATTTTCGTGATCCCATTCCCGAAGATAGTCATCCCGTCGGACAAACACCAGACGCGATACTCAAACTCGCCTGTATTGCTGATGTTTTGGATTATCCCGACTATGCCCTAGAACTATTGACACATTTAACGATTCGCCATGGACAAGACCCTCGATACAATTTTGCCTTAGAAATTCAAGCGATTTTATCTCAGTTTCCTGAGTTGATCGAGCAAGGTCTAGAAAACTTACCCATTCTTCAACACCTCCAGCCCTATCTCCCCTAACCCCTGGGTTTTCACGCAAACTCAGGTTTTGTTACGTTTTCTTAACGCTTAGGTAAATGAGATGACATCAATACAAAGCTTACTGGGTCAGGGATTTGGCATTACGTCAGTCACAAAAAAATTTCTTAGTCAATGGTGATAGGAAAGACTCAGCGAGTGGGTAAGTTACAGCTAGAAGGGTCTCCAGACATTAAATTCATTTCCCCCAACCACAAGGAAGAAGATCATGAATAGTCAATTTAAATTTCGCCTCCTCTCCTACCTGACCGAGAAAAAAGAAAATAAAGGTTTTACCTTAATCGAACTATTGGTCGTTGTGATCATCATCGGTGTCTTAGCGGCGGTCGCTCTGCCTAACCTGTTAAGTCAAGTGGGTAAAGCAAGAGAAAGTGAATTGAAAACAGCGACTGGTTCTGTTAATCGTGCGCAACAGTCCTATCACTTTGAACGGCAACTTTTTGCTCAAGGGAGCGACAGCACCAATGGTTTGGATATCTTGGGTATTAAGCTTAATTCCAAATATTTGACCTCTCTAACCTTAGTGGGGAATAATGCTTCCTCTGCTACCGTTCTCTCAACGAATACTAATGCCACCAATGATGGAACTCGTGGCTATTCCGGTCGGATTGACTATGCCTCTGGTACCTATGCCCAGATCCTCTGTCAGACAAACAGTGTTGCTGATAGTGGCACTGTACCGACTAACGTGACCACGTGTGCGGCCAATACAACTATCCTCCGATAGTAGAACGATAACTCTTTGCTGAGGAGAGTATTTTGGTAAAACGTCAAGTGAGCCTGCGAAGCAACTTGGCGTTTTTCGTTTATTATCGGCACCTTAGATATTGAGAGACTGTCCGGTTGTTCATCATAGGCAAGAGGCTTAAGTCACTTGTTACAGGGCTTTCAGAAAAATCATTATGCAACCTAAATGCGCGACAGCTTATTGGTTCCTTTCAGGCTCTTGGGTGGCACTAAGGTCAGTTATTTTGTTTTATCTCTGTCTCCCCTTTGGTAAGGCAAGCAAGACTAAGGGTTTTACTCTCCTAGAATTGATGATTACCATGATCATCGTTTCGGTATTAACTGTTATTGCCATTCCTGCCTTCTTGGGTCAGGTCGGTCGAGCGAGGGAGTCAGAAATTAAAAATCTGATCGGCACCGTTAATCGTTCCCAGCAAGCCTATCATTGGGAAACAGGGCAGTTTGCCCAGGGAGCAGATGATACAGACAGTTTAAAGTTGCTAAGTTTGGGAAATAATCAAAGTAAATACATCAGCAGTGTCAATATTACGGGGGGAGTCACCTATGCCAGTATTGCACCCAATAATCTTGACCCTGACAAGGATCAGATTAGAGCCTACGCGGGAGCTAATTTTAGTCAAAATGGTTCGTATAGTATGATTATTTGCCAGTCTATCAATCCAGCCGTGAATATGCCGCCGCCCAGTAGCGATAATGATTGTGGGTCAGGGCAAATATTGAAGTAGGTATTAACCATCGTGTCAAAAATGATGAGACAAAATGCGTATGATTCCTTTGCTAAGGCGTTAAGAAGTCTGACAATTCTGGTGGTTAGTGCTTGGGGTATTGTAGCACTCCAACAACAAACCTTGCTGAATAAAAATCAAGCTGAAACAAAGGCTCAGATACAAGAGGCTGAAAAAGAACAAGGTTTGTTACTGAAGGTTGCTAAATATGCTCCTACCTTTGGCTATAGCAATCTCGTTGCTGATTGGACTTTTTTAAATTTTGTTCAGTACTTTGGTGACAATGCGGCGAGAAATCAACTGGGCTATGGGTTAAGCCCTCAGTTTTTTCAAGCTGTAGTGGAGCAAGATCCCCGTTTTGTGAAGGCCTATCTCTACCTTGATCCAGCAACGACCTTGTTTGCAGGACAACCCGCTATTAGTGTTAAAATTATGAACCAAGGCACAAAATCATTATCGCCTCGCATCCCAGACAGTTATCTCGTGTGGATGTATAAAGCAGTTGATGAATTACTATTTTTAGGTAATTCTCAACAAGCCCAAAAAGATTATGAAACTGCCGCTCAATGGTCATCCTTCCAAAATGATGAGCACAGCCGTAGTATTGGTCGTCGAGCCACGGAAACTGCTCAGTTTCTAGCCAAAAATCCTGATAGTGAGAAGGCGCAGGCAAGTTCCTGGTTAATGATTTTAGCCAATGCCAAGGATCAAAAAACCATGCGTATTGCCCTAGACAATATTCGGCGATTAGGGGCTGAAGTTAAGTTTGAAGGCAATCGAGTCCTCGTTAAATTTCCCGAACAAGATTAATCAACAATGATGATTACTGAGACTCCTCTGATAGATTGGCATCCCGAAGCCTATCAGTTTCTTCTAGCAGAAAATTATGGGCAAGTAGTCACTTGCTATGAACAGTTATTAGAGCAGGAACCGACTCATTTATTTCATTATTGGTATTTAGGATTAGCCTATCTCTTACAAGCAGAAGAAGAGCAAGCCCAGTTAACGTGGTTTATAGCTTTACATGAACAGGGAGAAGAAACCTTTGAAAAGCACTTACAGGATCTTGTCACTGTCCTTGACCAAGAAGCAGAACGCCAAGAAACAGGTCGAAATTATCGGCTTGCCTGGTTAGTTCGCGGTCATTGTCGTGAGCTAAAACCTGATTTTTTAGATAACCTGCTTAAGTTGCTCTATTTAGAAAGTAAAATAGGTAATACTATTTTTGATAAATTTGAAGATTGGCAGGTATTAGAGCTAATTGAAGGAGAATTAGGGGCTACAGTTACGGAAGATTTATGGGTTAAAGTGATTACTGAAATTCTTCAGCATCCTACCGTTGGTAGTGTTAGCTTTGCTCAGGCTTGTTTAAAGCGGACGAAGAATGCCCCCCTTATTCTCAAAGCGGTGATTGAAATCGCAGGACAAAAAGGGTTTGACCAAAATTATCCCCTTTATTCGGCAGATTTATTGCGGGCTTGTTTGGCTCAAGACCCGAACAATTTACTGTTACTCAAAACCTTATTTTGGTTTTATGCCAATGCGTATGCCTTCCAAGATGCTTTTCAGGTTGCTAACGAATTTATCTCAAAAAGCCCATCTCTCGTAACTCAACTTCTTGGTAATTATTATCATTTATTTGTTTGTTTATCTAAATCAGACTGGATACAACTAGTCACTTATGGAGAAAAACATATTGGATTATTAGAAGATTTTTGTAATAGCCAAGATTTAGAAATTGAAGAATGCTTTGTTGATGCCCTAATGGTTATTGCTCAACCCTTACTTTACTTGAGAGATAAGCCTCAAGAAAACCGCCATTTATTAAATCAAATTGGCAAGATATTTCAAGAAAATTTGTTGGCAGGTGCTGGTTTTCAGATATTGTCTTTTGCAAATCCTTTAACCAGTAATCGCCCTCTAAAGGTAGGATATATTGGACATACCTTAAAAAGTCATTCTGTGGGTTTGTTGAGTCGTTGGTTGATTCATTACCATGATCCAGAAATCGTCCAGTCACATATTTATTCCTTGAATCTTTATCGAGACTATATCACAGAAGAATGGTTTGAAAAAAAAGCCAATAAATTTTATGCCATTGGACGTAACGTACAAGCCGCTATTAGCCAAATTGAGGCGGATGAAATTGATATTCTAGTTGATTTAGACAGCTTAACCTTTAACCTAACTTGTCAAGTAATGGCTCTTAAACCTGCTCCCGTGCAAGTGACTTGGCTCGGTATGGATGCCACAGGAATTCCTAATATTGACTATTTTATTGCTGATCCCTATGTTTTACCCAAGGAAGCGGAGACTTACTATGCGGAAAAAATCTGGCGGCTACCCCAAACCTATCTAGGAATTGATGGATTTGAAGTCGGAGTTCCTACCCTAAGGCGGGAAGACTTGGGAATTGCTGACGATGCGATTATTTTCTGGAATTTTCAAAGTGCTTTAAAGCGTTATCCCGATACTATTCGCTTACAACTGGAAATCATAAAAAACGTACCTAATAGCTATCTATTCGTCAAAGGTAGAGGCGACCAAAGTGTAACACAACAGATGTTTAAGCAATTTGCTGAAGAAGTTGGCTTAAATTCAGATCGTCTCCGCTTTATGGATTTAGAAAAAACGGAAGCGGCTCATCGAGCAAATTTGATGTTGGGAGATGTTGTTTTAGATACCTACCCTTATAATGGGGCCACAACCACATTAGAAGTTCTCTGGACAGGCCTTCCTTTGGTAACGCGGGTAGGAGAGCAATTTGCGGCTCGTAATAGTTATGGATTTATGATGAACGCAGGTGTTACAGAGGGGATTGCCTGGACAGACGAGGAATATGTAGAATGGGGAATTAAACTGGGGACGGATGAAAAACTCCGTGAACAGATTAGTTGGAAATTGCGTCAAGCTCGCCAAACCTCCCCTCTATGGCAGGGCAAACAGTTTACCCGTGAGATGGAAAAGGCTTATCGTCAAATGTGGGAGATTTATCTTAATCAAACTCTGTAGTTATTTATTATTGGTTTACATTCCTGATTGGCTCCTAATAATTATGATGATTTCATTTCAGGTTTCTTTAGAATCTCAAATTGATTCTGCCCTATGTTCTGGCGATTATCAAACAATCATTAATCTTTGTCAAATACAGTTGGAGTCTCGTCCTGAACTCCTAAATTCATACTGGTATTTAGGGTTAGCTTATTTTCTGCAAGGTGATGAAGAAGAGGCTCAGTCTATTTGGTTAAACCCACTATTAGAAGGCATATTGGATAGTTCTCTGAATTGGCAAGAGGATTTTCTTTGGATTATTGAGAAGGTTCTTTTGATTGAATTAGATAAAGGTAACTTTTTAATGGCTAAAAAGCTCCAAGATATTATCCAAGAAATTGATAGTGGATATTGTAATGAAATTTTAAATGAAGCTTTACAATTAAAAGTTAAGCAATTATCCGCAGAAGGAATTAGTTTTTTGTTAGAGATGCAATTGGTAGAAGCCAGTAATAAACTTAATCAAGCACTTAAACTAGATAGTAATAATCCTGAATTATGGGGACATCTGGCAAATGTTTATTTACAAATGGAGTTATATGAAGAAGCACATAAAGCTATTGAAATAGCATTAAAAATTGAGCAAAATCAGTTTCTTTATTATACTTTGGGACTGATTCTAGAAAAATTAAATGATCAAAAGCAAGCAATTTTAAATTACCAGAAGGCGATTCAATTAGATTCTAAGTATCTAAATGCTTATGTTAGGCTTGGCCAAATTTATGCCCAACAAGAAAATTTGCAAAGCGAAGAGCAGATGTATCGTCGTGCGATTACAGAAATTCCTGAGCATTATAGTTGCTTTTTAAATTTAGCTAATTTGTTGCTAGAACAAGTTCAACGAAACTCTGATTTACAGACAACCCCAGAAGAGCTAGGTGCTATTTGCCAACTTTATCAGCAGGCATTGTGCCGACATAAAAACGAGCCAGCTATTTATCGAGGTTTGGCTGAAATCTACAGGCTTTTAAAACAACGGGATCAGCAAATTTTGTATCTGGGAGAATTAGCTTATAGTCAAAGTGAAGATGCGGTTGCTGTTCAGTACTATTTAGACTACTATCAACAACATCCTGAAGACGTAAGTATTTATGATAAACTTTTTGTCTGTTATAAGCATTTAGGAGAATATGAAAAAGCAATTACTATTAAACGACAAGAAATCCATCAATTTGGTCATCAGACTAAATACTATAATGATTTGATCAATCTTTATCATGAATCACTAGAAATAGATAATGCCTTAACTATTATCAATGAAGCAAAAGAGAAAATTCCCCAAGACTCCTTATATTTTCAAAGTGCTAAACAATGGATTTTGCCAATTATTTATAAAAATACGGAAGAAATTGATTATTATCGTCAGCATTTTACAGAACATTTAGAACGATTTATTGAACAATCAGGAATTAAAAATTCCGAAAAGCTTAGTCCTGAGCAGATCCAAAATCTGGCCAACTTGGTCGGTAACAAAACTAATTTTTATTTACAATACCAAGGGAAAAATGATTTGTCTCTTCAACGTCAATATGGAGAGTTTGTTTTCCGGATTTTAGGATTACGATTTCCCCACTTAACTCAGCCTCTTTTATTATCTCCTGGGTTGCCTTGCCGTAAAATACGAGTGGGTTATCTTTCGGCCTCTATGTATCATCAAAGTGCAGGACGAACAACCTTCGGATGGCTCAAATACGCTGATCATAGTCAGTTTGAGATCTATACCTATGCAATTAACTCACAGTTTGATAACATGACAGAGAAATATCGTCTTTTCAGTGATCATTTTAAATATTTAGCGAAAGAAGATGTTAGTGAAGTAGCAAAGCTTATTTTAAAGGATAGATTAGATATTTTAGTTTTACCGGATATTGGTATGACTCCTATCATGACGATTTTTGCGGGTCTGCGCTTGGCTCCTATTCAATGTACAACCTGGGGACATCCTATTACGAGTGGCTTACCCACTATAGATTATTTTTTGTCTGCTGATGGTATGGAACCTCATAACGGAGAAACTCACTATACTGAACAACTCGTCCGTTTACCTCATATCGGTGTGGCTTATGAAAAACCCATTATTCCTCTTGAACCTCGATCTCGCAGTGATTTTGGGTTTTCTAGTCATGCTATTCTTTATCTCTCCTGTCAGTCTTCGTACAAATATCTACCGCAGTATGATTATGTGTTTGCGCGTATTGCTTTAGGTGTTTCTGATGCCCAATTTATTTTTGTTGAATCAGGTCATAGTCAAAGAATCACACAAATCTTTAAGAATCGTCTTCATCAAGTCTTTGATTCTGTTGGTTTAGATGTTGAACAATATTGTAAGTTTGTTCCTCGGCTAAAAGCTCGTGATTTCTTGTCCCTTCATCTCATGTCTGACATTTTTTTGGATACTTTCGCCTGGTCTGGATGTAATTCGGCCCTTGAGGCTGTTGCTTGTGGTTTACCGATGGTGACTTGTCCGGGAGAATTTATGCGGGGCCGCCATGCCTATGCTATTCTTCAACAATTAGGAATAGAAGAAACGATCGCTACTGATGAAGAAAATTATATTCAATTAGCCATCAAATTAGGTGTAGAGAAGTCATGGAGAGAATCTATAAAAGAAAAAATTCAAGCTAATCATCATCAGGTATTTGAGAGGCAGGAGGTTGTAACTGCTTTAGAAGAGTTTTATCATCAGGCAATCCAGCAATGTCTATTGTCTAATACAGGAAGTTTACTGGAGCATGGCAATTCTATCTAATAACTCTTGAACTTTCGGATATAGTTCCTTAATTTTTAAAAGATATTTAGTCCAAAACATTGCTAATTGATCATTTTTAATATAGTGATAAGCGACTACTAATTCGTAGGCAGGTAAATAAGAAATAAAACCTTTATCAAAAGATTCATCATTAAGTTGTTGGTAACATTGAAAACATTGTTTATAATAAAAAATTGCTCCACCGTAAAAACTTAATTGACTAAGAATTTTACCGTTGAGATATAATAAAGGTGGATAATTAGGAAACCACTGTAATCCAACTTGAGCAATTAAAGAACTTAAATCATAATCGTTGGTATTTAAGGTTTGTAAGCCTAACATTAATAGCCAGGTTTGTAAGCCCCTATCCTTGTCGGGTTTTTCCTGAGTTATTAATTTAGGTAATAAATAATCATAGACTTTTTGATAGCAATCTTCAGCTTTTTCCAGTTGATTAATTTCTCTATATAATCCCTCTAAGGTTAGCATTAAATTTAAATCTAGTATTTCAGGATTATTGGTTAATTTTTCTAATAATCTAATTCTTTCCTTCGCTCTTGTGGCAAGGGCATTAGGGGAGTATCCATAGTGAACGAGATGAATGCCGTTTAGCAATTGAATATTATTTAGACCTACTATAATTTCGTGGTAATCTCCTACATAATAACTGTCGCTATGACGATACAATTTAATTCCTGTATGATTCGTTTCATTTTTTAAATAAAATTCTTGTATTTCAATCTGATAACCGTCAATTTTTGAGTTATTTAGAAGGGATGAAAAAGAAAAATTTATATCTGTAATTACCATTTCTTCATCAGCGTCTAAAAATAGAACCCATTCGCTCCTAATTTGCTGTAAAGCAAAATTTCTTGCTTTAGCAAAGCTGTCACACCACTGAAAGTGCAAAATTCTAGCTCCATATTGTTCGGCGATCGCCAAAGTTTGATCTGTGGAACCAGTGTCCACAACAACTAATTCATCAATATAATTTTTGACACTATTTAAGCATCGTGATAAATTATGCTCCTCATTCTTGGTAATTACACAAAAAGATAATAACATTACATTAAAAGATAAGTGATATCAAGGTAAGTAATTTAATTTGGGGGAAGGATTAAAACACCTTTTTGGTTAAATTGAAAAACACGATCAGCATTACCACGAAAAAGACAAATCCATGAGGCAACATTGCCTGTGTGATTAATGATGTATTGAGATTGCGATAATAAGTGGATTACTGCGAGAAGAAGCTTGGCAAACTGATAATTGTCCAAGCCAAACTGTTTTAAAAGCCTAGGATTTGCGTGTAAAGGAACATCATCTTGGGTCACGGGCATTTCCTCTATAAAAAAACACTGTTTAGCAAAATTTGACATAAACATATCCCTAATTTGTTGCTGATCGGTTTGAATAAGCACTCGATAATTAGGATGCTGGATTAACAGTTTTTGAGTTATCCTGATGTAGGATACAGGATTAGCTAAATCAACTTCTGAAAATTTATCAGTTCCCCGATAACAAATACTAATTAATTGCGAAAAATCAATATCATATTTTTGAATAAGCTGGGATTGAATTGCTAAAATTTCTTGATTTAAACTAAAATAACGATTAATTAGGGGAGTATAGCCTATAAAACTATAGTCCTTGTAAATACCATGATGATTTTGTCTTAATAAATATTTTTGACTGATCATTAATGAGGTTGGATGAGTATCAAAAAAATGAGGATAAACATTAACTTCATTTGAAACTTGATCGGAGGTTTTGTAAGCATTAAAACCTGAAGAGAAATCCAGAGAATTTGGTATAATTCCACGATTGTACAAATCAATAATTGCCCAAAGAATGACCGTACAATTAGAAAAAAAACCTTTGTTCCAGCCACAATACAAGACTTTTTCCTGCTCTGAATAAATATTATTCATTCCGAAATCATAAAAATCTTCTGAATTCTTTTGAACAGAAGTCTCTTGATGATTGTTTTCTGGTGCGGAAAGTTGAGTTCGATGAATAGCAATAATATTAAGGCAATTTTCTAAATCTTCAAGATTGTCAATGGGAACTAAGTTTTGCAGATAGGGTTGATAGCGGAATAGCAAATAACCTTGATCAATTAAGTAATTAGCAACAATTACATTACTATTTTGAGAACCTGAAATATTTTCATAGAGAATAGTTGGCGAAAACTGAATCAATATCTGTTGACTCCCCATCAAAACGGCTAATTCATGGCCTTCAGCATCAATTTTAATAAAATCTACTTGTTGTAAACACTCATTGCTAATAAGGCTATCCAAAGTAAAGCAGTCAACTACTTCTACTTTTTCCTCATTTATTAAATAGGTATCTTCAGCAATAATTGTGTTGATTTCGGAAGCTGAATGAAGAGCTAGTTTTCTTTCGCCAACAGAATCACTAGCGGCTCCTGCGTAAATTTTAACCCAGTCAAAATGATTGATGCGACAAGTTTCCTGTAAACACTGAACACAGCCCGAAAACGGTTCAACAGCAATAACCTTACCCGTTGCTCCCACCCGTTGCGCAGCACTAAACGTATAAACACCGACATTTGCCCCAACATCAATAACCGTCATGCCAGGTTGAATTTTATTGCGCCAAAACTCCATTTCATTTTCAAACCAGTCACCTTCTGCCATCAAAACACCAGTGACAATACTACTTAAACTAGCTTGAATTGCTAATAAAATATCAGCTTCAAAGACAATATAGGTAAAAAAAGATTTACTGTCTAACTTAGTCCATTGCCATGCTAGAGCATTGCTATCATTTTGATTATGATGAAGAGCGGTATTCAACCAGTAATTAGCTTTTTCTTCATTCCCCAATGTTCGATAAGCTAAATAGAGAGCCTGAAAAATTTGAGGATGATTTGGGTTTAATTCCTTTGCTCGATATAAATTTAAAAAACCCTCCCATTGTTGGCGCATTATTGCATATAAACCTAAACCTAAACAAAATTCCCAAGTGCTTGAAAAATAATGATAAGCATTGTACAGCCAGCGCATTCCTCCTTCGTTATAAAGATAGGTTGTTGAGTAGCGTAAGGCCTCGCTCAATAACATTAAAATTCGATCTTTATAGCTTGTTTCTTGTACAATTCTTAATATTAAATTTGACGATAACTTTTGAGAGTTAGGAGGAAAATAAATAACATCAACAGAGTCTTGATTTTGTTGATTTTCTTCGGTTTGTTCTAAAGTATTTAACCAGGCAAATAAAGCTTCAACTTTTGCTTCTTCTACCTGACCCGTCATGGACAACAGAAAAGATAAATGAGCCACACATAAAGGATCCGTTTCTAATTCCCATCCAGTTTGGAGAGATTCTGAGGCAATGTCTAAATATAAAGCACGTAACGATAAGTCTTGACAGTTTTCAGCTTCAATGAGCGCAATTACTGCAACGTTATTAAAATCTCTTGCTGATTGTGGCTCTTCCCAATTTGTTGTTTCTAAAATCCTAGTTAGAGTCTCCAGACAAGTCGCATCAATTTCTTGGCATTTCGTTGTTATATACTTGAGATAAGTCTGGGTTTCGGAATACATAAGTGGTTTTACCTAGATAACTGCTAAAGTTGAGAATTAATCAAAAAATAACAAGATCAATGGTAACTATTCAGGTGCTTCCATTGACAAATCGCAAAAATGTGAATTAAGAAGCGAAAAATCGTTTTAGTGAGAATTCGGCCTGTAATTGGGGGTATTTTGTAGTTCACCCACATCTTCGGTAAAATGTCAACTCCTCGAACTAAATAACAGCAATTCTCATTATGGAATTTTAAGCCCGATGAAGCGTCTCTTATTGATATTGAGTCTCAATAATGATGCCTGAAAGCCCTATTCTTCCGTTGAAGCAATGCTGTTTACCTTGGGGTTGAAGTCAAAATGAGAATTGCTACCTAAGCAATTATAAGATAATCAACTCCTAAATTCAATGACATTGCTTTCTCTTTTGGTTGATTGTGCTCAATTGGCATTTACTTGAAGGGCCTTTTGGTAAAACGCCTCTAGTCCTTCAACACACTGTCTATCTTCATATAATTTTCCATGAGAACTGGTTATTTGTTCACGGATCATTTGTCGCCAATCTTTATCTTCTCCTAATCTTACCGCAATT
>JACCDQ010542279.1_pt1 | contig 13109 bp, 6 predicted proteins | sample 7446031 | NCBI WGS metagenome assembly JACCDQ01 (sample SAMN15323442, study PRJNA562643) | freshwater metagenome | isolation source: river surface water | place: USA:Blue River Watershed | collected 2017-08-17 | reverse complement strand
GATGTTGGTTTGATCGGTGGCGGAGCCTACCCCCAACCTGGTGAAATTTCTTTGGCGCACAACGGTGTGCTCTTTCTTGATGAATTGCCTGAATACAAAAGACATGTCCTAGAAGTACTGCGCCAACCATTAGAAGATCGTTCTGTCAATATTTCAAGGGCACGCTTCTCTATTGATTTTCCGGCCAACTTTATGCTAGTTGCCGCCATGAATCCTTGCCCGTGCGGCTACCACAACCATCCTGAAAAATCGTGCAGTTGTCATCCGAATGCCATTCAACGTTACCTACAGCGCATTTCTGGCCCACTGCTTGACCGCATTGACATGCACATCGAGGTAAGCCCCGTCAAACACCAAGAACTCAAACTGGTGCAAGAAAGCGAGCAAAGTGGCGCCATTCGCCAACGTGTTATGGAGGCCCGAAATTTACAAATTGAGCGTTACGCCCAAAGTTCCCAGATTCATGCCAATGCCCAAATGTCAAGAAAAGATGTCGCTAAGTTTTGCCAACTCGACGAAGCCGGCAACACATTGCTACAATTAGCCATGAAAAAACTAGGTTTATCTGCCCGCGCCTATGACCGCATCTTAAAAGTTGCCCGCACCATCGCCGACCTCGACCAAGAAAAACATATCATGGTCAAGCACCTCAGCGAAGCTATTCAGTATCGGAATTTGGACAGGAGTAGTTAGATTAATTCGTGAAAGAATTAACTATTGATTTTTAATACATCTGCACGGCATGCCATGGGACTTGTAATAATTTTGATCAAACCATGCATTGCTGCCATTTATTCCAAAGTACCTAACGCCACCATTGGTTAACGCCGTTTGAGTTTGATATTGACCAAAACTATTTTTTGCAGTAAAGTAGGCACCACTACTACCAAAGCTCGTTAACATACCAGGAAGCGTTAGTTTAAGAGGGGAAGCAAAGGCACCAGCAGCATTATTACTACTCCAAGTTTGTCGCTCAGCTTCCCATTCTGCTTCTGTAGGTATCCTGAATCCTGCCGGACAAGGATTACTAGCGGGATTTGACCCAACCCATAGTGAATTGTTGGGTGTACTTAACCAATCATTAGACCCATCGGTAGGGAATATCCATAAATTATTTGGCGGTACAGCGGTTGTAGATTTTGTATTGGTAACCCCTGAACTGTTATTATTAGTAAGGTATTGCGTTTGATGTCCATCAGCTGGTCTTCCCCATTGATAATAATCACCATAAGCTTCTGTATCAGTTGAACTTAAGGCAACTCTTGAAGCACCCAAATTTCTATCTAACCAAATTCTTCCCGTTGCTGTTGTCACTGTGCCGTAAACCCATGGCTTTGCTATTATTTTTCCTCTTTCATCTATGCCTTTTCCGTTGTTTTTTGCACCTTCTTTACTGACAAGCGTTGTTGATGTTTCAAGGATACTCATACTACCATCAGGTGAAACACCACAAGTCGATAGCGTGGCTGCAGTTGAAAACGTAGCACATGTTCCGTTTGATACCAGAACTTTATATTCTCCTGTAAGCGTTGGCGTAAAGGTATTGTTCGTCTGACCAGAAATAGCCAAATTATCTTTATACCAAGCATAAGACGTTTGACCCGATGTTGTGCTTAGGGTCGTTTTATTGATACACCCATCACCAAGAACGGTAAGTGGTGCTGAAGGCACGGCATTCACAGAGGTGGTAATCGTATTAGATGTAACGTAATTCGTATTACTTAGCCCGAACCTTGAGGCAGAGGCATTGTAATTTTGTAAAATCTCATTTACGGATAATGCTTTCGTATAGAAATAAGCAGCACCCATTTTACCATTAAATGGCGTACATCCTCCACCATCACCGTAATTATCACCTATGGCTGTATATGAGCCATTTGGTGCAGATGGTGTACTAAAGGTTGCAGTATTCGCTAAAGTACCGTTAATGTAATATTTATAGGTGGTTGGAGATGTTCCAGTGATAACCATTGTACATAATTGCCAACCTGAAGAAAAATTGGCCGTTGGAGAAGTGCTCCCGAGCCAACTTTGGCCAGCTAATAACATACCAGGGAAAGTGCCAGGACAAAATCCATTCCCGCCCCCTGCACCAAAAGTGTAACCAAAAGATGCTCCATTTTTCATAAAAGATCCTTGAGTGGTTCCTGGTGTAATATAAACCCATGCTGACATACTTATTTCCGTAGTAGCCGAAGTAACTTTCGCAAGTAACATAGGATTTGCGGTCCCATTAAATTGAAATACCCCACCATTTTGGGTTGAAAAAGTTTGATTTGAATTTATTGTTGCATTCCTACCATAACCGCTCAAATCGTACCATGTTGTCCCTGAGGTATAACTGGAAGAATTGGAAGCATCAAGCCACAAGGCCAATGTATTATCTGAAACAATGTTGGAAGCGCCTGAACAACTAACTTGAATTACGTCATTATTACTTAAAGTTGTAGTCGTAAAAGTTGCACCAGTAGCTCCACTAATTACCACATTATTTTTATACCATTGATAAGTAGGTGATGGAATTCCTGTGGTGGTCGCCGTAAAAGTTACCGAGGTGCCCGCACAAACTGGTCCTGTTGCACTTGATGTGATGCTCACAGTGACTGGTAAAAAAATGGTTTGCGTTGCTTCTAATGAGGCTTGTTCGGCAGTTGTTAAATTTTTTGGAAACATCATTATTTCGGAAATGTTCCCATTAAATTGTCTTTGTAACATGTCACCTCTTATTCCAACATTTATAAAATCAGTAGTACCATTCATAATTGGCTGTGCACTTTTAGTTCCTTTTAACGTACCATTTATAAAAATGGAAGAAGGGGTAGCCGTACCGATAAGTCCAGTTATGACTTTAGTGTCAGAAGTATGTTCATTAGAAAAGGCACCGTTACCTCCGGATGCATCCACCCAATATCCTTTGTGATTTGTAGTGGGGTCATAACATAGTCCCCATCCCCCAGAATTTCCGGTAGAAATCATCCCTGAGATGTAATCAATACATCCTACATTTTGAGCAACTGAATTAATCGTTGCCAAGGTTTGTGCACTATAGTTTACAGTTGCCGTTGACCTTAAGTAAGCATTCGTACCATTAAAATAAATGGTTGGGTATCCATTCAGGTTATTGATACTTCCTGAAGTAATGATGCTTGCAGTAGCGTTGTTTGAAAAAACATGAACACCATTACCACTCTGATCATACCAAACGGCCACAGCTGCATTGGTAGATCCAGAAATAACAGTACTTAAAGCATTTGCGCTTGCCGCTGCGATGGCAGCATTATAGGTGCCAACAGGTGCTGATATTTTCGAATTTAAGCTAAAAAATTTCGTGCTTGCGTCTGGATATACATCGTAAAAGGTTGTGCCTATTTTGATCCTAACTAACGGCCCTGTATAACTTGAACTTAGTTGACGAATTGAATATGCGACCGAAGCAGGTGCTACACTTGTTAAGCCAACATTATTCAGTGTATTCTGTGCATTGGAAATGAATACGTAAAAAACGAAGACTAGGGTGAGGATTTTTTTCATTTGTAAATTCTATTTTTCAATTGAATTTTCATCAATAACAGTAATCAAATTGAATACGATCACCTACTACAATCACATATCCATTGTTATTTGCAGGCGTATAGGTAACCGTTGAACCACTAACAGTGTATGCATTATTATTTGTGCGCACGCCATTGATAAACATCCAAACTTTCGTGTTCATAGGTGTCTGAGCTAATGTGAAACTAGTTTGTGCAGCGGTTGCAGTAGCTTGATCAGTTGTAGGTCTTACGGCCGCAGAAATTGTAATTGCACCTGCATTGTTCGTAATCGTAATAGCTGTACCCGCTGTAAGTGTGGCTCTTGTAAATCCTGTGCCATTTCCTATATCAATTTGACCATTTGCAGGTGTTGAACTAAGACCTGTTCCGCCATTGGCAACTGCTACTGTTCCAGACAAACTACTTGCGGATGGTGAAACCCATGTTAGGGTTCCACTTCCTGTTGTAGATAAAACTTGTCCTGTTGTACCGTGTGTATTTGGATAGGTAACCGCGCCTGCTGTCAGTGTTCCGCTTGTTTTCACATTGGTAACACTTGTATTTCCTAATTGAATCGCATCACTTGCAGTGGCAATAGCATTATAACCTATTGCAGTGGCATTTGTAAAGTTATTGCTTTGAGGCCTAGCATTGTTACCTATAAAAGTACTATTAGTATACACAGAATTACCCGAAACAATTCCCGCTTTATAACCAACCCCTGTGTTTCCATTCCCTGATGTTTGACCTTGCAATGCATTTGCGCCAATTGCCGTATTCTCACTACCTGTTAAAGAATACGCTGCATCAGCGCCAACAATTGTGTTGAAACTTCCCGCTGAATTTTCAACTAGCGTTGCGTGACCAATCGCAGTATTGCGTTGTCCACTGACATTATTTCTAAGTGCTTCGTCTCCAAATGCTGCATTTCCAACTCCGTATGAGTTGTTTTTTAAAGCAGAATAACCAAATGCACTATTGGCAACTCCTCCGCCATTATTTAAAAGGGCTTCTTTACCAACTGCTGTACTCCATGATTCTTGCCCACCTCCTCGACCAATTTGGATATCATGTACTGTTAACGTGTAACTACCTAAATTCACAGCACCGGTTGCGCCAGAATAAGGTACTCCTGGGGATGATGCCCAAGAAGCAGCACTACCATTCGTCGTTAAATATTTTCCGCTATTTCCACTTTGAGATGGAAGTCCAGATGTTGTTATCGCATTCGTAACAAATGCCGTTGTTGCCACTTGAGTAGTATTTGTGCCCACTGAGGCAGTTGGTGCAGTTGGCGTTCCAGTAAATGTTGGTGAAGCAATAGGTGCTGCACCTAAGTTTGACAAAGCTCCAGTTGCTGTTGTTGATCCTGTTCCACCATTTGCTATGGCAAGAGTTCCAGATAAAGTCGAGGCAGAAACAGCTGGCGGAGCCCAAGATGCAACACCTGAAGCATTCGTTGTTAATACTTGTCCTGCAACGGAATTATGTGTATTTGGATAAGTTACAGTACCTGCAGTGAGTGTTCCGCTTGTTTTAACATTTGTTATTGCTGTTGAACCAGCGATTGTAACACCGTCAGCACCGAGCTGTATAGTATTGTTTCCTGATGTCACTGCTTGATAACCGATTGCGGTAGCATTTGTATGACCTGCTGAGGAAAAAGCTCCTAATGCCGTGGAATTGTTTGCACCGCTATTTGCAGCTAAACCAATAGCAACAGCTTGTGCACCCTGGCCGCCTTGTGCAGCGTTAGAACCGATTGCAACGGAGTTGGCTCCTTGATTCGAATTACCAGCCACGTATCCGATAGCAACAGATTGACTTCCTTGATTAGTTTGTCCTGTTCCATTTCCAATACCAACTGCACCAGCACCTTGATTGGTTACGCCAGAGGAAGCACCAATTGCGACCGATGTTCCCGATAAGCCTAATGCCGCTTTTACACCTGAAATCGTCGTTTGTCCGGTACCACCATTCGCTACTGCAACTGTTCCGGTTACATTTGCTGCTGATCCGGCAATGTTTCCCGAAACCTTACTACCTGAAACAGCTGTAATTTTTGAATCTGTAACAGCGCCATCAACAATTTTCGAAGTAGTTATTGCATTAGCGGCAACTACGGGAGCTGCAGCTGTTCCACCTAAATCTCCAGCCAATTGAATTTTACCTTTTGTACTTGTGGTTGCATCAGGAGTTGCTCCACTTGTTACCTGCGCATCAACGTATGTTTTTACCGCATTTTGTGTTGGGTATAAAACATCACTTGTGCCCAAAGTTGTTGCTGTAGATTTATTAGATAAATCTTCTTTTAGTAAATCCGCATTCGTGCGATTGGTCACCTCAGTTGCTAAGTTGGTAGTTAAGGTGGCATCTGCGGCAGTTCTTGCGGAAGCCTCAGCGTTCAGGTTTGTTGTTAAAGTAGCATTTGCAGACGTGCGGTTTGTTACTTCTGTTGCAAGATCAGAGGCTAAAGTTGCATCTGCGGCAGCTCTTGTTGCGGCTTCAGCATTAAGGTTCGCCGTTAAAGTTGCATCTGCAGCAGCTCTTGTGGCAGCTTCAGCGTTAAGATTTGTTGTAATTGTGTTGTTTGCAGTAGTGACAAACTCAGTGGTTGCCACTTGAGTTGTATTGGTTCCCGCCGCAGCTGTTGGAGCTGCTGGTGTGCCTGTAAATGTTGGTGAAGCAACCGGTGCTTTTAAGGCAAGACCAGGTACCGTTGGTGCAGCAGCTGTTCCACCTAAATCTCCAGCCAATTGAATTTTACCTTTCGCACTTGTGGTTGCATCGGGTATCGCTGCATTGTTCAGTTGAGTGTCTACATAGCTTTTAACCGCATTTTGTGTTGGGTATAAAACATCACTTGTGCCCAAAGTTGTTGCTGTAGATTTATTCGATAAATCTTCTTTTAGTAAATCTGCATTCGTGCGGTTGGTCACCTCAGTTGCTAAGTTGGTAGTTAAGGTGGCATCTGCGGCAGTTCTAGCGGAAGCTTCAGCGTTAAGGTTTGTTGTTAATGCAGCATCTGCATTTGTACGGTTGGTAACTTCAGTTGCCAAGTTGGTAGTTAAGGTGGCATCTGCTGCAGTTCTTGCGGCAGCTTCAGTGTTAAGGTTTGTTGTTAATGTAGCATCTGCATTAGTACGGTTCGTAACTTCTGTTGCCAAGTTAGTAGTTAAAGTGGCATCGGCGGCAGCTCTAATTGCAGCTTCGTTGTTTAATCCGGTTATCCCGGCAGCTGCACTCGCGTCAACGTAGGTTTTGACTGCATTCTGAGTTGGGTATAAAACATCACTAGTGCCTAGGGCAATTGTTGTAGATTTATTGGCTAAATTTTCTTTCAACAAATCGGCATTCGTGCGGTTTGTTACCTCAGTTGCTAAGTTCGTCGTTAGCACCGCATCTGCGGCTTCTGCGTCTAATTCATTTTGATCAACGTCAGCTTGAACAGCGGCTACAGCATTGATAGCGTTTAGTGCATTAGTTGCAACCGTGGCCTGAAGTGCAGCAGTATTGGCATTAACTGTATTAATATTCCCATCGACATAAGTTTTTACAGCATTTTGAGTTGGAAAAAGAACATTACTCGTACCTAAAGTAGTAGACGTGGACTTGTTTGCTGTATTTTCTTTTAAATTGAGCGCTGCTGTATTTGCCGTTGCGTTATTGTTTACAGTATTTTGAAGCGCATTGATATTGTTTTGCAAAACTAAATCTGCTGCGTCAGCATCTAACTCATTTTGATCGACATCGGCCTGAACAGCTGCGATGGCATTTTGATTATTCAAAGTGGCTGTTTGAAGTGCTGCATTCGCTGTATTTAAACCAGCGTCAACATATGTTTTCACCGCATTTTGTGTCGGATACAAGACATCACTTGTACCTAGGTTTGTAGCCACCGATTTATTTGAGATGTTTTCTTTTGAATCAAGTGCTGCTTGTGTGGCCAAGCTAATAGGTTTGTCTAAATCACTTGTGTTATCTACGTTGTCGAGACCTAAATTCACTTTAGCCTCTTGAATAGTTGTTGCATTCGTACCGCCGTTTTCAATCGGAACGATGCCGGAAATGGTTTCTGTAGACTGTGCATAAAATGCATAAGGTATATATTCTAACTTTTGCGAACTTATTTGAACAAAAGCTGAACACTGTCCATCTACATCAAGATTCACCTCCAAAATTTTCTGGTCTGTACCCCATGCTATCGCTGAGAAATTTGCAGCAAAACCGCCAGTTTGTGTACCGTTACCAATCACTAAATTGACCATTCCAAATTCGTCGGTAGCAATCTGAACTTTTTCTTGATATTCTAATTGAGAAAATTCATTCAAAATGGAAAATTGCAAACAAATATTTTGATTGGCTATTGGCGCATTTGAATTATTTACACCCGGAATGATCTCTCCTGATGGTTGATAAATGACTGCCTGATACGTGAGCCCTTTTGTTTGCGCAAAAAGTTGACTTGAAAATAAGACTGCAAGAAATAGATAAATATTTTTCATAATTCTAACCTTTGAAAATTTATTTGATATTAAAATGGAGACCAAAAATGATTTGCTGATTGGTAATTGATAAGCGTTCTGTTGTTTCGTTATTCAAAAAATAACTTTTACCAATGCTGTAACCCAGACTTATGTAGCCAATACTATTGAACTGATATCCTAATTGAAGTTTGGTAAATGGTTCAAGTTTTGCACCTGAAAACTCCTCTTCTTTTCTCAAATTATACAACTGTCCGTTGATGGCTTGTTGACCATATAATATCGTTGACAAATTGAACCCGGCATGCCAAGAAACAAGGAGGTTCTCCAAAATAGAAGCACGGTATTCAAGCGCATTTTGAATGCCAATAAACTTTGTTTGCCATGAATAATTATTTGCACTTGATCGTGCATAAGCATTATATTCATTCAGATTTAGGCCAATATTATAAAACAATTTATCTGTCTGAAGTTGCTTGGCAATACCTAAATCATAAAAATTACCTGACCCACTTTCTAACGAACTTGTCATCGGAGCAGAACTTTTAAATTGATAGCTTGAAAAGCTTCCCCCTGAAAGGAAATAAAAATTTTGAGCTTTTGCATTCAGTACGATTGTACTCAGCGCTATTAGTAGAAACGTTATTCTCATTTTGTTTTGATTATCGAGGTTGTGTAATTTAAATTTTGTGATTTTAAAGTAACCTTGTAAGTGCCAAAAGGCAATGCGCCTGGCTCTAACGAGAGCAAATTATTTTCAACAAGGACTTGCTCTGAGTAAAGCAGCTGACCAAGCATATCGTACAACTCTAATAGAACCGGACCATCAATTTTTACTAAGAACTGAAAATGGATGACCGAATTAAAAGGGTTAGGATAGGTTGAAACTTGAATTTCGTTTTGTTCGGAGGGACTATTCTTTTTCGATAAATCTCTTTGAAGAAAGCCCTGTCCAACTTGACTTTGCCCAACTGAATAGTTCCCAATTACACTCTGCTGACCCACCGATTGCTTGACAACCACTATTGTAGGAATTTTCACAACCGTTCCTTGAGCGGCAATTGTTTGATGGCTCACAACTTGTGCAATGGAAGAAAAAGAGAGAGAAATGATGAAGAATTTAAGAACCCGCATTGAACTAAAAATTGAATTATTTCAATGCAATTCTAGGTAATTGAGTTCTGATTCTAAAAGAGAAAACAAGTGATTTTAAGGTTATAATAAGTCTTTTTAAGGTTTTATTAATACCTTTTAGTGCGACCTACAATAAGTAATAAGTACTTTTAAAAATTAAATAAGTACATCTAAACCATTAAAAAAATTAATGAAGACATTTATTGATATTACACTAATCATGAATGGGGCGTTTGGCCTACTTTGCTCCATCATTGTCTTTCTTTCCATCAGGAAAAATAGAATCGTCAATATGTACCTTGCCTTTATGATTTTGACTGTTTCCATCCGACTCATTCTGCGCGGTTTTTTTGAATTGACCGACGAAAACGAAATCATTTCGTATGTCTCAAAAAATAACATTCACTCACTCTTCATTTGTCTACCCTATTTATATTTAAAAAACCTTTTGGATGAAAATCCAAAATTCAAGTGGACCGACCTTTTACATTTTATTATTCCGACAATTGTTTGGGTTTCGGACAGATTTAGATTGTTCAACTACTTTTTCAGCGATCATTCTCAAGTCATTTTCTTGTGGCTCATTATTTCGCTCATTTTCTTCTATGTAATTCGCAGTACCTACTTAATTAAAAGTAAATTCAACTATTCACATTCACTTGGGCCTTTAGACAAGCAACAGAAAAAGCTTAAAAATTGGAGTTATCTAATTTTGGTAACCTTTTTTCTGCTAGGAATTCGGGTCGTGGTTTCACTAGTTTTATCGCAACAAGATGGCTTTGTTTCAGATCAAATATTTTTTTGGATAAACTCAGTTATCTGGTTTTTTATTTTTCTTGGATTATTTACAAACCCAGACTTATTAAACAGGTATTACACCATTATTGCACAAGAAAAACCCATATTAAGTAAATCAAAAAATTACAATAAACATTGGAAGCTTAAGCCAATATGTCGTATTACTAATGCTCAGGATTTACAATTGAGTCAAAAGATCAATGGCCAGTTAGAGGTTATTTTCAGATTAATAGATGCAGAATCTTCAGATAACAAGGCCTTTATTCAATCAGAGTTTTCAATCATAGATTTAGCAAATAAACTGAGTATCCCTAAAAGCCATGTGGTCTACGTTTTTAAGTATCATTCTAAATTAACATTCACAGAACTCAAGAAGAAAGTCCGAGTGGAGGAAGCCATAGAATTGATGAAAAACAATTATTTGAAGCAAAATACCCTTGAATCTTTATCTAAAGAAGTTGGTTTTACAACCTACAATACTTTTTACACCAGCTTTAAAGAAGAAACCGGAATGGCTCCTAATCAGTTTCTAATGAATCTCTGACAAGTTTCACTTATCGCTGACATCTCAAAACATTTCATTAAATTCGAGGTCTCTTATCAATTGAACACATGCGCAACTTTACCCTGCTCTTTTTATTTTTCATTAGCCTGTCTTCGTTTGCCCAAGACTATACCATCCGAGGATTTCTTCACGATGCCTCTAACGGTGAGCCAATCAGCGATGAACGCGTCAAATTATTGAAGCAAGACAGTACCCCTATTGCGGTGGGCTATACCAATATTGCAGGTTTTTTCTCGATTCCGAAATTAGAGATTGGGTCATACATATTAAAGGTTGAAAAAGGAAAATACGAGCGTTCATTTATGAATGTAGATATCACTCCTGCCAAAAAAATCTATGACATCGGATCTTGGAATTTGAACCTCAACACTTTACAAGTCAAGGATATCAGGGTTTCCAATGAGGCTAAAAATAAGCGTCAGCAAATTGGGATGTCTGAGATTAAGATGGACAAGCAAACGGTTGAGAAAATCCCGATGTATGGTGCTGAATCTGATGTAGTGGGAGCGCTTAGCGTTACGCCCGGTGTAGTGACTACCGGTGACCAAGGAGGCCAGTTATATGTAAGGGGCGGAACCCCCATTCAGAACAAAACCTTGCTCGATGGCATGACCATTTACAACCCGTTCCACTCTATTGGTTTTTATTCCATTTTTGAAACAGAATTGGTGAAGTCGGTCGATATTTATACCGGTGGTTTTGAATCTAAATACGGAGGGCGTATTTCTTCAGTAATGGATATTACTTACAGAGATGGAAACCGCAGTAAATTTGGCGGTAAGGTTTCTGCGTCTCCATTTATGGCAAAAGCAGTGCTCGAGGGGCCACTCGGCAAACGCAACAAAGACGGGCTTGCTCCTGGTTCTTATATGTTTACAGCCAAGCACTCTTTACTCGACTACACCAGTAAATCACTTTATCCAAATATCAATGACGGTGTAGGTTTGCCATTTAACTTCACAGACATTTACGGCAAGGTAACCTTCAATGGGGAGGGTGGTTCAAAATTCAGTGCTTTTGGTTTCAATAACCAAGATTCAGTGAATTATTCAGTAGCCGACCTCGATTGGAATGCTTCGGGTGGCGGAATCAATTTTACCCTCGTGCCAAGTAGCTCGCCAATTTTTATCAGGGGGCATGTCAACGGCAGTAATTATGAAACAACTTTTCAAGAAACCGCTCAAGAACCGCGCTACTCAAAAATCGGTGGTTTTGACCTCGGCTTTGATTTCACCTTTTTCCAAAAGAACGAAAGTGAACTTAACTACGGTTTTAACTTAAGTGGCTTCAACACACAGTTTATTACCTACAACGAACTCTCAAGAAAAATTGAAGCCAGCAACTTTACCACCGAGATTGGCACCTATGTCAATTACCGACTTGTTACACCAAGATGGGTGTACCAGACAGGTTTGCGCATGCAGGTATATGCGTCTTTGAATACGGTCTCGATTGAACCGCGTTTAGGCGCCAAGTTCAATGCCACTGACAAATTGCGCTTCAAATTCTCAGGAGGGCGTTTTTCACAGAACTTTACCTCTGCTTCATCAGACAAGGACATCGTCAATTTATTCAACGGCTTGCTTTCAGCCCCTACCAACGTTCAAGACGAATTCATCAATGAGTACCAGCAGGTAAGCCCGATCAAAAATGGCTTGCAATATGCCTGGCATGCCATTGCTGGATTTGAATACGACCTCAATAAATTTTGGAATGTCAACATCGAAGGTTACTACAAATACTTTGATCAGCTCAGCAACATCAACCCCAATAAACTATATGCAGACATCGCTCAGTTTGAACTCATCGATGACGTCTTCAAGAAAGACTTCATTATTGAATCTGGGCAATCTTTTGGTGTAGATGCACTCTTGAAGTACAGCAAAAACCGCGTCTTCATTTGGGCTGTTTATTCATGGGGTTACAACACGCGTTGGGATGGTTTTGTAGCTTATTTCCCGGTTTTTGACCGTCGACATAACCTTAATCTTGTGGCTTCTTATGCTTTCGGTGAGAAGAAAGCAACCGAGCTCAATGTGCGCTGGAACCTAGGTTCTGGTTTGCCTTTCACGCCAACGGCCGGTTATTATCAATTAGAAAACTTCAGCGAAGGTCTCACTACAGACTACGTCACCAACAACCCAAATACCATCGCAACGATGTTGGGTACCTTCAATTCTCAAAGACTTCCGTATTACCACCGTTTAGACATTACTTTGAAGCATACCATTACCACCAAAGCGAAAAATAACATCGAATTGGTTGCGGGTGTTACCAATGCTTATAACCGAAACAACATTTTTTACGTGAACCGCGTAACCAATCAAAAGATTTATCAGTTCCCTGTGCTTCCGAGTGTAGGGATGAGTTATAAATTTTAAATTATGGCAAAAATAAGGGCCTTCAAAGCCATTCGACCTGTCAGAGATAAGGTGCACTTGGTTGCCACCCGTCCTTATTATTCCTATAAAAAGAATGTACTCAAAGCAAAACTCGAGGACAATCCATTTACATTTTTACACATCATTAACCCTGAATTTGGCGCTACCATTAAAACCAAGCCCAATTCTGTGGAGCGCTTTGCGCAGGTGCGTC
>JACCDQ011431605.1_pt1 | contig 13113 bp, 11 predicted proteins | sample 7446031 | NCBI WGS metagenome assembly JACCDQ01 (sample SAMN15323442, study PRJNA562643) | freshwater metagenome | isolation source: river surface water | place: USA:Blue River Watershed | collected 2017-08-17 | reverse complement strand
GTTAAAAGCGGATGTGGAAAAACCACGCTGCTCCACAAAGAAGCGACCTGAACGGCGTGCGGTTTTCCATATCCCTTTCAAACACGAGGGACCGGGTTCAGAACAGCGGTAAACGCCAAAACCGGGCAACGCGGCAGGGGTGTTTGCAACGTTGCCGGATTCAGCCGGGCGGGTGGCCCTGGGCACCGGCGGTGCATGCGCCGGGTGCTGAATTCTAAAAAAAGACCGCGAAAGTTACCAGACAGTTACATGCAAAAAACGCATAACCTCATGCGACTGTGACCGCCTGGGACTCAGCCCAACCAAGGGGTGGCGCGTTGACGCACCGGCATCACATGCACCCAGGAGCAGTCCAGCAAGAGGCACAGCCGCTGACCAACCGCCCAATGCCGACGCACGGCCCCACTCAAGGTCAACTGCAAGTTCACGCCGGGCAAGGCGTCCAGCGCGAAGGTGGCAAGGGAAATTTCACCGAGGTTACGTGCGTCTTGCAGGGTGGCCGACAGGCGTTGGCAGTGCGCTGGTGTGCCTGAAGCGTCGGCCTCGCTGTGCGTCAACACCTGCAAGCCATCGCTTTGCACCACCCAGGAGACCTCTTGTCCAGGCTCCAGACGGCCCTTGTCCTGAACGAGCAAAGCCAGGCTGGAGGCACCCGGCACCGAACCTTCCGGCAACCACTGCAAGGTGCCCCAACCCGGTTCGGCAGCGGGACCCAGCCAACGCCCATGAAAGCGGTTCTGAATGCCAACCAGGTCTGCCACCCGGGCATTGCGGGGGGCCCGGTACAGTTGCGCAGGCGCCCCTTGCTGCAACACCTCGCCGGCATCCATCACCACCAGGGTGTCGGCCAGCATGCGCGCCTCGGTCAGATCGTGCGTCACCAGCACGATTGGGATGTGCAATTCGGCCCGCAACTGCGCCAGCAAGGCATAAAGCCCCTGGCGGTTCATCGGGTCCACCGCCGAGAACGGTTCGTCCAGCAGCAGCAAGGCGGGCTCCCGGGCCAAGGCCCGGGCCACGGCCACGCGCTGCTGCTGCCCCCCGGACAACGCGGCTGGGTGGCGGTGTTGTTGTTCAGTGGACAGTTTGACATGCCCCAGCCAGTGGGCAGCCCGCTGCAACCGTGGCCCCTTGGGCAGGTGCAACAAGGACAAGGCCACGTTTTCCAGGGCCGTCAGGTGTGGCATCAGGGCGTAATCCTGGAACACCAGCCCCACATGGCGTTGCTGCGGCGGCAAAAACACGCCCGATTCGGTGTCGCACCACACCTGTCCGGCCACCACCACACGGCCGTGTTGGGGCCGCAGCAAACCCGCCATCACCCGCAACAACGAGGTTTTTCCCGCCCCAGATGGGCCGACCAAAGCCAGCATGTGCCCCGCGTCGCACCGCACATGCCCGCGCAATGGCATGGGATGGGTTTGCTCGATATCCACCTGCAAGCAGGACGCGGCAGGCGGTGTCATCGGCGCCCCGTCAAGCGGGCGGTGGCCCAGTAAGAGGCGGCCACCGCACCCAACGACAGCACCAACAACAGCGCGGCCATGCGATTGGCGGTGACCAAGTCAAATGCCTGCACCCGGTCGTAAATCGAAATGGCCAGCGTCTGGGTTTCTCCTGGAATGTTGCCCCCCATCATCAACACCACACCGAATTCACCGAGGGTGTGCACAAACGTCAGCACCACCGCCGACACGATACCGGGCCAGGCCATGGGCAACTCAACCCACCGCAGGGTTTGCCAGGTGTTGAGCCCGCTGACCGCTGCGGCCTCCCGCAGGGGGCTGGGTATGGCCTCGAACGCGCGCTGAACCGGTTGCACCACGAACGGGATGTTGAACAACACGGAAGCCACCACCAGCCCGGAAAAGCTGAAACTCAGCGACCAGCCCACGCTGTGCAACCACCGCCCCACCGGCGAGGCCCCCCCCAATGCCACCAGCAGGTAATAGCCCAGCACCGTGGGTGGCAACACCAGTGGCAGCACGATGGCGGCTTCGACCCAGGCTTTGCCCACAAACTGCCGGTACGCCAGGGCACGCCCCGCCCACAACCCCACCGGTAGCAACACCAGCAAGGTCGCCGCCGCCAATTTGAAGGACAAAGTGAGAGCTTGCCAATCCATGGGCATCAAGGCGCGGTGCTGGGGGGCATGGCAAAACCGTAACGCGCCATCACCGCCTGCGCCACTGGAGAAGCCAAATGGTTGTAGAAATCCTGCGCCGCCGCAGGTGCCCCCTTGAGCACCACCATCCGTTGCGCCAACGGCTGGTGCCAGGTGTTGGGGATCAATTCGAAACGGCCCTGACGCGCGAGTTGTGGTGCCAGGGCGAGGGAGTAGGCAACGATTCCGCCCTGCGTGGCGCCCGACGCAGCGAACTGGGCCGTTTGGGATATGTTTTCACCGAGCACCAGATGGGCCTGCATGCGCTGCCACAGTCCGGCGTGCGTCAGCGCCTCTTGGGCACGTGCCCCGTAAGGGGCGTGCTCGGGGTTGGCGATTGCAAATTTGCCCAGTCGACCGTCAGAGAGGGCCAAGCCCAGGTCTTTCAAACTGCCGTCTGCCCGCAAAGGCGAACCGTGTGGCGTGAATATGCCGATGCGACCGTAAGCGTACAGGCGACCCCGGTCCAGGGTTTTGCCCGCATCGGCCAGCTGGAACACCCACCGTTCGTCGGCCGAAAGAAACACATGAAACGGTGCTCCCTGGACGATCTGCGCGTAAAACTGCCCGGACGACCCATACACCAGACGCAGCTTGTGACCGGAGCGTTTTTCAAAATCGACGGCCACCTCGTCCAGGGCGAACTTGAGGTCGGAGGCTGCGGCCACCGTCACCACCGTGCCCGCAGCCTGCGCCCACCCGATTGCAGGCAACCACACCGCACCAGCCGCCGCAGTCACCCAGAAGGTTCTTAAAGCCGTTCGCCACCGCATCATGGAAAGGCACTCAACGCACAACAGCAAAAAGGCCGGTCACCTTGCGGCACCGGCCTTGGCTGTGGCGCTGTGACCAACCCTCATCAGGCCATGAACACGGCGATGAAAGCCAGCAGGAACATCAGCACGCCACCGGCCAAGGGCAGCACCCAGGGGATGACGCCAACAATCCCTTCAACGGGGTCTTGGTCGTGGGAATCGGCTTGGTGTTGGGGGGCGTGGGACATGACGCAGCTCCTGCAAACGGTTTAAACAGCAAAAATCTGACGCGATTTTACGCGCAACCGTGGTTTGAATGGCTTACCCGACTTTTCAGATCCCGCAAGCTGCGCTATGGTTGCTGCAACAGGCGGCATTGCCTGGAGGTGGTTCGCATGGTCAAGCGCTCTACATCGTCCAAAGCCCAGGCCCCGCTGGTGCAACAACCTGCGGCCAAGGGGGTGCTGCGCGAACGCGAACCAGCGCCGGTGCTGGTGCCGCCATCGGTGCAAGGCGCGCCCCTGCTGGACCTGATGTGTTCGCACTTTTTGCTGACACTGGCCACCCAGCAAAGCCCCCGCTTGAATGTGCGCCGCGACCTCAACACCCTGCTGGCACTCACGGGTCGGCATTGGGTGTGGCCCACCACGGTGTTGCAGCGCCTGCGGCAGTTTCTGGAAACGCACTGCCAAGGCAATGACTTGTGGCGCGACCAGGCCGCTCTGGACACCGGGGCCTTTTTGACGCGGCATGGCACCTGGGCCGGCCCTTACGAAGAGGGCACGCTGTTTTTCTACCTCGACGAATACGCCAAACAAAGCCCGAAGGACATTTGGGCCGTGCTTACCACCACCCAGCAGTGGCTGGCCCAGGTCCTGGCGCCGCAACGCAGCGCCCTGCAAGACAATGTGGACACCCTGGCCGAATTGCTGTCGCTCAACCCGGGCGAACGGGCCCTGCTGCTGTACGGCGCGCTGGCCCGCTACCAGCGCGATTTGCGAACCCTGCTGGTGGAATTCAAAGCCCACAACGCAGCCGACGCGCACGCCATGTTTGCCCAGGTGGCGGGCGTCGATCGGATGCAGGTGGCCGAGGCCCTGCGCACCGGTTCGCGCCTTGACCGACTGGGGCTGCTCGAAAGCCTGTTGCCCGAACACCACATCACCGACCTGGGCGACCTGATGAAAATCAGCGAACGCTTGCCCTCGGTGTTGCTGCGCACCTACCAGCACCCGCAGGAGTTGATGGCCGTCTTTGCCAGGCGTGCACCCGACTCCCCCCTGACACTGGACGACTTTGCGTTTGTGGCCGATGACGCCCGCTTGCTGAGCCAACTGCTGCAAAGCGCCCGACGCGCCCAGGAGTGCGGGGTGAACGTGCTGCTGTACGGCCCACCGGGCACGGGCAAAACCGAACTGGCCCGCGTGGCCGTTCGGGCCGCGGGTTTGCAGCTGTACGAGGTGGAGTCGGCCGACCGCGAGGGCCATTGCCTGAGTGGGCGCGAGCGCTACCGGTCTTTGCAGGTGGCACAGGCCTTTTTGCAGGGCGCTCCCAACGCGGCGTTGCTGTTCGACGAGGTGGAGGACGTGTTTCCCACCGAGAGCAACCCCGCTGGCGGCAAGGCATGGGTCAACCAACTGCTGGAACACAACCCCGTTCCCACGGTCTGGATCACCAACCGGATCGAGCACATCGACGCCGCGTTCCGGCGCCGTTTTGCCTACCACCTGGAACTCAAGAGCCCACCGCCCGGCGCCCGCGAACAACTGGTGGACAAGGCCCTGGCCGGGCAACCGGTGAGCGATCTTCTGGTGCAGCGCCTGAAAGAGCGCCAGGGACTGACCCCCGCGCACATCCACACCGCGCTGCGGTTTGCCAAGTTGGCCCAGCCCGAAGCCACCACACTGGACGCCTTGATTGAGCGCCAGCTGGCCCATGCCGACCGTGCCATGGGGCAGGCCCCGGCGGGCGCCGGCCGGGGCCACCCGGTGCCGTATGCCCTGGAGTGGCTTCACACGCACAGCCGCTACGACCTGCCCCGCATGGCCGCGGCGCTGAACGCCCGGGGCCATGGTGCGCTGTGCCTGTACGGCCCCCCCGGCACCGGCAAAACCGCCTGGGCCGAACACCTGGCTCACACCTTGCAAAAACCCCTGATGGTGCGGCAGGCCAGCGACCTGCTGAGCAAATACGTGGGCGAAACCGAGCAGCAAATGGCCGCCATGTTTGCCGAAGCCGAAGCAGAGCAAGCGCTGCTGCTGCTGGACGAAGCCGACACGTTTTTGCTCGACCGGCGCCAGGCCCAGCGACACCACGAGGTCAGCGAAGTCAATGAAATGCTGCAAGGCATGGAACGCTTTCGCGGCGTTTTTGTGTGCACCACCAATTTGCTGGACCAGATAGACCCGGCAGCGCTGCGGCGCTTTTCTTTCAAAATCCAGTTCTTGCCGCTGCGCCCGGAACAGCGCGAGGCCTTGTTCACGCAGGAAGCACTGCCCGGTGGCCAGCGTGGCCCCGACAACTGGCGGCAACGCCTGCAAGCGCTGGATGGGTTGAGCCTGGGCGATTTCGCTGCCATCAAACGACAGGCCGACACGCTGCAGGAAACCCTGTCCCCCCTGGACTGGCTGGAACAACTGGAACAAGAGCACCGGCTCAAGCCCGAAGGCCGGCAACGCTCTCAGATGGGCTTTTTGGCACACTAGGGGCATGCATACACCTGCCCTGTACGATGAACCCGGCCACCTGATACGACGCGCCCACCAACTGGCCGTTTCCACCTTTCACGACACCCACGGTCGCCAAGTCACCCCGGTGCAGTACGCCGTGCTGCGGGCGCTGAAAACCGAACCGGGTATCGACCAGGTGACCCTTGCACAACGCGTGGCACTGGACACCTCCACCACCGCCGACATCGCGGCCCGGCTGGAAACCAAAGGCTGGATCGTGCGGGAAATGCGACCGCGACGCCAACGCTGCCTGCGCCTGACCCCTTTGGGCGACGCCCTGCTGGCCGACATGCTGCCAAGAGTGCAACCCATGTATGAGCAATTGCTGGCACCGTTGAGCCCCACCGACCAGGCCGAGTTTTTGCGCCTGTTGCGTCTGTTTGTGCACCTGAGCACCCCCGACAGCGACACCGCCCACCCGGGATAAACCCTTAACCCAAACCGCTTGTGTGAACGGGACAGCCTGCCTACAATTTCGCCAATGATTCAGTGTACTGAATGAAAAAGGAGCTTCCATGTTCTTGAAAAACACCTGGTACGTGGCCTGCAGCAGCGACGAGTTGGGCGATCAGCCGCTGGGGCGCACCCTTTGCAACGAACCAGTGGTGCTTTACCGGCCCGCGCCCGGTCAGGTGGCTGCGCTGGAAGACTTCTGCCCACACCGAGGGGCACCGCTTTCGCTGGGGCGGGTGTTGGACGGCAAACTGGTGTGCGGCTACCACGGTCTGGAAATGGGTTGTCAGGGCAAAACCGTGGCCATGCCGGGCCAGCGGGTCGGGCACTTTCCAGCCATCCGCAGCTTTCCGGTGGAAGAGCGTTATGGTTTTGTCTGGTTCTGGCCCGGCGATCCGGCGCAGGCCGATACCGCACTGATCCCCCACCAGGCATGGTTCAACGACCCCGAATGGGCCTACGGTGGTGGGCGGTACCACATCCGGTGCGACTACCGCCTGATGGTGGACAACCTGATGGACCTGACCCACGAGACCTACGTACACGCCACCAGCATCGGTCAGCGCGAAATCGATGAAACGCCGTGCAAAACCGCTGTCAAAGCGGGCGAGGTCGTCACCAGCCGGTTCATGGAAAACATCATGGCGCCGCCGTTCTGGCGGGCCGCCCTGCGCGCCAACGGTCTGGACGATGATGTGCCGGTGGACCGCTGGCAAATCTGTCGCTTCACACCCCCCAGCCACATCATGATCGAGGTGGGGGTGGCCCATGCCGGACACGGCGGTTACGACGCGCCCGATACCCACAAGGTGTACAGCGTGGTCACCGATTTCATCACGCCCGAAACCGACACCTCCATCCACTACTTCTGGGGGATGGCGCGGCGCTTCAACCCCGGCAATGCCGAGCTGACCCACCAAATCCGTGAAGGCCAAGGCAAGATTTTTGCCGAAGACATGGAGATGCTGGAGCGCCAGCAGGCCAATCTGTTGCGTTGGCCGGAACGCCGTCTGCTGCCCCTGAACATCGATGCCGGCGGGATCCACGCCCGACGGATGATAGACAAACTGCTGACCGCCGAAGCGTCCACGTCCGCACAGGACGCCGCGCCGCCACCGCTGGTTCAGGCTTCGGCCGCCTGACGGGCCACCACGCGCAGCACTTCGGCGCCGTAGGCTTCCAGCTTTTTTTGGCCCAGGCCAGGAATGCCGTTCAAATCGCCCACCGTGGCGGGCTGGCGTTCGGCAATCGCGCGCAGCGTGGCATCGTGAAAAATGACATAGGCTGGCAGGTTGTGTTCGCGCGCCACCTCGGCCCGCCAGGCCTTCAAGGCCGCCAGTGCCTCGCGGGCGGCCAGTGGCAGGGTGGCTTCGCTGGCCACGATGCGTTGCCGGTCGGCCTTGCGGGCAGCGGTCCTGCCCGTGAGCCGTTCGGTGGCCTGGACCCGCAGGTGCACTTCGGCCTCGCCTTTCAGGATGGGGCGGGCTGCATCGGCCAGGCGCAAGGTGTTGAAGTGTTCGCTGTCCACCCACACGGCCTGCCGCGCAATCAACTGACGCAACAGGCTGCGCCATTCGGCCTCGCCCAGGCTGGCGCCAATGCCATAGGTGCTCAGGTGCTGGTGGCCATGCTGCTCGACCTTTTCGGTGGGTTTGCCACGCAGTATGTCGATCAAGTGACCTGCACCGAACGCACTGCCGCTGGCTTGCTGCACCCGGTACATGCACGACAGCATTTTCCGCGCGGCCTCGGTGGCGTTCCAGGTTTGTGGGGGGTGCAGGCAGTTGTCACAGTTGCCGCAGGGTTGTGATGGTTCGCCAAAATAACCGAGCAATCGCACCCGGCGGCAGTCGGTGGCTTCGGCCAGCGCGAGCAAGGCATCGAGCTTGCCGCGCAGCACCTGCTTGAATTCATCGGCCGCAGGGCTTTCGTCGATCATGCGGCGCTGGTTCACCACGTCCTGCAGGCCATAGGCCATCCAGGCGTTGGCGGGCTCACCATCGCGCCCGGCACGGCCGGTTTCCTGGTAGTAGCCTTCGATGTTTTTGGGCATGTCCAGGTGGGCCACAAATCGGACATCGGGCTTGTCGATGCCCATGCCAAACGCGATGGTGGCCACCATGATCACGCCTTCTTCGCGCAGGAAGCGGTCCTGGTGCTGCTGACGCAACTTGGCGTCCAGCCCCGCGTGGTAAGGCAGTGCGTTGAGGCCGTGTGCGGCCAGCTGGGCGGCCACGTCTTCCACCTTGCGGCGGGACTGGCAGTACACCACTCCCGCGTCATGCCCCTGCGGGCCGCTGTGCTCGCGTTCGATGAAGCGCAGCAATTGTTGCAGGCTCTCTTTTTTCTCGACAATCTGATAGCGGATGTTGGGCCGGTCAAAGCTGCTGACGAAATGCTGGGCGTCCTGCAGTTGCAGGTGGTGCACGATGTCGGCGCGGGTCAGGGCATCGGCGGTGGCCGTGAGCGCGACGCGCGGCACGTCGGGAAAACGCTCGTGCAACGCGGCCAGGCCCCGGTACTCGGGCCGGAAATCGTGGCCCCACTGGCTCACGCAATGCGCTTCGTCAATGGCAAACAGGCTCAATTTGCCACGCTCGTGCAGCGATTGCAGTTGCGCCATGAAGCGCGGCGTGGTCAGGCGCTCGGGCGCGGCGTACAGCAGGGTGATGTCGCCGCGGAACAGGCGACGCTCGATGTCGGCGGCTTCTTCAGGGGCCAAGCTGGAATTGAGGTAAGCGGCGGGCACCCCGGCTTCCAGCAAAGCGCCCACCTGGTCGTGCATCAGGGCAATCAAAGGCGACACCACCACCGCCACGCCGTGCCCGGCCGCGTGCCGAACAATGGCCGGAATTTGGTAGCACAGCGATTTGCCGCCGCCCGTGGGCATGAGCACCAAGGCATCGCCACCCGCACCCACGTGGGCCACGATGTCGGCCTGCGGACCGCGAAAACGGTCGTAGCCGAACACCTCGGTCAGCACTTGCAAACAGGCAGCACCACCCAAGGGATGCGCCGAATCGGGCAGGGTCACATTTGTTCCCAGGGCAAGCCCTCGAAGCGCCACCCGCTGATGCGTGAGCGATGAAAGGCGTCGTCCAGTTCGCCTTCAAAGCCGTGCACCACGTGCATCACATCGGTGAAGCCGGCGGCCTCCAGCACAGCACCGGCGTCCAGTGTGCGCTTGCCGCTGCGACAAATCAGCAGCACGGCACGGCTTTTGCGGCCAGCCTCTTCGGCCACCAAACGGGTAAAACGCTCGGGGTCGGGCGTGAGGTCGGGGTATTCGTACCAGGGCACATTCACCACGCCCGGGGGGCGGCCCACGTACAGCGATTCGATCTCCATGCGCACATCCACGAACAAGGGAGCTTCGTCAACAGGCGCACCGGCGTGGCGCTGCAGGTAGGCCCAAGCCTCGGTGGGTTGCAAGTGCTTCATGGCGCGTATTGTCGCTGGTGGGCCGGGAAAGGTGTCGAGTTCATGGGGAAGGCTGGCTGGCTTCGGTGTTCAACACACCGATCAGTTCGTTCAACCCGATCGCTTGGGCTCCGTGGCGCAGCGAAAACCGTTCTGCCCCAGGGTACACCACGTAGCGTTGCCGCACACCCAAGCTGTCGCAGGCCAGACCAAACCCTCGGTCGAGCGAAGGGGCGCTGGAGCGCTTGACTTCTATCGCCACGTCGGGCTGCCCACCCCGTGACAGCAGCAAGTCGATTTCCGCACCGTCGTGGGTTCGGTAAAAGTGAGGTTTACGACCGGGGCCGATGTGCTGCATCAGGGTTTCCAGCACATAACCTTCATAACTCGCACCGGCCACGGGGTGTCCAAGAACATGGTGTTCGGTCGCCAAATCAAGCAAGGCGTGCACCAGCCCGCTGTCGCGCACATAGACTTTGGGTGTTTTGACCAACCGCTTGCCCGCATTGTTGGCCCAAGGCATGAGGCGGCGCACCAGGTGCAAGTCCACCAGCAAGTCAACGTACCGACTGACGGCGGGCGCGCTCACCCCCAAACTGCCGGCCAGTTGGGCCTGGTTGAGCAAACCACCTTGGCTGTGGGCCAACATGGTCCACAAACGCCCCAGGGTCTCAGCGGGCATGCGGGGAGCAAACATGGGTACGTCCCGCTCCAGGTACGAGCGCACAAAATCCTGCCGCCAGGCCAGGCTGTGGGCATCGTCGCGGGCGAGCAGGCTGTCGGGAAAACCGCCACGCACCCACAACTGCGTGGGGGCCAAACCGGCTGCGGTGGCTTCCGGTTGGGTGACTGGGGCCATGTCGAAATAGGCCACGCGCCCGGCCAAGGTTTCGCTGGACTGGCGCATCAGGTCCATCGCGGCAGAGCCCAACAACAGAAAATGTCCGAAGTGCTGGCCTTGTGTGCGGCGCTCATCGATCAGGCTACGCAACAGCGCAAACAGTTCGGGGGCACGATGAATTTCGTCAATCACCACCAATTTGGGGGCCTGGGCGCGCAGGTAGTCTTCCGCTTCGTCCAAACGCCGTCGGTCCGACGGCCGCTCCAAGTCCAAATACACCGCGCCAGTGGGCCAGTGGGCGGCAATCTGCCGCGCCAAGGTGGTTTTGCCCACCTGACGTGGCCCCAGCAACACGGCAGCAGGTACGCCACTGGCAAGGCGCTGGCGCAGAACAACTTCAATGTGGCGAGGGATCATTGCCGAAAATCATACATCAAACGTCTGAATTTCAGTAATAACTCCCCGCTGCCACGTGGGTGCAAGTTGCACTTTGACCAGATCGTACGGTTTTCTTGACGCCACACCCTCACTGATTCGACTCACCCAAAGGCGCTCCCATCAGCGACTGCTTTCCAGGTAGCGTTTGCGCCAGAAATACACCGATGACAACGCCGCAATCAACGCCATGGCACCCATGGACCACCAAAACCCCCAGGGCAGGTCGAGCAGGGGCATGGTGTGAAAGTTCATGCCAAAGATGCCGGCGATCAGGTTGAGGGGCAAAAATATGGCCGTGAGCACCGTGAGCGTGCGCATGATGTCGTTGGCACGGTGGCTTTGGGCCGAAAAGTGCATTTGCACTGCGGTTTCGGCGCTTTGCTCCAGCCGCCGCACGTGGTGCACCACACGCTCGATGTGTTCCAGCACGTCGCGGCTGCGCACCCGCAGCAGGTCGCGCTCTTTGCGAGCGGCATCGTCTTGCGGCTCGGGCCAGTCGTTCAAGGCAGCGATCCAGTCCTGGATGGCAGAGCGCTGGTCCTCGCATATTTCGTCCAGCTGGTGCAGTCCCAGGCGGGCATCGAGCAGGGCGTTCCAGTGGGTGAATTTCGCCCGTGGGTTGAGCAGTTCGGCTTGCCAGTGGTCGAGCTGGCGGGTCAGTTCACGGCGCAGATCGAGGTAACCGTCGACCACCTGGTTGACCAGGCGCAGCATCAGATCGGCCGGGCCGGTGGGCATGATGCGTACCGGTGCGCTGCGCCCGGGCTCGGTGTCGTCCTCCCGGTCGCTCGACAAGGCGCCGGGTGCCCAGGCCAACAAGCGGGCCATGTACGCATCGCGCACGGCGCAATCGGTGGGATGCACCGTGATCAGCAGGTCATCGAACAAGGCAAACCCCATGGGGCGGGTGTCGATGCGTCGCATCACGGGCGGCCCCCGGCGGCGGCCCTGGATTGCGGCAGTTTCGATGGTGCCGTCGGCAAGCGGGTTCTGCGCGGTGTCTCGGGCATGGGCCAGCCGTCGAAACACCAACACGTCGTATTGCCCGGTGTAGTCGTAATGCGAAGGCAGGTGCCTGTTGAGCAGGTCGGACACGTGCAGGTCGACCAGACCGGAACCGAACCAGCGGTGCAGATGCGCCTGCAGTTCCACTTGCATTGCAGCCAGTTCGTCCTGTTCCAGCGCCAGCCAGAGAAAGCCCTGTGTGGGCAAGGCTTCTGGCAGTTCGTGGATGGGAGTGACGGTTGGGTTCTGGAAGTGGAACAGGCGCATGGTGTGCCGATCAAGCCTGGCGCAGCAGGCGGGCGGCGTCGCGGGCGAAGTAGGTCAACACGCCGTCGGCCCCGGCACGCTTGAAGGCGAGCAGGCTTTCCATCATCACCGCGTCGTGGTCGAGCCAGCCGTTCTGGGCAGCGGCTTTCAGCATGGCGTACTCGCCGCTGACCTGGTAGGCGAAGGTGGGGGCCTTGAACTCGTCCTTCACCCGGCGCACCACGTCCAGGTAGGGCATGCCGGGTTTGACCATCACCATGTCGGCGCCTTCGGCCAGGTCCAGCGCCACCTCGCGCAAGGCCTCGTCGGTGTTGCCGGGGTCCATCTGGTAGACCTTTTTGTCGGCCTTGCCCAGGTTGGCGGCGCTGCCCACGGCGTCGCGAAACGGCCCGTAGAAGGCGCTGGCGTACTTGGCGCTGTAGGCCATGATGCGGGTGTGCACGTGACCGTGCGCTTCCAGCGCCTGGCGAATGGCGCCGATGCGGCCGTCCATCATGTCGCTCGGGGCCACGATATCGACACCCGCCGCAGCCTGGCACAGGGCCTGTTTCACCAGCACCTCGACCGTGGGGTCGTTCAGGATGTAGTTGTGCTCGTCGAGCAAGCCATCCTGGCCGTGGCTGGTGTAGGGGTCCAGCGCCACATCGGTCATGATGCCGAGGTTGGGCACTTCGGCCTTCAGACGCGCCACCACGCGCGGGATCAGGCCGGCCGGGTTGTGGGCCTCGCGGCCGTCGGGGGTTTTGAGGGATTGATCGATGACCGGGAACAAGGCCATCACCGGGATGCCCAGTGCCACGCATTCTTGCGCCACGGGCAACAGCAAATCCAGGCTCAGGCGTTCCACACCGGGCATGGAGGCCACGGGTTCGCGGCGGTTTTCACCGTCGAGCACGAACACGGGGTAGATCAAATCGTGCGGGGTGAGGTGGTGTTCACGCACCAGGTTGCGGGTGAACACATCGCGGCGCAGGCGGCGCGGCCGCGACAGGGGGTAGGGGGCAACAGGAGTGGTCATGCCCTGTATTGTGGCAAAACGGC
>JACCDQ010575833.1_pt1 | contig 13114 bp, 10 predicted proteins | sample 7446031 | NCBI WGS metagenome assembly JACCDQ01 (sample SAMN15323442, study PRJNA562643) | freshwater metagenome | isolation source: river surface water | place: USA:Blue River Watershed | collected 2017-08-17 | reverse complement strand
GCTGATGAAGCACAAAGAATCTTTGATGAAGCGCAATCAATTGAAGTGGGTAGCGAATCAAGTTTAGCGACGATGCAGTCAGAACTTGAAACATTAAAATTAACAATTTTAGAGCAAGAAAAGGCTGTTGAAGCTAAACAACAAGAATTTTTTAATTTTCAAGCTTCTGTTCAGAAGAAAGAAATGGAAATTCAAGAGCTTCGTTTTCAGTTAGAACAAGCTAAGCGTAACGAGCAAATGACAGGAAGTATATTGACTGAGCAAAAAGCTCGTCATGAACTTTTGGCTCGCGATAAGGCGAATTTAGAAGCGCAAGCTGCTGAATTAAAAGAAGAATCTGAGTATTTAGCAACTGAATCTGCTGAAAAGTCTCAAGCTTTCACAAGTGCACAAGAGCGCTACAATACAATTGATGATGAATTAACGGTAAAACGTCGTCAGCAAATTGCATTGGGGCAAAGTGAATCAGCTTTAGATGCGCAATCTAATTCATTCAGCTCAAGAAGTTCTGAGCTTGAATCGCAAATCGCAGATCAAGAAATCACTTTGAATGAGTTACGCGAAAAGTTGCATGAATTTGAAAATCGCCGTCGTAAAGTGAACACGTCATTAGATCAAGAGCGCCAAATGCAACTTGATCTTTCAAGCGATGTTGAATCTTTTGAAGCGAATAAAAAGATTTTATCTGAGCAATTGGCTCAGAAACAAATCGAAGTTCAAGAATTTAAAGACAATTTAAATGAAACAGCTTCTCGACTTTACGGTTTAGAAAACCTAGCGGCTAACTTCGAAGGTTTTGAAGAAGGCGTTAAGCAAGTCATGCTTTGGAGCAAAGCCAAGTCTGCACAAATGCACGCCGACGGAACAGTCTCTGAATTTTTCAAACCTGTTTCTGAAGTGATTGAAGTTCCAGCTGACTATGAAGTAGCGATGGAAGCGGCACTTGGAACGAAGCTGCAAATGCTTCTTTCGCAGAAATCAGAACAAGCGGTTGAAGCCGTTGATCATTTAAAAGAGCAAAACTCGGGTCGTTCAAGCTTCTACTCGAATGAAGGCCATTACTCAAAACCACTTCAAGGTAATCCTGAATCAGAAGCTGGCGTTTTGGCTTTATTGAAAAACGTGGTGAAATCAAGCGAAGAGTACACTTCTAAAGTTTCTGAAATATTAGACGGTGTTGCGATCGTTGATGGTATTCGCACAGCTTTAAAATTACGTCCGCAATACGCAGGTTGGACATTTGTAACGACTGACGGAGATACTTTATCTTCTGAAGGCGTGTTAACAGGCGGTTCAAAAGATTCAGCCGAATCTGGTGTTTTGAAACGTCGTCGTGAAATTAAAGAATTATCTGATAAGAAAACCGAATGGGCCGGAAAACTGGCATTGGCAACAGCGGCTTTGAAAAAAGTTGAAGAGCAATTAGCAAACGTGATGAACGACTTCGAAGGCGCGCAAAAACGCCGCGTCGAACAAGAAATCAAAGTTGCTGAACTTCGTAAAGACTTAGAGCGTGCTGAGAATGAATTTTCTCAGGCGCAGTCAGCTGTTGAACGTCAAGAGCGTGAAGTTCGTCGCTTGAATGAACAACTTGAAATCGTTTCTCAAAAAATCGATGAGTTGAATGAAAAATTAATCGATGTACGCACTCAAAAAACTGAACTTGAATCGACCGTTGAAGCTTTAACTGCTGAGTACACAGGGATGAAAGACGGTTTTGAGGCGCAACAAGCTGAAGTGATGGATTTACAAGTCCGCGCGGCTTCTAAAACTCAAGAGTACAATGGTGTAAATCGTCAACTTGAGATGGTGACGAAGCAAGTGAATGATCTTGAATCGCAACTTTCTCGTATGTCGGAAGAAGCTGAGGGGTATAACTCTCAAATGACTGACGGCCAATACGCGCTTGAGCAAGCTAAAATCGATTTCGAACGCATGCTTTCTGAAGTTGAAAACAAACGTTTAGAGGCGGCTCAATTCAAAAATCAATTTGAAATTGAAACGGCTCATATTCGTGAACTTGAAGACAAAACAATGACGTCTCAGCGCGAACGCAATGAACGTTTAGCTAAAATGAACGATGCTCAATTGAAACTTGAGCAAGCGAAGATGAAAGAACAGTACTTAATTGACCAAGTTCGCGAAAAATACATGTTGAATCTTCCAGACGTTATCGAGAAATACGCAGGCCGCGAAGGTAACCCTGAAGAGGCTGACAGCGAATTAAAAGAATTACGTGAAAAATTAGCGAAAATCGGCGAAGTGAATTTATCAGCGATCAATGAGTACTCTGAAACTCAAGAACGTTATGCTTTCTTGACTCAGCAGCACACTGATTTAACTGAAGCGAAAGAACAACTTCGTAAAGTGATCGATCGTATTAATAAAATCTGTTCGAAACGTTTCAAAGAAACTTTTGATTTGGTTAACGAAAGATTCCAAAAAGTATTCCCAGTTCTTTTCGGTGGTGGTGAAGCTATGCTTCAATTGATCGAAGACGCTGACAAAGGCGAAATGGGAATCGAAATCATCGCGAAACCTCCAGGTAAGAAAATGCAAAGTGTAACGTTGATGTCGGGTGGTGAAAAAGCCCTGACTGCGGTTGCCTTAGTCTTCTCGATCTTCTTGGTGAAACCGTCTCCGTATTGTTTGCTGGATGAGGTTGATGCTCCGTTGGATGACGCGAACGTATTCCGTTTCAACGACCTTGTTAAAGAGATGGCGAAACGTTCACAAATCATCGTTGTTACGCATAATAAGCACACGATGGAAGTGGCGCAAAAACTTTACGGCGTGACGATGCAAGAGCGCGGTGTTTCGACAATGGTTTCGGTCAGCTTAGCGGATATCCGTTAGTCGTAAACAATGACATCTAATCAAAAACCAAAAAAAGGAGCTGAGCTAAAACCAGCTCCTTTTTCTTTTGAAGAGCTCGACCGCAAGGCAAGTCTTGCTCAGCAAGATCATTATATCGATTCCGGTACGGGATACCTTGTTATGACTTCATTTTTTCTGAAAAATCGAGGATATTGCTGCGACAACAACTGCCGTCACTGCCCTTATCGAGGTCAAAATGTCTGAAGCTCACGCTGATCAAATGGTTTATTTATTAATGTTTATTGGTCTTCTTTTAACGATCATAGTGGGTGTCGTTATTGGATCACAATTTCGAAAAGAAAAAAAAGCCCCTAGTAACGAAAGACCACCCGTACAAAACTCGAAGTCGATCGATACAGAAACCGTTCACGATATTCTAAATCAGGTTGAAATAAACACGCAAACGGGTGTAGCCACATATGTTCCACCGGCGACATTGCCTGAACCCGTTCATGAAGTTGAAACAGATTTAAAAAGCGCTCTTAAAAAAACTGAAGAAAATTTTTTCGGACGCATCCGTAGGGCTTTCGGAAATGCTGATAAAAAAGCGGTGTTGGAAGAAGTAGAAGAAGTTTTGTACACAAGCGATTTGGGGCCTGCGACGGTTCAAAAATTATTAGACGTTGTCGACGGTGAGCTAAGTTCTAAAGAAATGAAAGATATCGACGCCGTAAAGGCCGCTTTAAAAGGCGAGATGATCGAAATTTTAAAAGGTCATCATAGCGATGAACAAAAGCAAAAGCCGGTCGCCGAATTGATTCGGAAAGCCGCTGCCGGTCCGACTGTCTTAATGGTGGTTGGTGTTAATGGTGCTGGTAAAACAACTTCAATTGGTAAAATCACGGCTCAATTGGCTTCACAAAATTATAAAGTTTTAGTTGCGGCCGGAGATACATTTCGTGCGGCAGCCGGAGGGCAATTGAAAGAGTGGACTTCGCGAGCGCAGGCCGAAATTTTCTGGCCTGAGAACGTCACCGACCCAAGTGCCGTGGCTTTCGATGCTGTATCAAAAGCTAAAGCGCAGAACTTTGATTTTTTGATTTTAGATACAGCTGGGCGATTGCATACTCAATCTCATTTGATGGAAGAACTTAAAAAAGTTAAAAGAGTCATGACTAAAGTCATTCCAGAAGCTCCTCACGAAACTTGGATCGTGCTTGATGCAAATTCGGGGCAAAATGCACTGATGCAAGCTAAAGAATTCAATCAAGCCCTGGGTTTAACGGGCGTTGTTATGACTAAAATGGACGGTACAGCTAAGGGGGGGGTTGCTTTAGGTGTCGTCGATCAGATACACATTCCAATAAAACTGGTCGGAATTGGTGAAAAAATCACCGATCTGAAGTCGTTTAATTACAAAGAATACGTGGACTCGATTTTAGGAATCTAAAAAATCTTCTGAAATGCAAGGCTAGCGTTGAAATTGCGTGACCTTCAAGCCAGGCTTGCATAAAAACTCTTTAAGCTTTCAAGGCATAGGGGTTTTATGAGAAACGGTATTCATTTTCTAGTCGTGTTAGTGCTTTCGGTTTTAGGGTTAGGCGTTTCTGCGCAAGCCTCTGACTGGAAAATTAAAAAGTTAGAATGGTCAGATGCCGATGAAAAATCGTACTCTGAATTTGTATCGCTTATTGGAAAAGCGGTTGAAAAACGCGAATGTAATTCTTTTCAATCTTGCTTGAAGCATCCAAATAATCCTTATCGCGGAACAGACTCTGATCAACTTAAGATTTTTGCAGACTGTGCAAAACTTTCTTACGCATTTCGCGCTTACTTTGCCTGGAAGAATGCACTTCCTTTTTCTGTAGCTGACGATATGGAACTTCGTCAGGTTCCAGGCAATGAAGGAGATAAGCGTTACTCAAAATTCGGAAATGTAGTTACCTCAAGATTAGAATTCTTGCCGACGAAATCAGGTACTAGTTGGAAGTTTGTTGATGCTGTTAAGGCTTTAAATCGCACGATTCCAAGTGCTGTGTATTCTGCAAATTTTCGCTTTCACTATGAAAATAGTGATGATGCAAAGTTGTTTGCTGATTTTTATCCTGTCGATATCAATCGTGATTCAGTCGTTCCCGGTACAAATATCTATGATCCAAACGGGCATGTGGCGATCGTTTACAAAGTGACTGATGACGGAAAAGTTTATTTCATCGACGCTCATCCAGATAACAGCTTAACTTCAGGTTTGTTCGGAACGAAATTTGTGCGTAGCAATCCGGGACAAGGTGCAGGTTTTAAAAACTTCCGTCCGATTAAATTGGCAGGCGCTCAGTTCGATTCAACTTTGAACTCTTACGTCGGCGGAAAAATCGTTCCTGTTAAGAATGCGGATTTACATGATTTTGATTTGGTTCAATTCTTTGGAACTGATCGTGTTCCACGCGCCGACTGGAACAAAGGTCTATTTGTTCACGAAGGTGTCAAATACAACTACTATGATTACATCCGTTTGAAATTGTCTAAAGGAAATTTGAAGCTTGATCCGGTGAATGAAATTCGCAGTCTAGCGGCCGATATTTGCCAGACGGTTCAAGATCGTATCGAAGCGGTAGATGCATCTCTTCACTCGGGTGTTCAACAAAAGCCTCATCCGGCGCGATTGCCTTACAACATTTACGGAACTAGCGGAGAATGGGAAGAATTTTCGACTCCATCTCGCGATGCGCGTTTAAAAACTTCTTTTGTTGAACTTCGTCAATTGGCAGAAGATCTTTTTAATATGTATCAGCAGCATGACCCACGGCTTGTTTACAGCGGTGCCGATATTAAAGTTGATATGTTAGGTTCGTACCAGCAAGTTTCTTCGCAATGTCAAGTTGTCTATAAGAAAACGAACGGCGAAAAAGTGTCTCTGACTTTAGATCAAGTCCGCGAACGTTTGTTTGCTTTGAGTTTTGATCCTTATCATTGTGCTGAATTACGTTGGGGGGCAAGCTCGTCGCAAGAGTTAGCTTCGTGTGGCGATGATGCTAATAAGCGGGCTTGGTATTCGCAAGAGCGTTGGTTGCGCAATCAAATTGAAAGACGTTATGATGTTCGGATGGATTTTTCTTTGGACGAGTTAAAAGGTCCGATGCCTGGTGCCGGAGTTGCAAATCCGCTAGATGTCGACATTATTTCTTATTTAAGACGTGGCAATTAGAATGAACTTTGAAAGTGAACTCTTTCGAGTGTGAAACGACGGTCATGAACAAGAAAAATAAAACGATAAAAGGTTTTAAAAAGTAATTTTCCATAGTCATTGATAGTGCGATTAGGGTGCCGAGCAAGAAGCAATACCTTAGAATCAGCTGTCTAGGTCACAAGGCGCTGACAAGAATAGGCATTGAATCAAAATGAGACGGCCATTTTGGTTGTTCTCATGTGAATATCTTTGAATTTAAGGCGCTTTCGATTATCCTTAAAAGATGCGTAAATTTTTCGTCATTATAGTCGTACTTTTTTCACCATTTGCTTTCTGCAAGGGAAAAAAAACTGTTTTGACTCCATTTCAAAAAAATATTCGAGACTGTTTGCAAGATGGTGTTGATTCTCAGAAATTAACGTCGCTGCCTAAAATTTATAAATATGTTTCTGATCGTTATCTGCTTCTAACTTCTGAGATTGTTGCCAGAGAAGTTTTGTATAAATTGAAAAATGAAACCCGAAAACTGAAGTTCGAAAATGGGAATGTGAAGTTGTATAAAGTATTGGAAGATGAAGACGATCAGCTGGTTCCCCTTAATAATGAAGTGCGTCAAAGAAGCCTAACCTCTGAATCTTACTTGGCGCAGCTGCTTCTAAATGCGGATATTCGTTCGGATTGGACGAAAGTGAGTGAAAAGCGCTCTGGATCTACCGGAGTCGTTCTTACGTCGATCGATGGCGAAATGAAGTCTTTAACCATTGAAAGATCTCAACTTAAAAAGAAACTTGAATGCCTTTTGAGCGAGCTTGCTCCGAGCTGTTCATGCGTTGATCTTAATTAAGTCTAAAATACTCTTGCATGCCTAGTTGTTCTGTCTATACTTATTCTTGTAACTATTTGTTTACTTTGGATAATTGTATAATTTTTAACAGCTTAGGTTAACGAGAAAAACATGGCAGATTCGCAAAAAGAAAACGCTAAAAAACTATTTCATTTTAAAATTGCGGGCGTTTCTTACAAAATCAAGACATCTCACGATGAAGAAACCGTGAACGAACTTGTCGAACTCGTTGATAGCAAAGTGACCGAAGCTTTGAATTTTACAAAAAATTCATCTTTTCAGAACGCGGCTGTTTTAACTGCGCTTAATATAGCTGAAGAGATGATTCTTCTTAAAAGACGAGCGAAAGCTGAGTTAGAAAAGCTTGAATCAAAAGCCTTGAAGCTAGCCCAAGATCTCGAGAACTCCAAAGCAAATAAAGTAAACTGGAATTAAATAAAGTATTTGGAGTTTTTTTGTCATCACAAGTTAAAGCGATGAAGTCAGAATTACGTTCTGATTTGCTTCAACAAATTCGAAATGCCTCGAGCGTCCAGAGAAAAGAATGGTCTTTGATCATTCAAAAAAATCTGCGTCTTCTGCTGTCGAATCAAAATGGTTACTGGGGAGCTTTTCACCCCTTGTCTGACGAACCGCTATTGAATTGGGCCGAAGTTTCTTCGAACATTCAGTGGTGCTTTCCGCGAACTCTTGAAAAAGACCTTCAATATAAATTTGGGTCCCTATCGCATGCAAAATCATCTTTAGGTGTTCAAGAGCCTGTTGATGGAGTCGACGTTAACATCGAACAATTGCAAGGCGTAGTTGTTCCTGGTGTTGGTTTTGGAAAGAATGGGTACCGTTTAGGTCGTGGCAAAGGTTTTTATGATCAAGCTTTGTCGGGGTATTCCGGAAATAAAGTTGGAGTGTGTTTTGGACTTTCTTTGTTAGCCGAAGCGCCGCATGAAGATCATGACGTTTTATTTCATCAAATTGTGACCGAGAATTCTGTTTATCAAGTGGACCATCCTGAAGGAGATATCAAGTGGAACTAGTATTTGTGCTCGTTGGTTTTTTAGTGGGAGCTTTTGTCGTGTTTGCGTTCAAACGTATTCAAGACCAAAACACAAAAAAATCAGCTAAAGACGAAGCCGAAAGAATCGTCAATAAAGCAAAGTCTGAAGCTTTAAAATTAAAAAAAGATTCAGAAACAAAAGCAAAAGATTTCGAAACGAAAGCGCGTAAAAACGTCGAGGGCGAAATCAATAAACAAAAATCGCAACTGAAAAATAAAGAAGGTCAGTTAGAAAGACGTCTGAAAGAAGTCGATGACCAATTCAAACACCGTCATGACGAAAATGAAAAGTTCATGTCGCAGTTGAAAGACCGCGAAGAGAAAATATCAATCACGGAAAATCGTTTAAAAGACGCCGAAAAAACGGCCTTAGATCAAGCGCAATATTTGCAGAAGAAGCTAGAGAATGTCGCGCAAATGTCGCAAGACCAAGCTAAGCGTGAACTTTTCACGGTGCTAGAAGAGACTGCAAAAGCTGAAGCTGCGAAAAAAATTGCAGAAATCGAAGAAGAAACTTTGAAAGAAGCTGATAAAAAATCACGTAATATTTTATCACGCGCTTTAGCTCGTTTTGCCTCTGAGTTCACTTCTGAACGAACTGTTTCAGTGATGAGTTTAACTTCAGACGAGATGAAGGGTAAAATCATCGGTCGTGAGGGTCGTAATATTCGTACTCTTGAAGCGCTTTGTGGAGTTGACTTGATCGTTGATGACACTCCAGAGACGATTGTTATTTCTGGTTTCGATCCGATTCGCAGAGAACTGGCTCGTCGCACAGTTGATAAATTGATGGAAGACGGTCGTGTTCATCCAGCGCGTATCGAAGAAGTTGTAGAAAAACAGAAAACTGAACTTGCGAAATCGATGAAAGAAGAAGGCGATAAAGTGATCGTCGAACTTGGAATCACGCAAATGCACAATGAGCTTGTGAAAATGGTGGGAAGTCTTAAATACCGCAGTACGCATGCTCAAAACGCTTTGAATCACTGTTTAGAAGTGGCTCATATTTCTGGCCTACTTGCTTCTGAAATTGGTTTGAATATTAAAATCGCAAAACGAGCGGGTTTGTTGCATGACATCGGTTTAGCTGCAGACCATAGTTTCGAAGGCAATCACGCGATCGTGGGTGCTGAGCTTGCGAAAAAATACGGTGAAAGTGAAGAAGTTTGCCATGCGATTCGTGCTCACCACGATGATGAAAAACCGACTTCGGCTTTAGCTTGGGTTGTGCATGCTGCAAACACTTTATCAAATGCGCGTCCAGGTGCTCGTCGTCCGCAAATGGATAATTTTATTAATCGCTTAAAAGATCTTGAAAGTATCGCGAACTCGTTTGACGGAGTTTTAAAGTCAGTTGCTGTTCAGGCGGGTCGAGAAGTACGTGTGCTTGTTGAAAGTTCACGCGTGACTGATGACCAAAGCTTGATGCTAGCTCGTGACATCGTGAAAAAGATCGAACGCGAACTTCCACATGCGGGTCAAGTGAAAATCACGATCGTTCGTGAAACTCGCGCGGTAGAAATCGCTCGTTAATCATTAACCACTGAAGAAAGGAATCCCGTGCAGTCATTTTTAAAACCGGAAGAACAACTGGAACAAATTAAATACGGCACGGTCGATTTCATCAGTGAAGGTGATTTTTTAAAAAAGCTTAAAAAAAGCTACGATTCAAAAAAGCCTTTAAAAATAAAACTTGGTGCTGATCCAAGTCGTCCAGATATTCATATCGGGCACACCGTGGTTATCAATAAGTTAAAAACACTTCAAGATCTAGGGCATCATGTTCAATTCTTGATTGGTGATTTTACGGCTTTGATTGGGGACCCATCCGGAAAAAATACCACGCGACCAATTTTGACCCGTGAAGAAATTGATAGTAACGCAAAAACTTATGCCTCACAGATTTTTAAAATTTTAGATCCGGATAAGACTGAAATCGTTTATAATTCTCACTGGTTGTTGAAGCTGACTTCAATTGACTTTATCAAATTGACTGCGCAGTACACCGTTGCTCGTATGCTTGAGCGTGATGATTTCACTAAACGCTTTAAAGGCAATGTTCCGATTTCTATGCATGAGCTGATTTACCCACTTTGCCAAGGGTATGATTCAGTAGCATTGCACACAGATCTTGAATTGGGTGGAACGGATCAAAAATTTAATCTTTTAGTGGGAAGAGACTTACAATCTTCTTATAAGCAAGAGCCTCAATGTATTTTGACGATGCCAATTTTAGAAGGTTTAGACGGCGTTAATAAAATGTCGAAGTCTTTAGATAATTACATTGGCGTGAATGAAACTCCGAAAGATATGTTTGGTAAAACCATGCGTGTGTCGGATGAATTGATGTTTCGCTATTATGAATTGCTAACAAGTTTCAAACCAGCTGAAGTGGCTGCGATGAAACAAGAGATGCTAGATGGAAAGCGTCATCCGCGCGACATCAAAGTCAATTTGGCGAAGTACCTAGTAGCACGTTTTCATTCACAAACGGCGGCTCAGGCAGCTGAAGATGAATTCAACCGAATCTTCGTTGATAAAGGTATGCCTGATGTTATCGAAGAATTTGCGACGACGGCGCAGACTATTGGTTTGGTGCAATTGATGACTCAAGCTGGCTTAACGGCATCTAACGGTGAAGCGACTCGTTTAGTAACGGGTGGCGGGGTGATGATTGATCAGCAAAAGATTTCAGATGCAAAATTGAAATTGGATTTAAAATCAGGCGAATGCTTCATTTTAAAAGCCGGTAAGAAAAAATTTATTAAGATTGTTGTGAAGCCGTAGGCGTAAATAGGGTTGTGAAGTAAAGTATGAAGATTAAATTTGTTCCTCAAAATGTAGAAGTCGACGTTGATCCATCAAAATCTTTGATGAAAATTGCAACTGAAGCTGGTCTGAAAATTAAATCGATCTGCGGGGGGATCGCTTCTTGCGGAGAATGCCGCGTGAAAATCGTTGAGGGTGATAACTCGATCCCTGAACCGGGTAAGCCCGAGCTCAATTTAATCGGAACAAGCTATTACTTAGATGGCCGTAGACTAAGTTGCCAAGTACGCTGCTTCGGTTCTGTAACCGTCGATCTAACTGAGCAATTGAACAAAGTCGATACTCAAAAGAAAGTTCGTGGATTCAAATCGAAAGACACGAAAGAATTATCAGCAGTTCAAGATACGATGATATTGAACTCAAATAAAAAACCAGAACCTAGCAGCGGAAGTTCGAAAAGCTAATTATCTTTAATTTTGAGGAATATTTTCAAGATCAAGAGTGCCAATTCCTAAGTATGTTCCCGAACATTTTACAATTCCTTGAGAGTTAACGAAGCACGCTGAAGAATTTCCCATCGAAATTGAAACGATATTATCGACTGCGGTCACTTGAAAAGCTTGTTGCGCTTTCGGGAAGCCAAAATTTCCACCCCAACAGTAGGCTTTTCTTGATGCACTAATGGCGCAAGTTGAATAGCCACCCATAGATTGAAGTGAGATGATTCTTTCATTTAAACCGACGACTAAAGATGGGTTAGCTACACCTGGTTTATTGTTATCTGAAGAGTCGGGGCTATTTATACCTAAGCTTCCAAAACGATTATTGCCCCAGCATTTGACAAATCCATTGTCTTGTAACGCACAGACATGTTGATTTCCTGCAACTAGATCACTAATGTCTGTGAGCCCTGGCACCAATGCGGGTGGTTGGTAGCTTCCTGAATTTTGTGTTCCGTTTCCTAATACGCCATATTCATTTCTACCAAAGCACTCAACTTTTCCTTGAGAGTTTAAGATACAGGTGAAACCATTTCCTTTAGCGATTTTGATAATTGTTGATCCAACCTGATTAGACTTTATAAGAGTGCCCATTTCTGAAACGCACTGAGCCTCTCCGGTCTCTAGGACAAAACATGGGGTAGTTCCCGAAATATCAGACACCTTCGCTTTTAGTCCTATAACGTTGACGGGTTCCCATCGATCTTGAGTTGTTCGGTCGCCCAATTGGCCCCCGTAGTTGCGTCCCCAACATTTTACGTCTCCTGAAAATAACAAGGCACACGTAGACCACACATTAGATGGCCACAGTTTTTTGACTCCCGTTTCAAGTCCGTGTACGGGGTAAAAATGATCTCTCGGAACATTTTCATTTGAACCAATACCTAGCTCTCCGAATTGGTTACTTCCAATACAATAGACTCCACCGGTGTCTGCTATTCCGCAGGTATGCCATTGTCCCGCGGCCATTTGAGTAAATTTAATTTTAGGATAGGTGACTGTTGGTGGGGGATTTACAGTCGTCGGAGGATTTGGCATTGTTGGAGGCTGTTCTACAATTGGGTCTGATGCTGGAGTGCTTGAAGGGGTCGATGCCAAAGTTTGATTTTGGCTCGTAGAACTGACAGCAATCTTTCCAGTCTGCCCACAATTTTGAAATAAAGAAATTAAACTGAGAGACGCAACTAAAAGTGTGATTTTAATATGTTTCATTCTTTTGATTATCGGAAAATTTCGTGATTTACCTTAGTATCAATTGTTGGAGTCTATTTGCTGTATCGAATAGATCTGCTAGACAGGCATGTGCCAATCTTCGGCCCTTACTGTCTCAACGTGAGAATTTTTACTTTCAGATTGGTTTAATCATTCTAAATGTGGTGCGCAATTGGCTACTGAATTTGTGAAGCACTCAAGGAGAAATAAAATGAAACTTTATGTTGGTCTTTGGATGGTAACGGTTGTGAACTTATGGTCACCACTATCTCTAGCCTGCGACGACGTGCTTAAAGGTTTTAAAAGAGACTGTGAAATTCAAGACAGATTTGTTGGTTTACGTGAAGAGTTCCGAAATAAATATAAAGTGAACATTAGCGATATTGCTGAATACAAAGTGATGCGCTTCATCGATAGATCATCATGGGAAAATGCAAAGAAGTCATCTCTGTCTCCGAATCAAATTTATGGGCCAGCTCCAATGACTTGGAATGTTTGGAGTGAAGGTATTGATGCTTTATTTCCGAACGTTTCAGAAAAAAATCGTATTCAAAGTGGTGCTATCAAGATGAATAACGATCTTTATTCTCATATGAATTTAGTTTTACTTACGAATGGTAAAGATAACATTAAAGATGCAATCACAGACGAAGCAAAACAGCCCGGAGAATTTCGCAATGTCGGCGACGCCGACGTGGGATTTTGCTCGCAAGATCAGACCGATCTAAGAG
>JACCDQ010526404.1_pt1 | contig 13117 bp, 15 predicted proteins | sample 7446031 | NCBI WGS metagenome assembly JACCDQ01 (sample SAMN15323442, study PRJNA562643) | freshwater metagenome | isolation source: river surface water | place: USA:Blue River Watershed | collected 2017-08-17 | reverse complement strand
GAAGCTGAGAACTTAAGCCCCAGTAAACGGCGGTGGTAACTATAACCATCCTAAGGTAGCGAAATTCCTTGTCGGGTAAGTTCCGACCTGCACGAATGGCGTAACGACTTGAGCGCTGTCTCATCCGCGAACTCGGCGAAATTGCAGTACGAGTAAAGATGCTCGTTTAGCGCAGAAAGACGGAAAGACCCCGGGACCTTTACTATACCTTGACATTGGTACTCGGAACGGTTTGTGTAGCATAGGTGGGAGCCATTGAAGCTGGGACGCCAGTCCTGGTGGAGGCAACGTTGAAATACCACTCTGATCGTTTTGAGTTTCTAACCTCGGTCCGTGATCCGGATCAGGGACAGTGTCTGGCGGGTAGTTTGACTGGGGCGGTCGCCTCCCAAAAAGTAACGGAGGCGCTCAAAGGTTCCCTCAGCCTGGTTGGCAATCAGGTGTTGAGTGTAAGTGCACAAGGGAGCTTAACTGTGAGACAGACATGTCGAGCAGGTACGAAAGTAGGAACTAGTGATCCGGCGGTGGCTTGTGGAAGCGCCGTCGCTCAACGGATAAAAGGTACCCCGGGGATAACAGGCTGATCTTGCCCAAGAGTCCATATCGACGGCAAGGTTTGGCACCTCGATGTCGGCTCGTCGCATCCTGGGGCTGGAGTAGGTCCCAAGGGTTGGGCTGTTCGCCCATTAAAGCGGCACGCGAGCTGGGTTCAGAACGTCGTGAGACAGTTCGGTCCCTATCTTCTGTGCTCGTAAGAAACTTGAGAAGAGCTGTCCCTAGTACGAGAGGACCGGGACGGACGAACCTCTGGTGTGTCGGTTGTAGCGCCAGCTGCACCGCCGATTAGCTACGTTCGGAAGGGATAACCGCTGAAAGCATCTAAGCGGGAAGCTCGCTTCAAGATTAGGTTTCTCATTGGTTTACCAAGTAAGGCCCCCAGCTAGACGACTGGGTTGATAGGCCGGAAGTGGAAGAGTCGTAAGACTTGGAGCTGACCGGTACTAATAGGCCGAGGATTTAACTACAAAGTTGCTACGCGTCCACTGTGTAGCTCTCGAGATACGGTCGAGAGCTACGAAACGAAAATGAAAAACTTTTCGATTTAAGCTAAGACATCTCAATAGTGTTTCGGCGGCCATATCGAGAGGGAAACACCCGGTCCCATTCCGAACCCGGAAGTTAAGCCTCTCAGAGTCGATGGTACTGCAAGGGGGACCTTGTGGGAGAGTAGAACGCCGCCGGACTTCTTTTACAAAAAGGGGATATCTTCAATGATATCCCCTTTTTTATTTTTCAAACTAGGAAAATAAATTAGGAAAATAAATTAATAAAATTAAATAGCGTGAAGAGTTAAAGGAAAAGAAAATGGAAAATTCAAATCGTCGCTCAGGCGGAGCTTCAGGTTCTTCAGATCGTCCGAGACGAAATTCCGGAAGTTCAAAAAATTCTAATAGAAACTCTTCACGACCAAATTCACGACCTGATTCACGAAATTCAAATCCAAATAGAAGCGAACGTTCTGATCGACCTCGCTCTGAACGCCCTGCGCGTGATGGTGAATTCAAAGCTCGTCGTCCGCGCATCGAGGGCAAAGATGGTGAATTTAAACCACGTCGTCCACGCCCAGAAAGCAAAGATGGCGAAAAACGCTCATTTTCGCGCCCAAATAACGCTGCTTTTAAGCCAAGAGGAGAGCGTCGCGGAGATCGCTCACTAGATAACAGAAGAAAAGATGATCGTCGTCCAATCAATAGAGATTTCTCAAAAGATCCGATTATTCCTGAAGGAATTACTGGAGAAGAATTAGATAAAGTCACGCGCGGAGATTTATTAACGTTAAGCGCTGAAAATGCAAAAATTGTCTCGCAACATCTTGCATGTGTAAATGCATATGCTGATAGCGAACCGGAATTAGCACACGAACACGCACAAGCTGCAGTACGTCACGCAGGCCGCGTTGCGGTAGTTCGTGAAACAGCAGGATATGCAGCTTATCGAGTTGGTAAATATGAGATTGCAATTAAAGATTTAAAAGCCGCATTTCGAATCAATGGCGATGTCTCCATCTGGCCTGTTCTTGCAGATTGCGAACGTGGCCTTGGTAAGCCACGTAAGGCACTTGAATTAGCTGGCGCGCCGGAAGCAAAAAAATTGCAAAAGGAGCAGGCTATCGAATTACGAATCGTCGCCGCTGGAGCACGTCGTGATCTTGGGGAATTCGAAGCCGCAGTAGTTACATTACAAACGAATGATTTAAATACCGAGAATGATTCTTGGGCGGTAAGACTTCGCTATGCATATGCTGATGCGCTAGATGCAGCGGGGCGTAAAGATGAAGCGCGTAAGTGGTTTGCAAAATGTGCAGCCATTGATGTTGACGAAGTCACTGATGCCAGCGAGCGTTCCTAATTTCTCCTAATTTCTCCTAATTGCTCCTAATTTCTCCAAGTGTCTGTGAATAACTAAGTCGTGCTGTCGTAACCCTCTTCGAAGATAGCTCCATTAAAGCCAAAAGGCTTCTTTGCGAACTATCAATTGGAGGTAAAAAAGAAATGGCAGAACAGAGCAGCGCAGAAGAGATTGATTACTCACTAAATGATGTTGCGCTAAGAGGTTGGGTCACAACAATCGCAACCGAACGCGAACTCCCTAGCGGCGATGTTGTAGTGCAATTTCGAATTGCAATTACCCGAAGCGAAGGCGGCGTTGACACCATAGATCTAGAAAGTTGGAGCGCTAAAAGCAGGCGAACCGCGCTCTCTTTGAAAGATGGCGAATGGGTAGAAATTTCAGGCTCCATAAGACGTCGCTTCTGGAAGAGCGCCAATGGTCTTGCAAGCCGTTGGCAGGTGGTAACCAACGAAATTAAGCGGATATAGGGAATTTCAGAGAGGGCTTAAGGCGGTAAAGTTATCGCGTGGCCATTAAAGATCTACGCGATAACTTAAAGCGATTAAAGGATTCTGATCCGGTTGAACTTGCTGGGCAAGTCAATACTTGGATTCAAGAGAGCGGCGAAGCGCTTCGTCTTCGTATAGAAGATGAAGTAGAAAAGGCTGTCACCAAAAGAGGCTTCGTTAAGAAATCAGATTTCCAGAAGCTGGAAGCTCGTATTGCAGCTCTTGAAGGCAAGCCGATTAGTAAAGCGAAGAGCGGCAAATCAGGAAAGTCCGTAAAGCCGGGCAAAGCTGCATCAAATAAAAATGTTAAAAAGCGCGCAACAAAGAGGTCAGGGAGGTCAGGAAAATGAGTCAAATTAATTTAGATGAAATCCGTGCAGAGCTCTCATCAATTGAAGGTTCAGAACTTCCAGAGCATGTGGCAAGGTATGAGGCGCTTCATGCCAAATTAACCGAAGCGCTAAAGAGTATCGACGAAATTTAATACTTATGAAAAATCGTTTAGATTCAGAATTGGTACGCCGTGGACTTGCACGTTCACGAGAAAATGCGGCTGATTTAATTGAATCTAGATCGGTTTTAGTAAATGGTATTCCTGCTACGAAATCTGCATCGCAGGTAGATGCCGAAACTTCCATTGTTATTCAAGGCGAGAGAGATGATTTTGTCTCCCGAGGTGGACACAAATTAGCTGGCGCGCTCGATGCATTCCCAGAGATTAAAGTCGAAGGTAAACGCGCACTTGATGCCGGTGCATCTACCGGTGGCTTTACAGATGTATTACTTCGTCGAGGGGCAGCAGAAGTAGTTGCAGTTGATGTTGGCTATGGCCAATTGGCTTGGGAGTTACGCCAAGATCCGCGTGTAAAAATTCTGGATCGAACCAACATTCGTCATTTGACTGGCGAGCAAGTTGGCCAACCAGTTGATTTAATAGTCGCAGACCTCTCTTTCATCTCGTTAACGCTGGTACTTCCGGCGCTTGCTGCGGTATCTAAACCAGAGGCTGATTACCTATTAATGGTTAAGCCACAATTTGAAGTGGGACGCGAACAACTTGGTGCAGGTGGCGTAGTACGTGATCCAGGTCTTAGAAAAGCTGCGGTCCTAGATGTCGCAGAGAGCGCATTTGATGTTGGACTTGGCACTTTAGGAATTGTTGCCTCTTCATTACCGGGACCTGCCGGAAATGTTGAATATTTCTTATGGTTACGCCGTGGCGCAGGTGAGATTAATGAATCTGACTTGGATGCAGCGATTGCGATTGGTCCTCAATGATGGCCGGCCAAAATCGAAAAGCGATTTTCATAGTCAATAAAAATCGCCAGGAAGCAATTGACGCTGAGAGCAAAATTAAATCATTGCTAACAGGTTTTGAATTTGTTGAAGATGCTGATGCCGAAATTGTGATTGTTTTAGGTGGCGATGGAACTATTTTACGTGGGGCAGTAGTCGCCAGACGTTTAGGAGTGCCGCTGCTCGGTATCAATCTTGGTCGTGTTGGTTTTATGGCCGAAGTCGAAAAGAGCTCATACGAAGAGATTGCCCAGGCAATCATCAATAAAACTTATGTCATCGAACCACGCTTGATACTTGAATATGAGATCGAACGTGGTGGAGAGAGCACTGCAAGTGGTTGGGCGCTAAATGAAGTGACCATCGAATGCGAACAAGGCACAATGATCGAACTACTTCTACAGATCGATGGACGTCCTATTAGCAGTTGGTGGGCAGATGGCTTGATAGTTGCGACCCCTACCGGTTCAACCGCATACGCATTTAGCGTCGGTGGGCCGATTATTTGGCCGCAAACCGATGCGCTAGTGGTTACCCCAATCGCAGCGCATGCACTTTTTACCCGCCCATTGGTTATTCCACCATCATCAGATATTGCGATAGATATTCTTTCCGAGGATGGAATCGTTAAAGCTGATGCGCTTAGATTTGAAGGCTTACTAGTTGGCGATCGAGTAAAAGTTAAGCGTGCTAGCGATCCAATCAAATTAGCGCACGTTCGAAGCACAAATTTCAGTGACCGCTTAGTCGCCAAATTTAAATTACCAGTCGAAGGATGGCGCGGTGCCTAATCGTCCAACGCTAAATGAAATAAGTATTTCTGGCATTGGAGTTATCGAAAAATCACTTCTTGAATTCGGTCCGGGCTTGACTGTTATCACCGGCGAAACTGGAGCGGGAAAGACCATGGTTTTAACCGCGCTCAACTTAGTACTTGGAGGCAAATCAGATTCTGCATTAGTAAGACATGGCGCTGAACGCGCAATTGCAAATGCCACCTTTACTATCCCCAAAAAGCTTGTAGATCGATTTGATGAAAAAGGAATCATCTCCGAAGATGGAGAATTAATTCTCACTAGAACCGTAAATAAAGATGGTAAATCTAAAGCAGTTGCCAGTGGCACTGCGGTAAGCGCAAGTGCGCTTCAGGAAATTGCGGAAGAGTTAGTAATGGTGCATGGCCAGGCAGCTAGTCAGACATTGACCAAATCATCAAAGCATCTAGAACTACTAGATCTCTATGCCAATATTGATCTATCAAAATTGCAGTGTGCAGTTACAGAAGCAAATGAGTTAAGCAAGCGAATAAAGGCTATGAAGAGCGCAGGCAAAGAGCGCGAAAGAGAGTTGGAGGCGCTAAAGGAATTTGCATCTGCGCTTAAGAAAATCAAACCTCAAGCAGGAGAATTGCAAGAGGTAAATGATGAGATTAGTAGATTAAATTCTGTAGAAGGTTTAACTAGTACCGCTGGGAGCGCCAGCGGAATTCTCGAAGATGATGAAAATGGTGTATTAACCCAGCTTGGCAGTGCCCGTAAATCGCTAGAGAAAGCGGTATCGCTTGACCCTTCACTCACGGAGATTTCCGAGCAATTAAATGAAGCATTTTTTGAAGTGCAAGACCTTGCGGCAAATTTAGCAAGTTACCTATCCGATTTGGCAGCAGATCCGAGCCGTTTGGAATATTTACAGAACCGAAAGAGTGAACTTAATTCATTTATCAAACGCCATTCAAAATCGACAAGCGGCGATTCAAATCAGGCGTTACATGAATTAATCGAACTTGGCGCCAATATCGATAATGAAATAGCAGATTTAGAAGGTGGAGATGACCGAATCGCCGAATTGGAACGCGACCTGGACATACTGCAAGAGGCTGCGTTAGTTGAGGCAAAGCAAATTTCTAAAATTCGAAATGAGAAAGCGAAGTCATTATCTGTAGCAGTTTCGCAAGAGATCCACTCGCTATCAATGCCAAGTACTAATTTGGTGGTTGAAGTAAAGAACGGATCAAAATTTACAGAGCTAACTGCAACAGGTCTTGATGAAGTAAATTTCTTTCTGCAAACTCACAAAGATGCCCCTTTAGTTTCAATTGCAAAGGGTGCTTCAGGTGGCGAATTATCTAGAGTTGCACTTGCAATTGAAGTTGTGATTGCAGCATCAGAACAGAATGAAACTATTGGCACTTACATTTTCGATGAAGTTGATGCCGGAGTCGGTGGTAAAGCAGCAATAGAAGTAGGCAGAAGATTAAAAGCGCTATCGAAAATTGCACAGGTAATTGTGGTTACTCATCTACCTCAAGTTGCGGCTTGGGGCGATACCCATTTTGTGGTTTCCAAAGATGAAAGTGGCTCGGTTTCACTTAGCCAAGTGCGAAAAGTCTCAACTAATGAACGAATTGAAGAGATTGCCCGCATGTTGGCCGGCCACGAAGATTCGGAATCAGCGCGCAAACACGCAGAGGAGCTAATTGCAGAGTCACGCTGAAATCCGTGATAAGTTTCTGCTCCATGAGCAATTCTCATGTGACTAAACATCTCTTTGTAACTGGCGGAGTCGCCTCAAGTCTCGGAAAAGGTTTAACAGCTTCCAGCCTTGGTCGTCTAATGGTGGCACGCGGATTACGCGTCACGATGCAAAAGCTCGATCCATATTTAAATGTGGATCCAGGCACTATGAATCCTTTCCAGCACGGCGAAGTTTTTGTTACTGATGATGGTGCTGAAACTGATTTAGATATTGGACATTACGAAAGATTCCTAGATAGATCTCTCTCCGGTGATGCGAACGTAACTACCGGACAGGTCTATTCGAGAGTTATTGCTAGAGAGCGCCGCGGTGAATACTTAGGAGAAACGGTTCAGGTCATTCCGCACATCACCAATGAAATCAAAGAGCGCATGTTGGCATTTGATGGGCCAAATGTAGATTTAGTCATTACTGAAATTGGCGGAACTGTTGGAGATATTGAATCTCAACCTTTTCTGGAAGCTGCACGTCAGATTCGCCAGCAAGTTGGCCGCGACAATGTCTTCTATTTACATATTTCACTAGTTCCATATATCGGTCCTTCCGGAGAATTAAAAACTAAACCAACTCAACATTCCGTAGCGGCACTTCGTAGTATTGGTATCGCACCCGATGGGGTAGTCCTACGTTCGGACCGTCAGATTCCAGATTCGGTTAAGCGAAAAATTTCTGCGATGTGCGATGTGGATCAAGAAGCAGTGGTAGCGGCAGTAGATGCGCCATCAATCTACGACATTCCAAAGGTACTGTTTAATGAGGGTTTAGATTCATATGTAGTTCGTCGCCTTGGTTTGAAGGCGAAAGATGTTAATTGGGGCGACTGGGGAGTCTTGCTAGAAGCAGTCCACAATCCAAAACATCATGTAAAAGTGGCTTTGGTTGGAAAATATATTGATCTGCCAGATGCTTACCTATCCGTGACCGAAGCGCTACGTGCCGGCGGTTTTGCAAATAATGCAAAAGTCGAAATTAAATGGGTGCCGTCGGATAACTGCGCTACGCCTGAAGGTGCAAAGAACGCACTTAGCGACGTGGATGCAATCTGTGTCCCTGGTGGTTTCGGAGTTAGAGGAATCGAAGGAAAAGTCGGTGCACTTAATTTTGCAAGATTGAATCGGATTCCAACTCTCGGCCTATGTTTAGGGTTGCAATGCATGGTTATCGAAGGCGCTCGTAATTTAGCTGGAATAAATGATGCAAATTCTGCGGAATTTGCCCCAGATGCCAAAGCACCAGTTATTGCAACTATGGAGGACCAAATCGCCAATGTTTCCGGTGGTGGTGATTTAGGCGGAACTATGCGATTGGGATCTTATAAAGCTTCACTAAAGGCAGGCTCAATCGTTGCAGAAGTTTACGGTGAAACTGAAATCACTGAGCGCCATCGCCATCGCTATGAAGTAAACAATAAGTATCGCGAGCAAATCGCAGCCGCAGGTATGGTTTTTAGTGGAATGAATACCGAACGTGACTTGGTTGAATTTGTAGAGCTACCACGCGAAGTTCATCCTTACTATGTTGGTACACAAGCTCATCCAGAGTTCAAATCGCGTCCTACTAGACCACATCCTTTATTTGCTGGTTTGATTAAAGCTGCGATTAAATAGCCTAATGATTATTGGTGTACCTAAAGAGATTAAAACACTCGAAGCTCGCGTTGCGCTAACCCCGGCTGGTGTTCGTGAATTCGTCAAAAACGGCCATAAAGTAATTATCGAAAGTGATGCCGGTTTAGGTTCGGCAATTACAAACGCTGATTACATTGCCGAAGGTGCAGAAATTGCCCCAGATGCAAAGAGCGTTTGGGAACAAGCCGAAATGATCATGAAAGTTAAAGAACCACTTTCTGCGGAATATCCGTTGATGAAGAAGGGGCAGATTCTTTATACCTACTTACATCTAGCCGCTTCAAAAGAGTGCACCGATGCGCTAATCAAATCAGAGAACATTGCGATTGCTTACGAAACAGTTGAAGTAAATGGACAGCTGCCACTTCTGGCACCAATGTCTGAAGTAGCAGGGCGTCTATCTACTCAAGTCGGCGCCACCGCGCTACAAAAGCCAAATGGTGGGCGAGGTGTACTTCTAGGTGGAGTCCCTGGTGTTCGTCCAGGAAAAGTTGTCGTTATTGGTGGTGGAGTTGCTGGATTAAATGCAGCGGTAATGGCTAGAGGTTTAGGTGCTGATGTAACTATTCTCGATCGCAGCACCAACCGTCTGCAATATATTGATTCACTTTTCAACGGAACTATCAAGACATTGATGTCGAATGATCATTCAATTGAACAAGAAGTTATCGCAGCTGATTTAGTAATCGGAGCGGTATTGATTCATGGTGCGAAAGCTCCAAAATTGGTTAGCAATGCATTAGTTGCCAAGATGAAGCACGGTTCAGTTTTGGTCGACATTGCTATCGATCAGGGTGGTTGCTTTGAAGATTCGCGTCCCACCACACATGCTGAACCAACATATAGAGTTCATAATTCAGTCTTCTATTGTGTTGCAAATATGCCTGGCGCAGTTCCGGTTGCATCTACCTATGCACTTACAAATGCCACACTTCCTTATGCAATCTCGATAGCAAATAAAGGATGGAAGAAAGCCCTTGGAGACGATAAGGATTTAGCTAAGGGATTAAATGTTTGCGAAGGTAAAGTTGTTTACGAAGCTGTAGCAACGGCCCATGGATATCCATACACTCAATTCGTTTATTGATTATCTGCGAGTAGAGAAAGGCGCAGCTGCAAATACTGTTGCAGCATATCGACGCGACTTAACAAAGTATCTTAATTGGCGAATCAATAATCCTGAAGCTTCAATCAAAGAGTATGCATTCTCGATTAAAGATTTAGCCCCGTCATCGTTAGAGCGCAATTTCAGTGCAGTGCGTTCATTTCATAAATATTTAAATCGAGAATTCAATATATCTGATCCGACAGATGACTTACCGGAAACTGGAAAGCGGCAACGTTTACCAAAAGCGTTAACGGTTGAAGAGATCACCAGGCTGATTGATGCTGGCAAGGATCCTGGTGAAGCAGTTTCGTTAAGAGATTACTTGCTGCTAGAACTTCTCTATAGCACTGGCGCTCGTGTATCTGAAGTTGTTGGTATCAATCTGTCTGACATCTCTGAGAATTCGGTAAACGGTGAATCTATTTGGGTTTTAAAATTACGCGGTAAAGGTGGCAAAGAGCGGATGGTTCCGCTTGGCTCATATGCAAAAAGCGCAATTGACGATTATCTGGTTCGTACCCGGCCATCTCTATTAAAAAAATTAAGCGAGAGCGCGCTTTTCTTGAATAATCGTGGCACCCGCTTATCCAGAGTTAGCGCTTGGGAGATCGTAAAGAGAGCAGCTGAAAAAGCTGGCCTAACTTCGAGAGTAACGCCGCACGTTTTTAGACATTCCTATGCCACGCATCTTCTGGACGGTGGTGCTGATATCAGGGTGGTTCAGGAACTTCTTGGCCATGCTTCGGTGACAACTACTCAGATTTACACGTTAATAACAATAGATAAGGTGCGCGAGTCTTATCGACTTGCGCACCCTAGAGCTTAATTAAATTATTCTCTTATAAACCGCGAAGGCGACGAGCAAGAATTGAGTTTTCGCCCTTGGCTTCCAAGTCTGAGATTATTACTGCAAGAGATTCGCGAACAATGCGCCCACGATCAGCAGCCAATCCAAGATCTCCACGAAGCAAAATCCTTGCCTGGTCTAAATCAAATAATTCATCTGGTGATAAATAAACTGTAATTTTTTCATCGTGACGCTCTCGGCCTGATGGAGTACGAGCAGTGGTAGCGCGGCGACGTTGTGTTTGGCGAACTGCACCACTTTTCTTTGCTGGTTTGGTTGCTTCAATCGGCATCACTGCATCTTCAGTTGCAACTACATCAGGAACTGAAACTAATGGTTTAGCTCTAAATAATTCATCTGCACCTGGCAGGGAAGCGCGGCGGCTCATTTAGCTCCTCCTCGAGAGATAAGTTCGCGTGCTAAGCGACGGTAAGCATTTGCAGCGCCAGAATTCTGCGCGTATTGAACAATTGGTTCACCTTTAACTGAACTTTCAGAGAACCGGATTGTCTTTGCAATAATTGTTTCAAAGGTATCTTCCGGAAATTGTTCGACAATACGTGCTAAAACTTCTCGATTGTGCACTGCGCGACGATCGTACATTGTTGCCAAGATGCCAGATAGTTTTAAATCTGGATTAAGCGCTTGGCGAACCTTATTTAAATTGTTATTTAATTCGATAAATCCGTGCAGTGAGAACCATTCGCATTGCAAAGGTACGATAACTTCATCCGAAGCAACAAGCGCGTTGATGGCTAATTGACCCATGGTTGGTTGACAATCGATCAAAATTACATCGTAGAAATCCTTTAGCGGAGTGAGTACTCGCTTCAGGAAAAACTGCGAGCCGATCTCGGCGCCTAAAACTGTTTCTGCAGTAGCTAATTCACGGTTGGCAGGTAGAAAATCTAAACCAGGCATTGAACTCTTAAGGACGATATCTTCTGGATTATGAGAAGGATCCATGATCGCGTAATAGACAGTCTCTTCCTTTGGTAATTCGTTTCCGCGCACACCAAGACCAAGTGTCATGCCGCCCTGCGGATCGAAGTCCACCAACAGAACTCGGCGTCCAAGTTCAACAAGCGCTGCGCCAAGATTGATAGTGGTTGTGGTTTTACCAACTCCACCTTTTTGGTTAAAGATTGAGATTACCTTTGCGCCACCATGAGTTGTTAATGGCGTTGGAGTTGGAAGTGTCTTCGCTGCAGAATCTGTAAGAGATGCAGTAGTGACAACTTCTTCAAATGTCGATTTAGCGTTCAAGCGTTAAACCTGCCTTTCAAGGTTGAAACCTAGGCGTAAGAGTGCGAATAGGCAAGTTTCTATACGTAATTACGATAGGTTTTGCGGCTATGGAGCTTCTCGAGAATTCTGCTAAAGAGCAGGAAAAGAGCGAGAGCTCGGGTTTTGCGGTACACCTGGAGAACTTCGATGGGCCATTTGATCTCTTACTTCAGCTGATTTCACGTCACAAGTTGGATGTAACTGAGGTAGCGCTTTCAATAGTTACAGATGAATTTATCGGTTACATCAGAAAGCTAGAGGAGAGCGGTGAAGGCTGGCAACTAGATCAAGCAACCGAGTTTTTGGTAATCGCAGCAACACTTCTTGATTTAAAGGCGGCAAAATTACTACCTCAAGGTGAGGTTGAGGATGAGGCTGATCTGGCGCTACTTGAAGCTCGCGATCTGCTCTTTGCGCGTTTACTTCAATATCGCGCATTTAAAGAGATTGCGGCAACTTTTGCTGAGCGCATTGCGATGGCAGAGAAGAGTTTCCCTCGAACCACTGCGCTAGAGGCGCATTTTGCAACGCTATTGCCTGAGGTGCTAATTGGAGTTGGACCTGAGCGCTTTGCCGTTATTGCTGATCGGGTGCTCTTTCCAAAGGCGCCGCCAGTGGTTTCTGTTGAGCACATCCATCGCCCTTTAATTAATGTCGCTGAACAGACCAAGTTTGTGGCAGCAGCACTTCGACTGGCTAAGTCACTCTCATTTAGAGCGCTTATTCATGATGCCGAAGAGCCGATGGTTGTGGTGGCCCGCTTCCTGGCTCTGCTTGATCTCTATCGTTCGGGAGCGCTCAGATTTGAACAGTTGGAGGCCTTCACCGACTTACAGATCAGCTGGGTAGGGCCAGCAGATGGGGAGATTGCCGTCTCTGAAGAGTTCGATATTCCCGTAGTTTTAGATAACGACAACAACGCTATTGCTCAGGGTAAGGATGGCAATGATGAATGAACTGCACCGTTCGATCGAAGCGATACTAATGGTGGTCGACGAACCAGTTACGGAGACAACCTTGGCGACCATCCTGGAACAGCCAGTCGAGGAGATCGAGCGCGCCATCACTGAATTAGTGCTCACCTTTGAAGGTCGTGGTTTTGAACTTAAGAAGATTAATGGCGGATGGCGCTTCTATAGCCACCCAGATCAATCAAGCGTTGTTGAGCGCTTTGTACTCGATGGCCAACAGAATCGTCTGACTCAAGCTGCACTTGAGACTTTGGCGGTGATTGCCTACCGTCAGCCAATCTCGAGAGCTAGGGTCTCTGCAATTCGAGGGGTAAATGTGGAGGCAGTAATGAAGACCCTGGTTAATCGCGGATTGGTCGAAGAATCAGGTTTGGAGCACGAATCTGGAGCAATTCTCTACAAGACCACTAGCTACTTCCTGGAGCGCCTTGGGGTGAATTCAATTGAGGATCTGCCAGCTTTGGCGCCTTATCTACCGGATTTAGCTGCGCTAGATGAGGTTTTAGATTCGCTAACTGACTAGCTAATTTGCTGCCTAGCTGCCT
>JACCDQ010356360.1_pt1 | contig 13118 bp, 15 predicted proteins | sample 7446031 | NCBI WGS metagenome assembly JACCDQ01 (sample SAMN15323442, study PRJNA562643) | freshwater metagenome | isolation source: river surface water | place: USA:Blue River Watershed | collected 2017-08-17 | reverse complement strand
TCGTCGCTGCAGGTGGGCGACATCGTGCTCGCGGTCGGCGATCCGTTCGGCGTCGGGCAGACCGTCACGCAGGGCATCGTCAGTGCCACCGGCCGCAACCGGCTCGGCATCAACACGCTTGAAAATTTCATCCAGACCGATGCCGCGATCAATCCCGGCAATTCCGGCGGCGCTCTGGTCGATACCGACGGCCATCTGGTCGGCATCAATACCGCGATCTATTCGCGCAGCGGCGGCTCGCAAGGCATAGGCTTCGCGATACCGGTCAGCCTTGCGCGGCAGGTGATGGAACAGCTGATCAGCAGCGGCCGCGTCAGTCGCGGCTGGCTCGGCGTCGGCACGCGCGACGTGATCGTCGAAGGTTCCGGAGACAGCGCGGGCGCGGTGCTGCTGCAGATACAGCGCGGCGGCCCGGCCGACCGGGCGGGGCTGAAGTCGGGCGACGTGGTGGTCGCCGTCAACGGCAAGAAGATCGCCGATTCGAATGAGCTGATCACGCAGACGATGGCAATGCGTCCCGGCGAGCGCGCCAGCTTCCGCGTGATGCGCAACAACCAGGCGCTCGAGTTGCCGGTGGTGCTGGGCGAGCGGCCGCCGATGCCAAAGCCGGAGCGCTGAGCCGCAGGCTGTACCCGAGGTTTGCGGCCGCAACTTGCGCGGCCGCACGATACGCGCAGTCCGGTGGTTCACACTGGCACGAATCCATCCGATTGCCGTGCCGCTACCGTCCGTGCCTTACTTCTCGCATCCCCGACCATTGCGGCAGCGCGAAGCGCTGTCCGCCACCGACGACCTGATCCCGGTTGCGCTGGGCGACGATCCGCCGCCGCCTTCGCAGCCGCTGCGCTGCGTGGTGCTCGCGCCGGAAAAGATCATGGTGGCTCAGGTGATGCTGGCCCTGCGCGCATGGACGCCGGCGGTGCTGACGGCCGTCTGCGCGCCCGGATCGCGCCACATCCGCCATTCGCTGCTGCCGGACGACTATGTCGAGGCGAGCTTTGCCGGCGACGACGACGGCCGGCTGGTCGAGCGACTGAACCGGCTCGAGCGCGAGCATCCGGGGCAGCTGCTGGTGCCGGCTGATACTGCCGGCGGCCGCCTGCTGAACCGGATCGGCCCGCTGCTGCACAGCGCACGCGCTCCGGCGCCCGACGATGCGATGCTGGACGAAATGGACGACAAATGGCGCTTCCACCAGCTGTGCCTGCGGCTCGGGCTCAGCGTTCCCGAGACGTTGCTGTGCGCTGACAAGCATGCGCTGTCGTTCGCGCAGGCGGCCGAACTGCTCGGGCTGCCGTTCATGGTCAAGCCGGTGGCCGAGGCGCAGTCGCGCGGCGCGCATGTGATCGCCGACGAGGCGGCATTCCGCGAGCGCCTGCTCGACGACCCGGCGTACCGCTATGCGCCGCTGCTGGCCCAGCGCTACATCGAGGGCGCCGACATCTGCGTGAGCATCGCCGCGCGTGGCGGCCACCTGCAGGCGGTCGCGGTGCAGCGGCGCGAGGGCAGGGAACTGGCCAGCGATCCGGTGCGATTCGTCTACTCGGACGTTCTGGTCCGTTCGGCGCGCACGATCTGCGAGGCTACCGGCTACGACGGCGTGATGCATATCGACGCCCGCGTCGAAGCCGGCAGCGGACGCATCTACCTGATCGAAGCCAATCCGCGCTACTGGCGCAGCTTGTGTGCGGCGGTCTGGTGCGGGCTGAACTTCGCGGCGGAAAACCTGGCGCCGCCGCAGCCGGGAAAGGCATTGCGCTTGCTGGCCTCCGGTCGCGCCGACATCTACCACCACCCGCTGTTCAGGCCGGCACAGTGGCCGCTGCTGGCGTTCGGCCGCGACCAGCGAGCGCGACTGCTGCGTGCGATGGCGGGCGATACCTGCACGCTGTTCAATTCCGCGCGCGTCTTCATGCGATGACGCCGGATATGGTGTAATCCGCTCGCTTGTCTCTCCCCATGGATCATGCCCTCGGTTCTTCTCATCTACGACGGCGCCTGCCCGTTCTGCAGCGCGTATGCATCGCTGCTGCGGCTGCGGCAGTCGGCGACGGTCGAGCTGCTCAGTGCGCGCAGCGCCGATCCGCGGGTGGCACACTACCGGGCGCAGGGCCATCGTTTCGACGACGGCATGCTGGTGGTGATCGATGGCACCGCGCATGGCGGTGCGGAGGCCATGCATGCGCTGGCCTTGCTGTCGGCCCCGGAGGGTTTCCTGAACCGCTTGCAGCGCGCGGCAATGTCGCGGCTGTGGCTGGCGCGATTGCTGTATCCGCTGCTGCGCGCGGGCCGCAGGCTGGCGCTGTGCCTGCTGCGCGTGCCGCGCATCGACGGTTCGCGTACTCGAGGATCGCGCCCGTGAGGATCGCGCTGCTGTGCCTGCTGTTGTCCCTCGCCGGCTGCGCGTCGACTGCGGCGGCGCCCGATGGCAGCGTCAGCTATCGCTACAGCAGCTTTGATTTTTCCGGCGACAGCTGGACGGCGCAGCAGCGCCTGTGCGCCGCACGGAAGATGAAGCCGGTGCACCTGGGCACCGACTGCGGCTTCTGGACCTGCAGCAGCCGCTACACCTGCGGCAACTGAGGGCGCCTGCGCCGCCTCACCAGCGTGTCGAGCAGTAGACGATGGCCGGGAAGCTGGTCATCCACGCCCAGAAGAAACGGTTCAGTCCGAAGAAGCGGAACACGAGGAAATGGAATATCGCGGCGACCGCGCAGAAGGCACCGGCCCATGCGGGGCCGAGCAGGGTCAGCGGCGCCGTGCACTCCCACAGGATGAAGGCCCACGAACAGAGCATGGCCACCTGGCGATTGCGGAATGCGCTGCCGGCCGGCAGCGGGCCGTACAGGCCGCCGTCGAGAAACCAGGGCAGCGCGCTGCCGTCGCGCCATTCGCGCGAGAGCAGCTTGATCGCGCCGGAGATGAAATACGAAGTCAGCGCCTGCAGGCAGATGTAGCCAAGGCCGGCCTGCCAGCCGAGCGCAGGACCGACGAAGAGGGCGCTGGCCTGAGCGACCAGCAGCCCGGTGAGCGCGACCAGCGTCATGAAATCGCTGCCGCCATTGAAGGCGCCGCGCCAGCGGATCAGCAGTGTGATGGTGCTGCCAAACAGCAGCAGGGCGCTGGCGAGGCTGCTGCCGGCAAACAGGCTGGCGGCCGCGGCCAGCCGCAGCAGCAGGTGGGCACGGTGCACGCGTTCGCGAAAGAGCCAGTCGAATGCGGCTTGCAGCCACGCAGACGCATGGGCGACATCATCGCGCTGCACCTCCCAGCGCCATGCGACCAGGCCGGGACGCGGCGGCTGCAGCCGCAGGAATTCGAGCGTCTGTATCAGCAGGCTGGTCGCGAGCAGGCATTCGAAAACGCGTACCGCGGAATACAGTCCTTGCACCTCAGCCCTCCATCACCGGCGACAGCAGCAGCGTCATGTCGTCGGTCGGCGGCTGCAGCGGCGGCACGAGACTGACGCGGAACTGCCATTGCCGCGGCAGGCGGCCCTGCTTCGCGAGCAGTTCGCGCGCCAGCAGGCTCACCATGCGGTAAGTGACCAGCCGCCGCACGTCGCGACCCTCGGGGAGGGTCTGCACGTCGAAGCTCAGGTGATCGACGAGGTTCTGGTTGGCGAGCGCGAGGTTGTTGTCCGGATTGTGGACGAGGTCGTACAGCGAGAAGCGCGCGCGCGGCAAATGCATCTGCCAGTCGCTCCAGTGGCCGTCCGCATCGGCCGTACGGATGAACAGTCGCGGCTGCACGCCGAAGCCATGGTAGAAGCGCCAGTTCGGGAAGAAGCTCCGCAGCAGGAACAGCCACGGACCGGAGACGGTCGGTCCGCGCCGCACCAGGCTCAGCAACAGGAAAGCGAAGTAGCCGGCGACCAGCAGCAGGCTGAGGTTCTGCACGGACAGGCTGTTCATGGGCACGCTGTCGGGAATGGAAACCGCGCGATTCTATCAGCGGCTCCGCGCGTGTCCGGCTGCCCGCGTCGATTACACTAGCGCCTTTATCCGTATAAGTGTCCTGGGGGATTGCGCGATGTTGGAGACCCGTCATTGGGTGCTGCTGGTTTTTCTTGCGTCGGCGCTGTATGCGCATTTTCGCGGGCAGGTGCGTTTCGGGCTGGTGCGCGCGCTGACCGATTTCACGGTGCTGCTCGCGCCCGTGAATGCGCTGATGTACCTGTTCTCGCGCACCCGCCGCTCGGCCTACATCAACCCGGCCGAGTTTCCCGAGCTGAGGCTGCTGACCGACAACTGGCAGCTGATTCGCGACGAGGCAATGGCGCTCGCCGAGGGCGGGCAGATCCGCGCGGCGTCGGGCTACACCGACATGGGATTCAATTCCTTCTTCCGTACCGGCTGGAAGCGTTTCTACCTGAGCTGGTATGGCCGCGAACTGCCGTCGGCCGCTGAGCAATGTCCGCAGACGCTGGCATTGCTGCGCCGGATACCGACGATCAAGGCCGCGATGTTCGCGTCGCTGCCGCCCGGCGCCACGCTGGTCCGGCATCGCGACCCGTATGCGGGCTCGCTGCGTTACCACCTCGGGCTGTTCACGCCGAACGATCCGGCCTGCTTCATCGAAGTCGACGGCCAGCGCTATCACTGGAAGGATGGCGAGGCGGTGATGTTCGACGAGACCTTCATCCATCACGCGGCCAACGATACCGGCCACCAGCGGGTCGTGCTGTTCTGCGATGTCGAACGTCCGCTGTGGAGCGCACCGGCGCGCTGGTTCAACCGGCTGTTCGCGCGCTATGTGATGTCGGCCGCGGCCTCGGCCAATAACGAGGGCGAAGGCATCGGCGGGCTGAACCAGTTCTTCCGTGCGTTCTACCAGCTGCGCGTGCGTGCGAAGCAGTTCAAGGCCAGCCACCGCCGCCTGTATTACGCGGGCAAGTGGGCGCTGATCCTCGGCCTGCTGTGGCTGTTGTTCTGGTGACGGCAGGGCGGCGGACTGTTTACAGTGGTTAATCTAATTGGCACAATCCGCAGCGTTTCCAGACGACGCTGACCGGATGCGACTGCCATCGCTGCTACCGCCGCTGTTTGCCCTGCTGTCCGGCTGCGCATCGCAGTCGGAACTGACCGCCATCCGTCTCGATCCCGATCACCCGAAATACAAGTCCGACGCCTGCCAGCACAGCGTGGCCGGCAGCGCTTTCCATCGCGACGCGCGTGAAGTCAGCATGGTGGCCAGTCCCTTGCTCCTGGTGCTCAGCGGCGGCCTGCTGCTGCCGGTGGTGGCGGCCAATGCGGGGCTCGATTACGTCGACCGCGTCGACGCATCGAACATGGCTGCCCGCTGCGGCGGCCGCGCCGAGAGGGCCGACGACATCGCCCGCAGCGTGACTGCCGGAGCCGCGCTGAACGTGGTGACCGGCGGCGCGGCGAAATGAACGCGCTGCCCGCGACCGGCCTCGCCTGAGACAGGACCTTCCGATTGCCTTCCTCCACTGACACCACCGGCGGCCTGCGCTGGCACCTGCGCGCGTTCTGGCAGCGGCGGCGCTGGCGTGCGACGACACGCCTGATCGCCGACTGGCTGGACGGCACGCAGCCGGCGTCGCGCCAGCTGGTGCTCATCGGCGGCAGTGCCGGCTGGATGATGTCGGGCCGCTGGCTGCAGCGTTTCGAGCACATCGCGCTGGTGGATATCGATCCGCATGCGCCGCGCCTGTTCCGCTTCAACCATGGTCGGGCGCTGCGTGCGTCGGGCACCGAACTGCATTTCGTGCAGGCCGATGCGATCGCGGGACTCGATGCGCTGCTGGCCGAGTATCCGAAGGCGACGCTGTTCTTCGATAACGTGCTGGGCCAGCACCTGGTGCGGGTGCGCGACATCGAGCGCGCGGAAGCCGAGCTGGCCGGCGTCGCCGCGCGCCTTGCCGGGCGCGACTGGGGCAGCGTCCACGACCTGTTTTCCGGTCCCTGCGATCCGGCCGCAAGGCCGGCCCATCCTGTGCTGAGCTTCGATGCCGTGCGCGACGCGCAGGGGCTGGCCGTCGACGGACTGCGCGGCACGCCGCTGCACCGGGAACTGCTCGCGCAGGTCGGGGGTCATCCGGATTGGATGGATCACCTGACCTCGGAGCTGTTCCCGGTTGGCAGTCGCAGCCGGCTGATCGCGTGGCCTTTCCTGCCGACCTATGCGCACTGGCTGCAGGCGGGATGGGTGCGCGGCGCGGGCTGAGCTAAGTTTTTCGCCGCGGCTGCCGATAATCCGAATATCGCTAGAATGGCGGCCGCCGTGTTGCCTACCAATTGCTGACATCGATCATGAAACGACTCACCCTGTCCCTGCTGATAGCCGCCGCGGCTGCCGTTCCCGCAATCGCTGCAGATTCCGGCCATGGTCCCGCGCCGGCGGTCGAGCGTCCGCCGTCGCCGGGCGCGACGCACGCGCCCAAGGTGCACCTGTGGGAATACGAGGGAGAAAACGGTCCGACCAAGTGGGCCGACGTCGACCCGAAATTCCGCTCCTGCGGCATCGGCAAGCGCCAGTCGCCGATCGACATCGATACGCGGCAGGCGGAGAAGGGCGGCCTCAAGCCCATCCTGTTCAGCTATGAGCCGGGCGCTGCCGAGATCGTGAACAACGGCCACACCATCCAGGTCAACCTGCCGAACGGCGGCAGCGCGCGCTTCGACGGCCTCGAATACAAGCTCGCGCAGTTCCACTTCCACACGCCGAGCGAGGAAAAGATCGACGGCATGGCGCAGCACATGGTTGCGCATTTCGTCCATCGCGCCGGTGACACGCGGCTGGCCGTGGTGGCGGTGCTGTTCAAGCTCGGCAAGGAAAACAAGGCGCTGAAGCCGGTGTTCGACAACCTGCCGAAAAGCGCCGGCCAGAATGTGAAGATCGAAAACTTCAATCCGGCTGCGATCCTTCCGGTCGATCCTACCTACTTCGCCTACATCGGCTCGCTGACGACGCCGCCCTGCACCGAAGAAGTCAAGTGGCATGTGATGAAGCAGCCGGTCGAGATCTCGTACAAGCAACTGGCGGCATTCAAGGCGCTGTACAAGATGAATGCGCGACCGGTGCAGCCCCTTAACGGGCGCCGTGTGCAGGTCTACGCGGAGTGAGCGGGGCGGGCAGGCCGCCCGCTTCAGATTTTTTCCAGCGACTGATGCAGTCGCAGGATCTTGTCCTTCAGGTCGGGACGCGTTTCCATCATGGACGCGACCGGCGCAAGCTGCTGGCGGGCCGCGGCGGCCGATGCGAGGTCAACCGCCGGCTTCACCTTTGCCGGCGCGGGACGCGCCAGCCACAGCGCGCTCCACAGCAGCGTCACCGCCAGCCACAATATCCAGACGAAGCCTGCCGACACCGTACCCAGAGCGCTCAGTTCGGCCAGTTCGCCGAACCAGCCCGACCAGTCGAGGCGCAGCCACCAGAGCACATTGCGCTGCGCGCTGCAGGTCAGCACGAACGCCGCCACGAAGGCGATCCAGTCGAGTGCCAGCAGCAGCGTTGCCAATCTCGGTTTCATCGTCGGCTCAGTTGGGCTTCAGCGCTGCGCTGAGCTTTTCGCTCAGCGACTCGGCAATCTGCATCCGCAGCTTCGAGGTTTCGTGAATCTCCTGCTCGCTGCGATACGCATTCGTCACCAGCTCCGCCGCGAGGCTGCGCACGCCGTCGATTTCCGCGTCGATCGCAGCCAGCCGCTCCTGCAGGCTTTTCTTCTCCTGCAGCTTGCCGCTGATCAGGCGAATCGCCGCCTGCACCTGGGTCCAGGCCTGCAGGCGCGGGTCGCTGATTCTCAGGCTCTCGAATACGTCCTGCATCGAGTCGCCGATATCGGCCAGCACATCGCCGGGAACATTATCCCGAATACTGTCTTCCGGATTATCCGGTTTTATGTGCTCATTAATCGAGATAACTTGGCCCGGGGCTTCGCTCCATCCCGCATCAGGTTCGAAGCGCATCATCGTCGGTTTTGCCGCTTGCTGGCCCATGGTGAAAAACCTTTATAGAAAAAATATTTGGTTTTCTTTCAAAAGCTTGCATATACTGCCCGTCATATTATGGCGAATTTTCCCCTCAAGCAACTGAAAGAACGTCAATAGCCAGAAAAATCAACGGCTTGCGAGAAAATCGAAGGAATACCATGAGCAAGGCACTCAAGATCCTGATTACGAGCCAAAAAGGTGGGGTAGGCAAGAGCACCGTATCGGCCAATCTCGCGGCGTATTTTTCTTATATTTCCGGCAAAAGAACCGCCCTGATCGATTTCGATCATCAGGCGACTGCCGGAAAATGGGTCAGGAAGGCTTATCCGATCGGTATCGATTGCCAGACGGTCGATTTGCCGAATGCAAAAGGTTCCGGCATTGCGCTGCTGAAGGCGAAAGAGGCGCTGCGCAAGGCGAATGAAATCCGCGAAGTGGTCGTGGTCGACCTGACCTGGACCGATGTGCTGCCGCCGGACTTCATGTTCGAGTTCGACCTGGTGCTGGTGCCCAGTTCGCTGTCGCGCGTCGAGCTCGACAGCACGCTCGAGTTCGTGAACCGCTTTTCCTACGTGTTCAATTCGCGACTGAAGAAGCCGCCGAAGCTGGTGATCGTCCCTAGCCGCGTCGACAACCTGAAGACCTACGAAAGCATTTTCTCGAAGTCGTTCAATGCCGGCTTCTTCCTGTCGCCGCCGGTGATGTACAGCGCCAGCGCGAACGATTTTTTCGGTGCCGAGTTCTTCGTGATGACGACCAACGAGGAGATTCGCGAGAACTTCCTCGAGTTCGGCCGTTCGATCGAGCAGCTGGGCGCCAGCGAGGCCGACCTGCGACAGACCCTGAAGCAGGCACCGCTGACGCACAAGGTCAGCGGCTCGATACTCGATCGCTTCCGTGCGATACGCAACGCCGACACGCCGGTACCGGCCCGCATGGCTGCAAACGACAGCGCCCATACGAAGTCATCTCGCCTGAAATCGGTGATTCCGGCCTTCCTGATGATGGGCAGGGAGTAAAAGCGCGTCTCGTCAGCTTGCTGGCAGGGGATTGCCAACGCCGCCAGCGGCCTGGCGAGACAGGCTGCAAGCAGCGGTCCCGCAGGCAGCTTATTTCTTCGCGTCCGCCTTGCCCTTGTCGTCCTTCGGCTTCGGCCGCTCCGGCGGCGTGCCGTAGAGCAGGACCGCCACTTCGGGGCGCGTCTCCGCAAACGATTCCAGCAGTCCGTCGATCGCCGCGGCCATCTGTGCCGAGTCGGCCGTGCCCAGCCATTGCGCGCGGTTGTTCCGCATGACGATCAGCTGTTCCGGCGTGCAGTCGCGCGCCTTTTTCTTCAGCCATGCGCTGGCCTTTTCCCGGCGCAGCGGCGCGTCGCTGGTGTCGATGCCGATCGCACGGAATTCGGCAACTGCGCAGCCAGGCGGCTTGAGCGGACCGGGCTTCGGCGGCGGTTCCGGCGGCTGCGGCTGGCCTTTCTTCGCGGTTTTTTGCGGCGCGGGCGCCTGTGGCGCTGGCGCGGGTGCGGGTGCGGGCCCTGCAGGTGTGCCCGCATTCGTGTTTGGCGCGCCGGGCGTTGCGGCCGGCGTGCTTGCGGCGCTGCCCGGTGTTGCCGACGGCGCGCCCGGCTTGGCCGCGGGCGGTGCGTTCGGTGACGGTCGCGCGGCGGGAATCGCCACCGGCGCGTCGGCCGCCTTCGGCGCCGGCGCATCCTGCGCGGCAGCGGGCAGCAGCCACAGGGCCGACAGCAGCGGGAGCAGGTCCTTCTTCATCATCGCTGGCCGGCGCTACCCTGGTACTGGATGGTGATGCTGATGCGGCGGTTGCGCGGATCCGCCGGGTTGTTCGGTATGTAGGGTGCGGTATCGGCGACGCCTTCGATCTTCGCGAAACGTTCGTCCGGAATGCCGGCCGCTTCCATGATGCGACGCGTGCTCTCCGCACGGTCTCCCGACAGCGACCAGTTGCTGCGCACGCCGTCGTCATAGGCGAGGCTGTCCGTGTGTCCGCGGATGGCGATCTTGTTCGGCATCGAGCCCACCGACTTCGCGACTTCGCGGATCAGCGTTTCGGCGCGGCCCTGCATCTTCGCGGTGCCCAGCCCGAACATCGAGAAATCGGCCTTGTCGATCACCTCGATCCGCAAGCCGTCCTTTTCGCGGATGAACTTGACCTGGTCCTTGATCTTGTCCAACTGGGGATTCTGCTGCAGCTTTTCCTTCACTTCCTGCTCGAGCTTGTCGAAATTCTTCTTGTCGGTCTCGGCGGCAATCTTCTGCCTTTCCTGCTCCGACAGCTCGCTGGCGTTCATGTCGTTCTTCTCGTCCTGCGAGTCGCCGCTGTCGCTTTTCTTGCCGCCTTCGGATTTCGGCGTCTCGCGCTCGAACAGGCTGGTCTGCTGGCCCGCATAGGGCATGCCGTCCGGATCAAGGATGGACTCGCCGCCCATGATGCCGCCGGTACCGGCCGAGCGGCTCATGCTGGCCATGCTGTGCGACGTCGGCTTGAAGTATTCGGCGATGCTCTTGCGCTGGTCTTCCGTGGTTGCGCCGAGCAGCCACATCAGCAGGAAGAACGCCATCATGGCGGTCATCATGTCGGCCAGCGCGATCTTCCACGCGCCGCCGTGCGCGCCGGCGTGGCCTGCCTCGATCTTCTTTTTCTTGACGATGGGCTCCAGCGCCGGGGCGTCGGGGGCTTTTTTATCGTCGGGTTTGTTGTCGGCGGCTTCAGCCATGCTGGGTTCCTGCGATCTGGTTCATCCTGAATCGGCATGAACAAGCCAAAATCAAGCGCCGCGCGGGAAAACGCGGGCTGATGTGCTCTTTATGCAAGATAATACCGGATATATTGCTCAGAAGTATCTTTTCAACGCCTGCAGCGAACCACGATGCCTAGCCTGCCAACGCTGATGTTCCGCCTGCTGCTTGCGGCCGCGCTGCTGCTGCCGCCGCTGGCCGGCGCGCTCGCGCCGGATGCGAACCCCGAAGCGGCAACGGCATCGACCGACAAGCCGCTGGTACCTGCGAAGCGGCAGATGGTGGTGGCGGCCAATCCGCTGGCCACCGAAGCCGGCCTGCAGGTGCTGCGCGATGGCGGCAGCGCCGTCGATGCGGCGATCGCGATGCAATGGGTGCTGGCACTGGTTGAGCCGCAGTCGTCCGGCCTCGGTGGGGGCGCCTTCATGGTCGTGCATGACGCGAAGCAGCGCCGTGTCCGCAGCTATGACGGCCGCGAGACCGCGCCGTCCGCCGCCGACAGCCAGCTGTTCCTGCGCGACGGAAAGCTGCTGCCTTTTGGCGATGCGGTCAACAGCGGCCTGTCGGTCGGCACGCCCGGCCTCGTGCGCGTGCTGGAGCTCGCGCATCGCCGCCATGGCCGGCTCGCGTGGGCGCGCCTGCTTGAGCCTGCGATCACGCTGGCCGAGAAGGGCTTCCCGGTGTCGCCGCGGCTGCATGCGCAGATCGCGGGCAACCGGCAGCTGGCCGCGCAGCCGGCTGCGCGTGCGTATTTCTATCCGGATGGACAGCCGGCCGCGGTCGGCCACCTGCTGAAGAACCCGGCCCTGGCCGAGGTCTTGCGCATGATCGCCGCGAACGGCGCGAAAGCTTTTTACGACGGCGAGATCGCGCGCGACATCGTCAATGCAGTACACGGCCATCCGCGGCCCGGGCTGCTGGCAGCAAGCGATTTGGCCGCTTATGAAGCGAAGGAGCGTGAGCCTGTATGTGCGCCGTATCGCGAAGTGAAGCTGTGCGGCATGGGGCCGCCGTCGTCCGGCGCGATCGCAGTGATGCAGATGCTCGGCACGCTGAAGCAGCATGCACCGGAAACCATGCGGCCCGGCTCGCGCGACGCGGTGCATTACTTCGCCGAGGCCGGCCGGCTTGCATTCGCCGATCGCGAGCGTTACGTCGCCGATCCGGATTTCATCACGGTGCCTGTGAGAGCGCTGCTCGATCCGCACTACCTGGACTGGCGCGGTGCGCAGATCGACGGCCGGCTGTCGATGGGCATCGCGCAGCCGGGCAATCCGCAGCAACTGCTGTCGCGGCGCGGCGCCGGCGAGGCGCTCGAGGTGCCGTCGACCACGCATCTGGTCGCCATGGATGCGGACGGCAATGCGGTCAGCATGACCAGCACCATCGAATCCGAATTCGGCAGCAAGATCTTCGTGCGCGGCTTCCTGCTGAACAACCAGCTGACCGATTTCTCGCTGAGTCCGACCGACGCCGACGGCCGACCGGTCGCGAACCGCGTCGAAGCGCGCAAGCGACCGCGCAGCGCCATGGCGCCGCTGATCGTGCTGCGCGACGGCCGGCCATGGCTGCTGCTCGGCTCGCCGGGCGGCAGCGCGATCATCAATTTCGTCGCCAAGACGCTGCTCGGCGTGCTCGACTGGCGGCTCGACCTGCAGCAGGCGATCGCGCTGCCGAACATGGGCAGCCGCAATCGCGACACCGAACTCGAGCAGGGCACATCGCTCGAGGCCTTGCAGCCTGAACTGCAGCAGGCCGGCCATCGCGTGCGGGTGATGCCCATGCCGAGCGGCGTGCACGCGATCATGCGCGTGCCCGGCGGACTGGTCGGCGGCGCCGACCCGCGCCGCGAAGGCCGTGCGGCCGGCGACTGAGGGGCAGGGCGATGCGACGGATGCGTTTTTCAGGGCTCTGTATCGCTGCGCTGCTGGCGTTGCCGCTCGGCGCGCAGGCGGCCGATACGCTGGCCAAGGTCGCTGCCACCGGCCGCATCACGCTCGCGTACCGCGAATCCTCGGTGCCGTTCAGCTACCTGAACGGCCCGCACCAGCCGATCGGCTTCGGCATCGACATCTATGCGAAGGTTATGGAAGCCGTCCGCACACGGACCGGTCGCGCCGATCTCGAGGTGCGCTGGCAGGCCGTAACATCGCAGAACCGCATACCGCTGCTGGCGAACGGCACCATCGACCTTGAATGCGGCTCGACCAGCAACACGGCCACGCGCGCAAAGACCGTCGCGTTCGCGGTGAATTACTTCTACACCGGCACGCGGCTGCTGGTGAAGCGCGGCTCCGGCATCCGCGATTTCGCCGACCTTGCCGGCAAGACGGTGGGTGTCACCGGCGGCACGACCAACATGAAGACGCTGCGACGCTACAGCCTCGACAAAGGGCTCGGCATCAAC
>JACCDQ011281358.1_pt1 | contig 13122 bp, 14 predicted proteins | sample 7446031 | NCBI WGS metagenome assembly JACCDQ01 (sample SAMN15323442, study PRJNA562643) | freshwater metagenome | isolation source: river surface water | place: USA:Blue River Watershed | collected 2017-08-17 | reverse complement strand
ATTTGCGTTTCTTGAATCTGGAGCGCGGATTGGCACAGAACAGCCTGGCCGCCTACCAACGTGACCTCGACTCCTATGCCAAGCATCTCGAGTTGGCAAAGCTTGAGAATCTAGCTGCGGTGACGGAGCTTGACATCGAAGGCTTTGTGCAAGCTGAAGCAGCCACAAAGTCTGCTGCATCGGTGGCTAGGACTCTTGCCGCCGTGAGGGGTTTGCATCGCCACCTGCTGCTCGAGGGGGAGCTAACCCAAGACCTAGCCAGAAGAGTAAAACCACCCAAGTTGGCAATGCGACTGCCTAAGGCAATCACGGTGGCCGAAGTTGAGGCGCTCTTGACGGCCAGTGGCCCATCGCCATTCGAATCGGCGGATGTGGAGTTTGAAGCGGCGAAGTGGCGAGATAGGGCGCTGCTCGAATTGCTTTACGCAACCGGGGCCAGAGTGTCGGAGCTGGTCGACTTAGACATCGATGATCTACTGGATCCCACCCTGATTCGACTTAGAGGTAAGGGTTCCAAGGAGCGCATAGTTCCAGTAGGCAAGTATGCCCAGCGCGCCCTCGAGAACTACCTGGTCAGGGCACGACCCACCCTTGTCGGAAAGGGTTCTGGCGGGGCTGCTGTTTTTCTCAACCAGCGCGGGGGTCGTCTGAGCAGACAGTCAGTCTGGCAGGTGATTAGCGATTGCGCTGCCGCAGCGAAACTGCAGTCCGAGGTCAGCCCGCACACACTCAGGCACTCGTTCGCCACACACCTGCTAGAGGGTGGAGCTGATGTTCGCGTGGTGCAGGAATTGCTCGGACACTCATCGGTGTCAACCACCCAGATTTACACGTTGGTGACGGTCGATAGCTTGCGCGAAAGCTACCAACTGGCGCATCCAAGAGCGGTCGCGAAACGCTAGGCTAAGAGCACCCAAGCCACTTCCGGGAGGAACAATATGGCCAGTCAGTCGAGCGCTAACGCCGACTTCCCCGTGCCTGCGAAACTAAATTCGCACGGTCCGGCAAGGGTTATCGCGCTGTGCAACCAAAAAGGTGGAGTGGGAAAGACCACGAGCACCATCAACATCGCTGCCTCGCTGGCGGAGTATGGACGCAAGGTTCTAGTTGTCGATTTTGACCCTCAGGGCGCACTTTCTGCTGGACTGGGTGTCCACGCCAATGACAAGACCATCTACAACCTGCTCTTTTCGCGTGAGCTACAGCCGCGAGATGTGATTGTTCGCACAGCGGTAAACAATCTTGATCTTCTTCCGGCAAACATTGACCTGTCTGCGGCCGAAATGCAGTTGGTTAGTGAGATCGGACGAGAGAAGGCTCTAAAGCGGGTTCTCGACAAGGTTGCCGATGACTACGACGTCATTCTTATCGACTGTCAGCCATCGCTTGGTCTTCTAACCGTGAACGCTTTGACCGCCGCTCACGGCGTCTTGATTCCACTCGCCTGCGAGTTTTTTGCCCTTCGCGGAGTAGCGCTGCTTCTGGACATCATTTCCAAAGTTCGGGAAAGTTCCAATGAGGCGTTGAAAATTGATGGCGTACTAGCCACGATGTACGACCCTAGAACACTCCACTCGAAAGAGGTTCTAGACCTGCTTCAGAAACAATTCGCCGAGCAGTTGTTGGCAACACAGATTTCGCGCACGGTTAAGTTCCCGGATGCTTCGGTTGCCGCATCGCCGATGACTACTTTTGCCCCAGATTCGGCCGCTGCCGAAAGCTACCGATCGGTGGCTCGAGAGTTGGTCAGTCGTGGTTGCGCTCCATAATCTGGAAGAGGCGCAGGCGGAAGATCAGGAGTTAGTTGGGACTGGGTTCGCAGTCTCTCTCACAAACTTCGCGGGTCCATTTGACCTACTGCTCTCGCTTATTTCCAAGCACCAACTCGACATCACCGAAGTTGCGCTTAGCAAGGTGACAGACGAGTTCATCCAATACGTTCGCGGTTTGGATGGGCCAGAAGAGTTAGAGCAAGCCAGCGAATTCATCGTGGTTGCTGCAACACTGCTCGACCTGAAGATTGCCAGCTTGTTGCCCAAGGGTGAAGTTGTTGACCCAGAAGACGTTGCACTTTTCGAGGCTCGCGACCTGTTGTTTGCAAGGTTGCTGCAGTACCGGGCCTTCAAGGATGTTGCTGCGTGGTTTAACACGGCGCTCAACCTGGAGGCCAACCGAATTCCCCGTGAGGTTCGCTTGGAGGAGCGATTCCGAAACCGCCAGCCGGAGCTGGTCTGGACCCTAACGCTCGAAGAGTTCCGACAGCTGGCCGAAGAAACACTCACTCCGAAGTTGATTCCGAGCGTTGGGCTCACTCACCTTCACGCACCCCGAGTGAGCATCCGCGAGCAGGCCCTCGAGGTAGTTCGTTTGCTCAAAGCGGGTAAACCACTCACTTTTCGCCAACTAATAGGTTCGCTCAGTGACCGAGCCGTGGTTGTGGCTCGTTTCTTGGCCATTCTGGAGCTCTATCGACAAGCCGCCATCAGCTTCGAACAAGAAGCGCCTCTCGGTGAACTTACGCTCACCTGGCGGGCAACCAACTTTGATCTCGAATCCCTTTCCACACTAGGAACCGAATATGACTCCTGAATCAAAAGAACCGCAGCTTGAGCCGGTGGTTTCCGACCTGGATCTGAAGCCTGGGCTTGAGGCAATCCTCATGGTTGCAGAGACCCCGGTGCCGCTTGTTGCGCTCGCTGGAGCCCTCGACCGCCCCATCGCTCAGATTAGGGCTGCCCTCGAAGAAATCCAGAAGGATTACGCCGGACTCGGCGTGGGGCCAAAGCGGGGCTTCGAGTTGCGCGAGGTCGGTGGCGGCTGGCGCATCTACGTTCGCGAGGAGTTTGACTGGGCAGTCGAGCTCTTCATCAGCAATGAAAACCCAACCAAGTTGAGCCAAGCAGCGCTCGAAACCCTGGCAGTTGTCGCTTACCGGCAGCCGGTATCACGCGGGCAGATTGCCTCCATCCGTGCTGTCAATGTGGACAGTGTTGTCAAGACTCTGCTCAGCCGCGGACTTATCACTGAGCTATACACCGATGCCGAAACCGGAGCCACCCACTTCGGAACGACCGAACTGACATTGCAACTCCTCGGGATAAACAGCCTCGAAGAACTGCCAGCGATCAGCCCATTCCTTCCCGACGCGAACAGTGAGTTTGAAGTTGACCTATAACCCCGAAGAATACACACCTCGAACCAACGAGGGTATCCGCCTGCAAAAGGTCTTGGCCAACGCGGGCGTGGCCTCACGCCGGGTGTGTGAAGAGTTGATCATCGAGGGCCGCGTGAAGGTCAACGGCAAGAAAGTCACCGAATTGGGAACCCGCGTTGACCCTGAACTGGACAAGGTCGAGGTGAACGGTAATCCGATTCAGTTGGACTCGAGTCGGATTTACATTGCGCTAAATAAGCCGCTCGGCGTAGTGAGCTCAATGAGGGATGAACTTGGCAGGCCGGATCTCCACCAATTCACGCTCAAGTACGACCGGGTTTTCAACGTTGGAAGATTGGACGCGGAAACCACAGGTCTGCTGCTTTTGACCAATGATGGAGATCTAGCGCATAAGCTGGCGCATCCGAGTTTTGGAGTTAGCAAGCTCTACTGGGCCCGCGTTAAGGGAGATGTGAGCCAGCAGACCATGAACTCACTCCTGGCAGGTGTCGAGCTAGAGGATGGGCTTGCGCAGGCGGACAAGATCCGACTCCTAGACGCAGCGAGTGACGAGTCTCTGATTGAAATCGTTCTGCATAGCGGTAAAAACCGCATCGTGCGAAGAATGTTCGAAGCCGTCGGACATCCAGTGATTGGCTTGGTTCGCAAGAGTTTTGGGCCGATTCAGCTGGGACCGCTTCGCCCAGGTCAAGTTAGAGAACTAAATAAAATGGAGGTTGGCGCTTTGATGAAGGCCGCAGCTGGCAAGTCGGCGAATCCGCCGAGACCCGTTGCTGGAAAAAGTCCGCAGCGACCCAACCGGCCAACTGGCAACGGCCGACCGACTGGTAAATCCAACCCTCAAGGGTCCAAGAAGAAGAGGCGTCCATAATGGCAGTTAGGGCAATCCGTGGAGCAATCCAACTCGACACGGATGAACGTGAGCATTTGCTCAAGTTAACGGCCGAGCTGGTTTCGAAGACGATTCACGCCAATGACATCGACAACTCTCAACTAATCTCGATTATCTTCACCGCCACCCCAGATATCGTCAGCGAGTTTCCGGCTCTTGCCGCTCGCGAGCTTGGACTGGGCGATGTACCGCTGATGTGCTCGGTCGAGATGGCGGTCCCGCATGCGCTTCCGCGGGTGATTCGCATCATGATCCACGCAGACCTCGACAAGCCGCGCAGTGAAATTCAGCACATCTACCTGCGTGGAGCTACCGCACTTCGATTGGATCTTGCTCAGTGAGTCGGCTCCAAGGTTCAGTTCGCGTCGTTGGTGCCGGTTTACTTGGCACCAGCATTGGACTTGCCTTGGCCAAGTCAGGCATCGATGTAATACTGCAGGATGCCTCGCCAGCTAGCGCCGCGTTGGCGATCGACTATGGGGCAGGTCGCGAGCCAAAGCCTTCGGATTCTCCCGCCTTGATTGTGGTCTGTGTGCCACCGGACATCACGGCCTCGGTAATCGCGACCGAACTCGCAGCCTTTCCTGGGGCAATCGTCACCGATGTCGCAAGCGTCAAGCGACCCGTATTGGAGTGGTTGCGCGCAAATGTATCGGCGCTCGAATTGGAACGCTACGTAGGTTCTCACCCGATGGCCGGGCGTGAGAAAGGCGGCGCGGCGGCTGGACGAGCAGATTTGTTTATCGGACGCCCGTGGGTGATTGCACCTCACGAATCTTCGTCCGCTCAAGCTACGGCGCTTGTCACCGACCTAGCCCTTGAACTCGAGGCCGCTCCTATCACTATGGACGCTACCGAGCACGATCACGCTGTGGCAGCGGTTTCTCACGTACCCCAGTTGATTTCGTCTTTGCTTGCCAGTCGCCTGATTTCGACCTCCGCATCCGAGGTTGCCTTGGCTGGACAGGGGTTACGGGACACCACGCGCATCGCTGCCAGTGACCCGAAACTCTGGGTTCAGATTCTCTCCGCAAATGCTGACCAGGTTGCCCCAATCCTCAAAGCCTTTGCAGCGGACTTAGAGAAAGTTGTCGAGGCATTGGATGAGGTTGGAAAACCCGGTTCACTTGCGACTCTCTCGCGAACTATTGAGCAGGGTAACCGCGGAGTGGAACGCATCCCTGGTAAGCACGGCGGAAGACAAGCCAACTACGCAACCATCACGGTGATGATTGAGGACAAGCCAGGAGAGTTGGCCCGCTTGCTAACCGAGATTGGCGAAATCGGAATCAACCTAGAGGACCTCAAGCTCGAGCACTCTCCGGGTGCCCAGATTGGTCTACCAGAACTTTCGGTTGCCCCCGAGGTGGCTGAACGACTCGTAAGTGAACTCAGCTCACGCGGTTGGCGGTTGGCCTAGTGTCTCGTCTCGTTGCGGCGATTGACGGCCCCGCTGGGTCTGGCAAGTCGAGCGTCAGCAAGCAGACAGCACGAGCGCTGGGTTGGGGTTACCTCGACACCGGAGCCGCCTATCGTGCGCTGACCTGGGCCACCCAAAATCTCAAGGGCTTTGAGCTTGAGAAACTGGCCAGCAAAGATTTAGCCACCGATTTTGATTACGCGATTTCTACAAACCCAGATCGGTTTTGGGTTCGCGTTGGCGACATAGACGTCACCATCGTGATTCGATCAAAGCAGGTTGCCGAAGCCGTGAGTGCGGTTGCCGCCATCCCTCAGGTGCGAAGTTACATGCGCGAACTCACCCGAGCGCTCGTTGACGAGTGCCCTCAGCCAGGCATCGTTGTGGAGGGTCGAGACATCACCACCGTAGTCCTGCCCGATGCGGATGTTCGGATGCTGCTAACCGCGAGTGAAGAAGTTAGACTTAGTAGGCGCTCTGCCGAAGTCGGTGCGAGCCAAATAGCGGAGGTTGCAAAACAGGTTTTGCACCGAGATGCCGCCGATTCCCAAGTGGTTGAATTCATCACCCCGGCAGCCGGCGTCACCCTGATTGATTCCACGAGTCTCACCTTTGATCAGACGGTTTCGGCCGTGCTCACCGTGATTGAGACCACAGTTTCAAAGGATTTGTAATGTCAGAACAACCACTGAGCCACAACGGCGACGAGGAGTTCAATGCAGCGCCTGCCAGCGCTGGTTTCACTGAGCGACTCGATTCGCTTACTGAAGAAGAGCTCGAGAATCGCGCGAAGGCGCTTCGAGCCGGTCTTGACGAGTTTGATCTGGACAGCGATGACCTGACGCTGCTCGAGTCCGAAGCCGAGTGGGGCTCCACCCCACAGTACCTTCCCGCGCTGCCGGTTTTGGCAATCGTCGGCCGACCAAATGTTGGAAAGTCAGCGTTGGTTAACCGAATTCTTGGGCGCCGCGAAGCGGTTGTCGAAGACAAGCCGGGTGTGACTCGTGACCGAATTAGCTACAAGGCTGAGTGGAACGACCGCAAATTCACCCTGGTTGACACCGGAGGATGGGAACCTGATGCCAAGGGTATCGACCTCTCTGTGGCCCTTCAGGCGGAGATTGCGGTTGAGCTAGCGGACGCGGTGCTGTTTGTGGTTGACGCACTCGTTGGCGCCACCAGCACCGATGAGCGAGTAGTAAAAATGCTGCGCGCCAGCGGCAAACCAGTAATCCTCGTGGCAAACAAAATTGATGACTCGCGCCAAGAGCCGGAGGCTGCTGGACTCTGGTCACTCGGGCTGGGTGAACCCCACCCGGTTTCTGCACTGCACGGTCGGGGCGTCGCGGACCTGCTGGACGCAGCGCTCAAAGTTTTGCCGAAGATTTCGGCCGTTGCCAAGGAAGAGTTTGGTGGCCCGCGTCGCGTTGCCCTTATCGGTCGGCCAAATGTTGGTAAGTCATCGTTGTTGAATAAGGCCGTTGGTAGCGAACGCGCAGTTGTGAATGAACTTGCAGGCACCACGCGAGACCCAATTGACGAACAGGTTGAGATTGCTGGAAGAATCTGGCGCTTCGTAGACACCGCTGGTATCCGTCGTCGCGTTCACCTGCAGCAGGGTGCTGACTTTTACGCCTCGCTTCGCACTGCAGCAGCACTCGAGCGAGCCGAAGTGGCCGTGGTTTTGCTAGACGTGACCGCGCCAATCAGCGAGCAGGATGTTCGCATTATCGACATGGTTCTCGAGTCTGGCCGCGCACTGGTTCTGGCTTTCAACAAGTGGGACATGCTAGATGACGAGCGTCGACGCTACCTCGAGCGTGAGATCGAGCAGGATTTGGCACACGTTGACTGGGCGCCACGGGTAAACATCTCGGCAAAGACCGGTCGTCACCTCGAAAAGCTGGTGCCGGCTTTGGAAGTCGCTCTGGACTCATGGGATCAGCGAATTCCGACCGGTAAGTTGAACGCCTTTGTTCAGGAACTGGTGATGGAAACTCCGCACCCAATTCGAGGCGGAAAACAGCCGAGAATCTTGTTTGCAACTCAGGCCAGCACGCGTCCACCAAAGTTTGTGCTCTTCACCACCGGCTTCCTAGATGCCGGCTATCGTCGGTTCATCACCCGCCGCCTGCGAGAAACCTACGGCTTCGAAGGCACCCCCATCGAAGTGGGAATGCGAGTCCGCGAGCGTCGTAAGCGAAACTAGACTCGATGCCAAGATAGGCAAAGGAGTCTGTAATGACGGTCCGATCAAAAGTCGCGGTTATTGGCGCTGGTGCGGTAGGAACGTCACTGGCGTACGCGTTACTGATAAAGCGAATCGCCGGTGAAGTTGCCCTCTACGACGTTAATAAGGCCAAGGTCGAAGCGGAGGTCCTGGACCTGGCGCACGGTAGCCAGTTTTTCAACCCCAGTTCGATTTACGGGGGAGACGATCTTGAGGTCGTTCGCAACGCCAATGTGGTTGTGATTACCGCCGGTGCTAAGCAGAGCCCGGGTCAAAGCCGGCTTGACCTTGCGGCCACCAACGTAGCCATTCTTCACGAGCTGATGCCCAAGCTGGTTCGGCTCGCCCCGGACGCCATCTATGTTCTCGTCACCAATCCCTGCGATGTGCTGGCTTACGCCGCCGTAAAGTTCAGCGGCCTGCCCACCAATCGCGTGTTCTCCAGCGGTACAGTGCTCGATAGCTCGAGGTTGCGTTGGCAACTGGCGGAGCGCACCGGCATCTCCACCGATTCGGTTCACGCGCTGATCATCGGTGAACACGGGGACAGCGAGTTTCCGCTCTGGTCACAGGCCAAAATCGGTCCGATTCCGCTACTTGATTGGAAGATCAACGGCATGAGCCCGCTCACCTCGGACGAGCTAGACGAGATTGCCGCCGCGGTGAAGAACGCGGCCTATCGGGTTATCGAGGGCAAAGGTGCGACAAACTATGCGATTGGCCTGAGCGGTGCACGAATCGTAGAGGCTGTGTTGCGAGACGAACAGGCAATTCTGCCGGTCAGTTCGGTGCTGCACGACTACCTGGGGATAAGCGATGTAGCACTATCTGTACCTACCGTGGTGAACGCTCAGGGCGCCAGCCGCGTCCTGGAATTTGAAATCACCGATGGTGAGGCCGCGAAACTGAAGGCATCAGCTGCGACCCTGAGCGAGAGCCTCCGAACTCTCGGTCTGAAGTAAAAGGCTAAACTTATCGAGTTGCCGAAAGGCATACGGGCTGTAGCGCAGCTTGGTAGCGCACTTGTCTGGGGGACAAGGGGTCGCCGGTTCAAATCCGGTCAGCCCGACTTCGAATAATCGGAGCGGTTCGGGGGAGCTGGATTAGTCATAGACTCAAACCCATGGATCCGCAGACGATGACGTTTTGGCAGCAGGCCAGAATGGTGCCCAACCTGCTTAGCTTCCTGCGGTTGGCCCTCGTGCCGGTCTTTTTCTGGCTGATTCTGGCAGGCCACGACTACTGGGCGATTGCGGTTCTCGCGTTCAGTGGAATCACCGATTACCTCGATGGCATGTGGGCACGCAAGTACAACCAGATCACTCGGTTGGGCCAGTTGCTAGATCCGGCAGCCGATCGCCTCTACATCTTTGCAACGCTCATCGGCCTAGTAATAACCGGGGTCATTCCTCTCTGGCTTGCGGCCCTTGTCATCGGGCGAGACGTAATGCTTGCGGTGGTCTATCCGGTGCTCGCAACCCACGGTTTCGGTCCGTTGCCCGTCCACTATCTCGGCAAGGCCGGTACCTTTGCGCTCCTCTACGCGTTCCCTCTGATGCTGCTTGCAAACGTCTGGGATCAGGCATCGAGCGTGATTTTGCCCTTCGCCTGGGCCTTCGCGCTCTGGGGTGCTGGCCTCTACTGGTGGGCGGGTTTCGTTTATGTCGCCCAAGTTCGAAATTTGGTTTTTGACACCAGACAAAACCGTTAGGCTATCGGACAAAGGAGTTGGAAAATGGTTGAGTTCGCGGCTGGGGGAAACGATTCCCGCGACGAGGTAACTTCTACCCAACGTTTTTCCGATGACCTACTTGCCGAATCCGGAAGCAATCTCAGCAGAGACGAACAAGAGGCAATTTCGGCCCTACCCGCTGGTTCAGCGCTACTAGTTGTAAAGCGCGGCGCTGACATCGGAGCTCGGTTTTTGCTTGACCAGGATGTGACTACCGTTGGCCGCCACCCCAACGCCGACATTTTCCTCGATGATGTGACTGTTTCTCGAAGGCATGCGGAATTCCATCGCCACGGTGCAACCTTTGAGGTTCGCGATCTGGGAAGTTTGAACGGCACCTACTTCGATGGTGTGCGAATCGACAGTGCACTGCTGGATGATGGCGCCGAGGTTCAGGTGGGGAAGTTCCGCCTCACCTTCTACGCGTCCCCGCTGGATAAGCGCGGTTCGTAATGGCGGTAAACCAACCCGCCAAGCTGTTCTCGGCTCGGCCTGCGAAGCTATTTACTATCGGGCAAGTACTCAATGTCTTGAACCCTGAATTCCCCGATCTCTCTAGCAGCAAACTTCGCTATTTAGAAGAAGAGGGTTTGGTAACCCCGCAGCGGACCCCCAACGGATATCGGAAATTTACCGAGAATGATGTGGAGCGAATTCGAATCATCCTCGAACTTCAGAGAACCAGATACCTGCCGCTTAAGGTGATCGGTGCCTATCTAGACGACTTGGATTCGGGAATGAACCCCCACCTGCCCGCTGGTTCGGACACCCCGGAACCCGTGCGGCGACGGTTGCTGGCGCGAAAGCTGACGGCTCTAGAACTTACTTCCGAAACTGGAATCTCCGATGGGCTAATCGCGGAGGCTCAGGAGCTGAAACTTCTCGGCAGCGAACCATTTGACTACTCGGCGATTGAGATCGCGAGGTCGCTCGTGCTTTTGCAACGCTTCGGTATTTCGCCTCGCCACCTCCGAGGTCTGAAGGCCGCCGTGGATCGCGAAATCGGAATCATCGAAGGCGTGGTTGCTCCTGTGGTGGCGAAAAATGACACCTCGAGCAGGTCGAAAGCAGCGCATTTCGCAGCAGAAATCGCTCAGCACTTCGCCGTAATTAGGTCAGAACTGGTGCAATCCTCGATTCGCCAGATCGACAACTAGAAAAAGCTCTTAATCGGGCCAAAAACCGCGTACCTAAGCCCGACACGCCGTCAAGCAAAATTAACTGGTTGTTGTCCGCTTCGCTAGCCAGAATTAAACCTGTACTTGAACCTTTGGTTTCTGAGAGAGGAGCGTCATGTTCGAGAACGAACCAAACAACGCTCCTGTGAACGAATCCGATGAGTATTCAAGCGACATGCTCTTCACCGACGGGCTGCCAAACGTGGATTCCCGCACTGGCTACCGGGGTACCGCAGCTGCCAGCGCCGTGGGAATTTCCTACCGACAGCTCGACTACTGGGACCGCACTGGTCTGGTGCAACCTTCGGTTCGCGGGGCCCAGGGCTCGGGAACGCAACGCTTATACAGTTTCCGGGACATTCTGGTCCTGAAGTTGATCAAGCGGCTGCTGGATACCGGAGTTTCACTTCAGCAGATTCGTTCTGCCGTAGATGAGCTTCGAGCTGCTGGCATCCGTGATTTGGCGAAAATTACCCTGATGTCAGACGGGGCCAGAGTTTATCTATGCACCACCAACGATGAGGTCATAGACCTGCTTGGTCGCGGTCAGGGAGTGTTTGGGATTGCTGTGGGGCAGGTGCTGCGTGAGGTGGAGGCTACCCTGGTGAACTTCACCACAGACTCGCTCGAGGCAATGGACGAACTTGCCAACCGCCGTCAGCGCAAGCGCGCTATTTAGAAACTAGTCAGCGCTTTTCCCGCGGCGAAACAGTCGACGCTTCGGTTCTTGCCCTCTTCTGCTTCGATTTAAGCGATTTCGGGTGCGGCGACCTACTACGGTCGCGAACGAGGCCTGAATCAATTTGAGAAGCTCATCGAAGTTCGCCGAAATTTCGGCCGCAGACTCTCCAGGCCAAGAATGTATGGGGCGGGCAGCTCCCTGAGCTTGCTGCACTGAAGCGCGATCTCGGATCTCCACGGGCAAGAGAAGGTCTCTGACATTTTCAGCTAACTCGCTCTTTCGGTAATCGTGCTCGGCGAATTCACTTTGCAGACGGTTCAGAACCACTCCCACGACCGCGAGTCGGTTATTCAGGCTGGCATGCAACTCTTCGACCGCACGGATGCTTCGCTCCACCGCTGAAACCGCAAAAATGCCAGGCTCAGCAACAATCAAAACTCGGTCGCTCGCAGTCCAGGCAGTTCGAGTCAGGCCGTTCAGCGACGGAGGAGTGTCGATGATTACCAGGTCGTAGTCATTTTCGACTCGAAACAGAGCCTCTTCGAGTTTCCAAACCTCGCGAGTGGTGGCATCGGGGGCATCGAATTTTGAACTGGTGGGGTCGCCCACCATGACATCAATTTTTCCGGAACGCCCAGCGGACCAACTTGAAGATACGATTGATTCAAGCACAACGTGGTGACGGGGATTTTTCAAGACATCCACCACGGTGCCGTGGGAATCTCCAACAACGCCTAATCCAGTAGATGCATCGCATTGCGTGTCCAGGTCAACCACCAGGGTGCGTAATCCGGCAGCGTAAGCGGCGGAGGCCAGACCGAGCGAAACCGTGGTCTTTCCTACGCCCCCCTTCAGGGAGCTCACGCTGAGAACATGCACCTGAATAGGCTACCTTTTTATCAAGTGCCACAAGCCCTTAGACACCCGAACTGGAGGACCCCATGTTCAAGAAGATTCTGGTTGCAAACCGCGGTGAAATTGCTGTCCGTGCGTTCCGCGCCGCCTATGAACTCGGGGCTGCAACGGTTGCGGTTTTTCCCTACGAGGACAGAAACAGCACCCACCGACTGAAGGCCGATGAGGCCTATCAAATCGGTTCGGAAGGTCACCCTGTCCGGGCTTATTTGGACGTTGCCGAGATCATCCGGGTTGCCAAAGAAGCTGGCGCCGATGCGATTTACCCGGGCTACGGGTTCCTTAGCGAGAACCCTGAGCTAGCTCAGGCTGCGGCAGCAAACGGCATCACCTTTATCGGCCCCGATGCCCACGTTCTCGAGCTCGCGGGAAACAAAGTAAACGCAAAGTCGGCTGCCATCGCGGCTGGAGTCCCAGTGCTAAAGAGCACTCCTTCGAGCGCCGATGTGAACGAACTCGTTGCCAAGGCAAAAGACATTGGTTTTCCGCTATTCGTGAAGGCCGTTGCCGGTGGTGGTGGTCGCGGAATGCGTCGAGTTGCAGAAGCCAAAGACTTGCCCGCCGCACTCACCGAAGCTTCGAGAGAGGCTGAGAGCGCCTTCGGCGATCCACGGGTCTTTTTGGAGCAGGCTGTGCTTCGCCCTCGTCACATCGAGGTTCAGATTCTTGCAGACGGCCAGGGTGGCGTAGTGCACCTGTTTGAGCGTGACTGCTCGGTCCAGCGTCGCAACCAAAAAGTCGTGGAAATTGCGCCGGCCCCTCTGATTGACGAGGACCTCAGGCAGACGCTTTACCGCGATGCCGTGGCATTTGCAAAAGAGATTGGCTACAAGAACGCGGGAACCGTGGAGTTCTTGATTGACACCGTCGGCCCAAATGCCGGCAAGCATGTCTTCAT
>JACCDQ010340415.1_pt1 | contig 13124 bp, 16 predicted proteins | sample 7446031 | NCBI WGS metagenome assembly JACCDQ01 (sample SAMN15323442, study PRJNA562643) | freshwater metagenome | isolation source: river surface water | place: USA:Blue River Watershed | collected 2017-08-17 | reverse complement strand
CTTCTACTAGGTCAACACTATTAGTGTCCACTAGGTCAAGGATTTCCTTGAGGATACGCTCGGAGTAATGAGGACAGTTAGTATCTGTTGCTTCCTCATCCTCTGCGTCCCACGAGGCGTGTCCCATTTCTTCACGCTTATAGTCACGTAATGCGTTATTAAGAAGCATTGAGAACCACTGGTCAAACCGTTGTGGGTCACAGCTGCGACGATAACGAATAGCTCGCTCATAAGCAGTCTGTACTACATCCTCACCAGCTTCGGGAGAGCCAGCTCGGAATGACATACGCTTATGGAGCTTTTGACGATTAGCGATATAGTGTTTCTCAATAGCTTCTACTTGCATTAATTAATCTCGTTGAATAGACCTGTTGAATTATCCCAATAGAGTTTGTATCGGCCTGTCTCACCAAACTCACGGTCTTCTAGTAATACTAGAGTTCGTAGATTGCGTTCCTCGCTTGGAAGATTTGGGTCTCGATTTCCTTCGAGTCCGAGCATGAGGTTGCACGAACGAGCCATAGCACGGGAACCAGCAAACTGGCTAGACAGAACTTCACCACCTCGCTCGTGAGGAGGGCCAGAATCAGGATTCCTAAGATGGCAAAAAATAAAGATGACCACATTAAGGTCAAGGGCCATAGCAGAAAGCTCTTGAGCAATTTCTTGAAGTTTGACGTTTGCACTAGCTGCATCCATTCCGTTGGTTAGGTTGGTAATAGGGTCAATGATGATGACCTTACATCCTTCACTAGCAGCAGCACGAATGTCGCCCTTGAGAGTATCAAAGCCAACGTGCTGATACAAGTTAAGCATATACAAATGGTCTTGTAACACTGTCCCTGCTTTGTCATAAGCTTGGTCGTCGAAGGGTTTAGTAGGGTCGTGAAAGAACTTACCTACTAACTTCCCCGCCACGAGCTTATATGTTTTCTTGTTACTCTCTTCAGGCTTGACAAGAAATACTTTCCATCCGTGTTCCTTGATAAAGTGTGCTGCAAGGGTGTTAACGACTTCCGACTTACCCTGTTTCTGCCCTGCACCAATATAAATGGTCTCACCAAGGCGTATCCCTCTTGTTGCCTTAGTAATGTGTTCCCAAGGCCAGGACACACCGAATGTCGGCGGTTCTTTACCAGCTTCGTGTAAATCATTGCCAGATACCAGACGAGTATTCTTCGGCTTCTGGGCGTTGAATTGACACGCGTTGTAAGCGGCCTTAGAACGACCGTCGATAAGACATTGGTTCGCGTCTTTGGATGGAAGACTGGCAACCATCGCATCAGGGGCAATACGTAGTACATCTTCTACTGCTTTCTTACCAGCTGCATCGTTATCGAACACAAGAATGATTTCTTTAAAGACCTTACGAATCTCAGGGAGCATCTTAGCAAACTGCTTAGAGGCACCACCAGAACCGTTACTAAGGGACACAACAGCGGGATTGTAGTCCGCATACTGAGTGCCTTTGTTATGGTCTTTAAAGATTTGATACAGGGCTACTGCATCACATTCACCCTCAGTAACAAACAGCTTCTTACCACCTGTCTGCACTGCTTGTTGCCAACCGAAGAAGTCAGCGTTCTTAGTGGAACCAATGGCCCACATACGCTTGTTCTCGATTAGACGAACCTTATAGCCAATCAACACATCACCCTCGTAATAAGGGTAGTAGTGCGTCACTGGCGTTATACCGTCTGTCTCTGATACACCTATCTTGACACCGAAGTATTCTAAGGATTCTTTCTTGAGCTTACGATCAGGGAGGGCAACAGTTTGGTAGCCTGCTACTTCCTTAATCTCAGCTTCAATCTGTTCCTTAGACTTGACGATAGACTGTGGTTTATAGTCTTTCGGTTTGTCATGGTAGGGGTCAGGGACATGAGTACCACAAGCGAAACAGAAACCATCGTATGAACCATCTTCTTTTAGAAAGACTTGTAAGCCGTTGGCACTGTTACACTTATCAGTTCGGTGTGGGAGTTTTTCTACACACTTAGACATTAGCCTCCTTAGCTGCATATGGTTTCAAGAATTGCATAATCTTTTGCAGTCCTGATGCGTTATAGTTGGGCAACTTATACAAACGAGCTTTAATCGCTTTCAGTTCACCTTCTACAACTTCACGACCACGATAGTCATCAGCAGGTAGTTTGTCCAATGTTGCAAATGTCATAGCAAGACGATGCTCCAGCATCAAGGACTCAGACAATGTGTTTGTTACGCCAGATTTACTCATGTTAAGCTTTCGGTTTAAATAGTGCAGGGGTTTGTTGGATTAGTTTCTTTTGAATACGGCGAATAGTGTCACAGTATTCTTGGATGTTGAAAGGGAACGGATACTCGAAATGAATATCAGCATCTTTCAATGTAGCTTCGAGCATATCTACATCTACTCGTTCAAAGTCTCGTAGGTCAACTTCTGACAGTGCACTCATGTAATAATCTCCAGTGGGAACATGCTATTACTCCAGTTCTTTAAGCTTCTCGACATATTTATCGAGAGTTGTACCAAATAAACCTGGAGCAGTGTTAATTTCAAGCACATAGAACTTATTCTGACGTGCGTTGTAAATCATATCCACTGCACCAAAGTCTAAGCCAAGTGTTTGAATAGCTTAAACAGCCATCTCTTTAGCTACATCAGGCAACTCAATATCTTGATTGGCATAGATGAAACCATTCGCATGATTACGCACTTGCCAATTAACATTGTCGTCTGGTACATCTAATGCACGAGCCTTACGTTGAATAAAGAATACATCGAAGTCGAATACGTGTAGACGATACTCTTGTTCTTTCTTAATATATTGAACGTACAGCTTAGCATCAGCACTAAGCTCTTCATCAAACGCTACCAAGCGAATACCCTCACCACTATGACCTGTAAGGGTATGACGCTCTACAACTGTAATGCCACTGTTCAACCATTCCTTAGCTTCCACAATGTCTGTTGTGTAGTCAGGGATTGGTACGATTTGGTCTAAAGCCATGAAAGTCTTTAGCTTGTTAGCGGCAACAGCTACTGAGTCAGGATGATTGTAGATACCTACATTGTGTGCATACTCACGCTTAATCTTGGATGCACCCCAATTGATGAACGTCTCAGCTATCATCCTTCCTTCAGGCTTGAGTCGCTTAACACCTAACGCTTGAGCCAGAGCTTTCGCTGACTGGCTTGCCATTTTATATGGATAGATTTTCATATTACACAGCTCCTGCTTCATCAATCATAATGTCATCATAAATCACACGTACTGGATTGGCACGTCTGCGACCAATAGCACGTCGAGCCATATCTTGTCCTGCCAGTACAACTTCATCACGAATTTGTGCATGACGACGTTGTGCTGCAACAATGTCATCCCAATTAAGTGGAGGAGCAGGCATTGGAATCTCCACTGCTGGGTTTACAACCAGCTGGTCAGGACGAGGGGCAGGGATTCGACCTGCACGACGTGCTTCACGTGCTTCTTCCTCTTGTCGCATCATCTCAGCAATCTCAATCTTCTGACGCTCTAATCGTGCCTTACGGTCTTGAAGGATAGCCTCATCCATAGCTGAGTTATCTGTAAAGTTATAAGGAAGTTCTAGCGTCAATGAGAAGCTACTACGCATATCCATCTCCATTTCTGGATAGGCAAATGCTGGATACACATCACCCAATACAATCTCTGCGAATTCTTCAGGAGTGTGGTTAACAAACAAGTCGTGAATGATTTGAGGGTTAGCGTGTTCCTGAGCGAATGAACGTAGATTGTCCAATGCTTGCAACCATGTAGTGATGTAGTCAACATCCATGTTACCCTTGAGCGAACGGAACTCAAGACTACCATACTTAGATGTAGCGGCTACGTTGATGGAGGCATAACGTACAGCGTCACCGTGGATGTGCTTCAATGCACCATGACCTTGACGGAACAGCATGAACAGGTAATCCATTAGACCCTCTGCATCTTGTAAACGCAGACAGAAACGATTACCTACACGTTCCTTACCGCAATAACGAACCAATGGTTCCTCTAGCAACAGGTATGTGTAAATCATGTTCAGATACTGATTGAATGTCAGTTGCTGTACGTTAACGTGGACGTGTACACTGGTACGGAATGAGAAGTTAAGACGAGAGTTTGCATCATCCTGTGCCTTACGTAATTGTGTAACAGCGTCAATAGCTTTCTGCAATTCCAAAGGCTTACGCAATACATACTCAGCTGCCTCATCAGGGAAACGACCACGTAATGAACCATCGTTCTCAATCTTCCACTGAGCAGGGACAACATCAGTAAGGTTCTTACCTTCTGTCTCAATCTCAATACCGAATGAACCGTTAGTTGGCTTTTGCTGCAATAGTTCGTGTAGTTTTGTCATAGTTAGAGATTACCAATGTGTCAAGATGGGTGTATTGTGGGTTGAAAACAATACGCTTAGTTGTAGACATACGTGGCGGGATGTTACCCACATGAGTAGTCTTATGGTAGATACGTCGCTCGGAGTCAACAGCAAACTGCTTATGGAATGCTACGACACCCTTATGCTCTGTAACGATACGTAAAGCCTCAGCAAGCGTAGGATATTCATTATCCAATGCCTTGGCCCAACCCTTCGTATTCATGCGGTATACGACGTTATAGTCACGCTCTGCTGCCTTACGGTCAGTAAATGGCATAGAGTGCAGCTTGACATTACCACGATTCAAACCTACTTGGAAGCGTCGAACAGGTTGACGAGTGACAAACACGCAGTGAGTACCCTCGTTAACAAAGCCAATACGTGCCAGTGGAGGCCCGAATAGGTTAGCATCGAACTTAGCCTTAGCACTCTTACCATGACGAAGCATGATGAATGTGACAGTAAGCTCACGGTCAATGTCTGTTACACGTACAGGAGAACCCTTATACGTACAAATGGTATCGTGATACAGTTGTACCACATCACCGTGACTCATCTCAGCCATAACACACCTCAATATTCTCAGCTCGAATAATCTTATTGGCAGCTTTCTTGTCGCCAGTATTGATGATGTCTTGAATATCACCATACTTGTCAGCAAGACTGTTGCCAGCCATTAGCTCGTTCATACCTTTGACAGTATTACGATACACCCAACGCATCAATGCCTCACTCTTGAGCCAAGCATTAGACAGGGTACGATACTCAGTGCCATAAGGCTTGTAACGACAGCAACCCGCCTTACCATACATCTCACGACGTTCTTGGTCAGAGTCATACGCTAGGCTTGGGAGGCCAAGGTAGAAATCCATTTGACGGATTGCTGCATTACATTGAGCAATGTGTGCAGGGTCATTGATATCCATGCCCTTAGTCCAGCCAATGTGTACGTGACCTGATGCAGTACGCATAGGACGTTCACCATTAGGCTTGTTGTTAACAAGGCCATTCCAGCCGTTAAAGTCAGGGTCACAGCCAAGCTCAAGAGCAGCTGCTGGTTGATTCTTAATGTACGCTGGGTCAAAGTGAGCCACAGGTACAGCTACGACCTCGTAGTCTGGAACCATAAGCTTCATAGTATTGAACACGTCTTGCACGTTAATGCAAAACTCATCCTCGCTATGAGCAGGGTCAATGTTAAACTCCAGTGCCATACCATCTACCTGTACAGCACCACGATTAACTTTTTGTGGGTTTGCCTTGTCACCTTTGATAAGACCAAAGGCAGACTTGAACACACCATCTTGTTTCACAAATACTTCTGGGTCGCAACCAACTAAAATTTCCATGTTAACACCTCGTTGAAAATAAATTAAGCAATAGCCTGTACGTGTTTCTTGATTTTAACGTAGTCGTTAATCTCAGTATCCGACAGACAGCCACTACACAAGCACTGACCTTCAGTTGTCAAAGCGTGTTCCATTGTAGGTTGTACGGGAGAACCGCACCACGCACAATCACCGTATTGATTCATCCAGTCATTGAATCCAATCATGGCACCAGTGTGTGTCTCGTATGTACGGTCAACAACTGGGTCAAAATCTTCTTCAATAGTTGCGCCTACTGGGTCATTCTCAAACTCAACAGACGACGCTTGAACCTTATAATATCCACCTTCATAGGCATCAATCATAAGTTCACCAATGTCAGCCGTGATTGTCATGCCAACCTTCTTATGTGGAGCTACATCACGTTTGTTGTAATAGTAACGCACCTTAGAAGACGGACTAGCCGAATCAAAGCAGACATAATAACTGCCACCCTTACGGTCAGAGGCAAGCTCTAACAGCTCAAGCGTGGCTCCCTTTGTACCCGAGTAACCTGCTCGTGAGGTCAAGGAGGTTGTTGCGGGAACCACCCCGTCCTTTTTTGATACAACGTTACCGATATGAGTAACCTTAGCAGGCTCAGTCTTAGCTGCTTCTTGTTCCCAATAACCATTGGCACGGTTCTGATAACCTTGGTATGGTGTAGTAACAGGTGCAACATAGCGTGATGGTGCCTGAATAATCTTAGTCTTCTCAAGCTTAGCATCAGCACCGATGTGGATTGAATAGTGATTGTCTTCACCAATCAATACTGGTGTTGGATGTTTGATGTTGTTACGACCAAGCACACCCTCTAGCATCCATGATTCTGATGCCCAGAACACAACAGTGTTAGCCTCATTGAACGTGACATACAGTGGACGTTCCTTGTTACGCAAGAAGTTGATTGTCTCTTTCTCCTTGTCCCACCAAGTCATTGCCCATGCACCACCCATCAGACCTAGTGCTTCTTTAAGACCATGTGTATCAATGTGATTATACATTGCTTCACTGTCAGTAGCAAAGTGACTAGCGTGGTCAAACTTGTACTTGGTTGTGAGCGTACCATTGTGAGCACCCACGAGAGTAGTGAAGTCGAAAGGATGTGCAGCCCCACGATTAACACCACCAACAGTAGCCCAACGATTATGTCCAATGATGCAACGATTACTTCCGTGGAAAAGTTTGTCATAAGATTTACGGTCAATAAGTTCATAGGGATTACCTAGTTCCTTAGCAATCTTAACCTCGCCTACACGCGGTAGAACAGCAACACCAGTGCTGTCTGTACCACGCAGTGAATCAACAATCAGCAGTTGATGAAATGCTTTTTCTTCTGTGTTGGTAAGATTACCAGCCATGCCTACAAGTCCGCACATAATTATGCTCCAATCAATTCGTGAAATGCGTCAATCGCTTCTTCTGTCAGGATTGGGCCAGAGTTAGCCTCAATGATGACACAATCGTTCTTTGTCTGTGCAAGCACATCAAAGCCTACATAGTCAATACCAAGGACTCTAGCTGCCTTGATACAAATCTCATCCATGTGCTCAAAGCCACGCTTATCACGTAGTTCTAAGTCCCATGTACCGTCTCGCTCAACCTTACGGTAACGGCCTACAACCTTACCGCAAAGAACAACAACACGATACTCACCACGATGATGGTAATACTCGGTATACAAGTATGCGTTAGGGATAGGTGTTCCCTCGTCACGATGCCAATACTCAATACCTTCGTTCTTACGACCGTCTGGTTTGGTATGACATACCACAGTGCCCCAAGCGTCCCTAATACGTTGTGCATACGAAGGAATAGGAACCTGACCTGTTAAAGATTCAAGTGTTTTAAGTTTGTTAATACACTTACGCACATTGGTAGGGCGGTTAACCACATCTGTGCCTACGCTAGTTTTGATATCAACTGAAAATCCGTAGTTGATAATTACTCGATAACCCATGAATACTAAACGACCAGTTTGATAAGGATTGATGTAGTCAGCACCTAACTCTTTAGCTAGACGCTTAGCACTATCCTCAGCGGCTTTAGGGGAAATGACAAGAATTTTCATATGCCTCTCGATGAAATGAATGGTTTATTGTTTTGCCTTCATAGGGATGTACATTGTGTTCATTGTCTCAAATGAACCATCGTCATAAATCTCCATGACTTGTGATGTACGAACTCGTGTCTCACCCAACTTAGGATGGTTGAGAGCGTACACACTAGCCACTTGAACATCCTTCTTGTAAGGCCAGTCAATAAACTGAGCCTGTCCAGTGAAGAATACAACAGGCTTACGCTCAGGAGCCTTAGCACTAGGGAAAGGCCAAGTCACAGTGCTATCATGCTTTTGTAACATCATCTATCTCCTTACAACAAAACAAACCAAGCGAAGTGAATCAAAGAGACAGAGCAGAACAAACGCCCAATCAATCCGATAACAAAGTACCCATCATACGTACAGAAGTCTCCTTCAACACGTGTATGTACATACTCACACCAAATCAATAACAAACCAAGAATGAACAACATGATTACACCTCTTTCTTAATTATCAAGTCAATAGCTTTTTTTAGCTGATCAATTTGAGAGTCATGGAGATAACCCCAACCATCTGCTGTAAGACGTTCCAATTGGGTAATAAGTCGCTGTTCAGTATCTCTACTGATGAACTTAATCTTATCAGAAATGTGATACGTAACATCTGTAGGTGGTGTTTTCCATTTAAGGAATACATCTAAAGCGTGACGTATAACACCATACGTTGAGCCAACAACAGCCAGCTTATATACAAGAAAGCCTACTAACACCCATATCGTGAGAGTGGGTAGGCCTGCCACCATCTGAATGATTAGTTGTAACTCTTCCATTAGCAAGTACATCCTACATGATTATGTTTCTTCACAAGAAAACGCTCAACAAGGCCAGCAAAATAGCTGTGCATATTGCGATAGTTCTCACCATTAAACTCAGGGTGTGGTTGAAAGCACAGAGCCTGTGTATCTTCGTAATACACCACCTCAATGTCCTCATTCGATGTATCTTTGTTGAATACACCGTTATCCCACCATGTACGCTCACCCTTAAGGCTACCAGTAGCCACTAGGAGGGCCTTGGAGGAGGGTTTCATCATCTGGTGATGGGTAGATGACACCCATACACTTTCGCCTGTCTCAAGGTCTGTAATCAAATGGTCACGAGTGTGGTAGGCAACATCCTGATACATCTCACCACCTGACATAACGTTCAAGAACTGAGCACCACGACAGATACCCACCATAGGGATGCTACGTTCCACACATATCTGGAAAATGTCAGCCTCGTATTGGTCACGTTGTGCATTGTTGAATGTACTGTGATGCTTACGATGACCATACAACTCAGGAGATACATCACTACCACCAGTGAAACACACCAGAGATACATCCCCTAAGTCTTTGGCAATCTCATATCCCATGCGTTTGAACAGATTGACATAGCCCTCGCTACTCTGTACGATGAATACTTTTTTCATTTGAATTTCCTTGCGAATGTGTTGACAATTTTCAAATACTCGTTGAAGTCTTTAGCTCTTACTGTTTCATAGTTAGACCAGCCTGTTTTGTTTACGAAAATCAACTCTTTGTTAGCATCAGTGATGGTGCTAATGATTGTGGGTTTACCATGTTTGATATGGGGCTCATCAGCAATAGTCTTGAAGATGGTATACATCTGTTTCTCAGACTCGTTGTATGGCTTGTTCTCAATGTTCAGCTTCTTGTTATCGAAGAAGGCCACAACCTTATCCAAGTCCATACTGGAATGGAATACGTGATGACTGCCACCTTGATTGATAACTTCATACGCACCGTTATTACAGATGTTAGTCATCTGTGACATGATGTAAGCCACATGAGGGCTATACTTCATATCAATCAGTTGTTTAAATACCTTGAGAAACTTAGGGTATTCTGAGCCAGTACGCAAAGCAATAGCTGCACTACACACATACGAGAAGTGTTTAGTTACATCCATCATGGCACAACCCTTCATGGCTTCATCCACATCCTTCGTGAGCCAAGCATCTGCCCAAGGGCTATCATTGAGCATATATTTGACAAACGCCTTATACGAATCAGCATCGGCAATCTGTCCTACACGCTTGACATGACCATGAATGTTACAGGCAACAGCAACAGCTTTATCACCATCCTTGTCGTTATTGCCATAGTCCTTACCCCAACGCATACGAGCATGACACGCATCATTAGATTGGAAACGACGATGACCGCTAGCGAATTCAATAGCATAGCTACACGTACCAGCACCACCAACATGGTCAACCTTGGCAATCAATTCCTCTGCCAGTGTTTTCTTAACTACTGGAGCAGGCTTAGGCTTAACTGGTGGTTTAAGCACTACATCAACACGCTCAACAGGGGCTAACGCAAAGTTCTTACGGTCATACAAATGACCATAGCCCACAAACTTTAACGAACCAATACGAGTTACGCGTTCAATCTGGTAGTCTACACCGAACTGAAGTTGTGTATATTTACGTGTAAGACACGTTACGAATTGACCTGCTAACATTTTTATTTCACCTTTTATGTCGAAAATGGGTTGATTTTGGGGTATACGATTATACGTAAGTATATGAATCGGCGAAGCGAATGAACGTAGTGAATGAGTGTAGGATTCTATTTATTAGAAATACTTACTCACTCAAATATCGGGACAACCTTCTGAGTGCCAAACCATCAGAACAAAATTCATTCTGTCATCTGGGTGCATTGTCCAAATAAGGTCATCATTGTTATAACCCACATACATTTCATACAATCGTTTGGATGAAGTAATCCAGATTGTCATATCAAATAAACTCATGTTGTTCCACCTTTGTGTGAGCTGTTCAAGCCCTTTAACAAATTCAAATCAGTAACTACAATGTAATTACTCTTAGGCATAGGCACAATCGTGTGCTTACGTTGTAAGGCTTCTCGTTCACCACATGGTAAACAAGTCCTATAACCTAGGCTATATCGCTTAGGTGCTATATCATCGCCACACTTGCAAATCACACAAGCACAAGCTGTTTGCCAGCCTCGTTCCGTTTGCCAGAGCTATCATGCTTCTTCATTCTAGCTGAAGCATTGAGCGCCTTAGATAATCCAAAGCGTTGTTGTCCATGCCATGTATTGCGAATGTGAGAATCCAGCAGGCAGGCGAGAGCGTGAGAGAATTTAGGCATAGTAAAATCCAGACGACAAAAAGCCTACTAAGGAGTAACCCCTAGTAGGCTGATTTAGTTTTGAGACTTAGAAAATGTAATGCTTACGTATTACATGGGGGCTGATTCGATTGTGAAATCTTGAGTAGGTTCTTCTACCAAGTCAAAACCCAATTCATCCATTACTTGAATGACACATTCAGGGGAAACGCCAGCCTTAAAAACTGCCTTGAGAATATCCACTTGAGACAAACCCACGCCAGCGCCTTTGTTTAATGCAGTTTTGATAAACTTTTCCACGTTCTCAATGCTAAAGGGTTTTTGTGCCACTTCAATATGACGCTCTGCCCAAGTCCACAGATTGTTATTAGGATTTTCCAAAAACTCAAGGGCGAGTTTGTGGGCAGTTTCGTAACGCTTTTTACTCTTATGAGTGAATTCACCCAAAACTTCATCATACGAAAAGCCGCCGAAATGCTTGGCAAATACAATTAATGCTTTTTTGTTAACTGGTGAAACGACTTTAAGAAGTCGGTTAACATAATGGACATTACCCGTAATGTGCCACGCTTCTAACATGGTACGGGAAACGACTTTTAATTCGTGCTTCGTAATGTTTTCGGATTTTGTAATTCTTTCCAATGCTTCGGTGAAATTACGCTCAAAGTTTTGTTTGTTGAATAAGGCAGTCATGGTATACTCCAAAAGTTAACAGTTTTCGATTGAATGAATACGGATGTATTCTCTTTGCACTCTGTCACAATGCAAAGGGCTTACATATCCGCTTTGGTGTAATACGTTGGTATTACATCGGGACTTAGTAAAAGCCTAGGCCAGTAGTACAAGTTAGCTATCATGCTTTTTATAATGTAACCCTTTGTACTATATGCGGCATGGTATGCCACGTTATCGCAAAGGGAATACTAAAGGTTACATTATCAAGTGATGAATGTAAAATGTAATACTATCGGCCTATAAATTTTTAATGAACGATTCGCCGTGACTGTAATTAATAAGGGTTACAAGATTGTACCCGTTTCTACCAAGCAAAGCCCTTACTGTATAAACGTACAGTAAGACTAAAGTTTTAACACCCTTTGCCATTATAGGCACGTAAGAGAACACCCCCGATTGTGTACGGCATACCGCATACAATCAATGGCTTCGTTTGTACGTGACTAGGGAATGACTGGATTATGCTAACCCTAAGCCCTTTGGTTCATCACTGGCGAATTGTTAAAGAGTGGCATTGTGGGCAGTGCGATAACTTACCCGCCATGTAAAGACTGAAGCACATACCGTGCCAGCTTTGAACTAGCCCGATTGAATCAAGCCAGTGCCTAAGACTATGCACGTACCATGCCAGCTTTTTGCACTGTATCGCAAAGGGTATAAAAAGCCTTTAGAATCAATCACTTAGGGCTGTTATCCACAATGTATGCACAATGCGGAGTTATCCACAGGATGCACCAAGACAGTGCTATAACGCACAATAGTAGTGCATCATATCATAATGTAAAATGTAAATCCCTAAAATGGTGCATAGCATGGCTTACAACAAACTGACAAAAGTGTCAAAAGATTGACACAAAACTGACAGAATACTTACAGTGAGTGTCGAAAAATTGACACTACTGTCGAAATTTTGACACTGAATGTAATACTATGTAACGCATATATTCTAGGTATATAATACTAATACATTCAAACGTGCCTTCGGCACATACTAATGTATTACAATGCCGAAGGCGTATAGAACTAAAAGCTAGTATTCATGCGGGTTGTGAGAACTTTAATACTCAAGGGTAATGCTCAAGTATACATATACATTGAATGAATAATGCTTTGGTGATACATTACACCCTATTCTTAGAACTAATTACTACAAAGCAAGACTCATACCATAGTAATCTCAAGGGTTATTATGTTGAATGATAATAATTCTCATTTAGCCTCAAGGGGTACTAAGGGGGATTGGGGGTACCTACTACTGGATGCAATGCACCTTCTAAATTTCTCCAGGAAATTACCACAATGCCTCTCCTTTACAAAAGTTTATTCTTAAGTATATCCTCAAGTGTATGCTCAAGAATATGCTCAAGTAAGTATAGACGTATGCTTCGCATACATATGTATGTCCCGTAGGGACGTAT
>JACCDQ011742838.1_pt1 | contig 13126 bp, 13 predicted proteins | sample 7446031 | NCBI WGS metagenome assembly JACCDQ01 (sample SAMN15323442, study PRJNA562643) | freshwater metagenome | isolation source: river surface water | place: USA:Blue River Watershed | collected 2017-08-17 | reverse complement strand
CTGTCCATATAAGAATTCCTTTGTAGTCACACAAGTTTCAATAGTGCCGGAAGGATTGTTCTTCCGGGATGCCACAGGCTATAAGCAGGCAATATGCCAATTCTTGATTTATTGCTCATTTCTAGTATGTGGGGCATTACTTATGCTCAGGCCTGTCTGAACGAAGCTGAGTGCGAACGCAGCTAATGGGGAGATGCCACAGCTTTGCGCGATCCCCCGTGCATACATTAGGTGGTGCATAGGTGCTCGTGCCTGTTTGCTGCTGGTGCACGGGCTGGAAGAGAACGGCATGAAAACTGCTGTGAGTGAAGTGCGGTGGAGAGGGCTTCGGGTGATTTATATCCTCATCGTTCGTTGAGGATGCTTGGACTTTTCCACCGTTGATGGGTTGAAAGAGGGGGAACTCCTTCAATCGATCTCAATACTCCATAAGCTAGGCCCGCATCGAGATTTCCGATGCGGGTTTTTTTAGCGTATGCCCGGCAGTGCCCACTAACCCGAAGGTTTAGTCCGATCTTTAAGTTCTTGGGGAAAAGAAGCGAGCGATCCACAGATTTTTCTGCACGAGTACGGCCCTTCAGGCAGTCCATCAAAGAGGCTCAGGCGTTTGTGAAAAATGATGGGAAATTGCCTTGGGATGGGCAGGGCGATGAGGGCTAGTTGACAGATAAGGACATCGTTGGTTTCTTCAAATCTTTTTTGGGCAAGAGCAATGAAAATTCTTACGCCATCAAGATCTATGGAGACCTTGAAGAGAAAGCCCAAAACATCAGACGACCCGCCACGACCGCAAATCGATTAAATCTCCGGCAAAAAGTGAGGTTAGCGCGTTAACAAGTTCCTAGAACAGATGATTGCAGCAGGTGAGGCTCTTCAGGAAAGAGTTGTTACTCGGGATCTGAACACCAATTTAGCGTTATATCTCAATTTGAAAAAAAACAATATGACCCCTATCGAATGCCGCAATGGAGAGATGTTAGGTTCGAGATCGGGTTCTCAGAGGGGGAGGCTTCACGTGCCTAAAACTCCAAAATGACTTCCTCAAGATCAATCGAGTTGACAGAATTAGCAAATACTAATATTGTCTGGTTCGACATCATGCAACATGGGACCCTACCTCGGGTATTGCCGGTGTCGATTTTTGATTAGTCTCCATACAACGGTTCAATCCCGTTGTCTCTCTTGGTCGCTTCCTGATTTTAGGGTGAGCGGCCAAGCTCTTTGTTCCCCCTGTTTTCTTTGCTCTTGTCTTCCCCGAATCTTGCATGGCTTGGACGAGTTAAAACACATGGCCGATGTGGGATATCACACAGATATGGTGTTGGCTCATCAGAAACTCCTTATATTAGAAGGGGTTAATATTGGCCTGATGGTTGCATGTGGATTCCCGGGTGGTGTCCTCTGATGCCAAATGTTCCACGTTAATCCATAGGATGTTTTGATGAATAAGCTAATTCTCTCCGTGTTGGTCGCTTTCGGTGCCGAGCAGGCCCACGCGGCTTGTAGCTCCAAGAACGACATGAAGGGAACTTGGGACTACTATCAAGCGGTTGCGTTCGCAGCTGTTAAGTCCAATATTTCGAAGTGCGAAGCGGCTTTTGTTCCAGACACAAAGACCACCGGCACCTTCGCCGGCTGGTGCTACATCTCACCGGGCAAAGGCCCTAAGACAGTGACTATGCAGGGAAACTACACGGTGACTGACCCAAGCATATGCGCAATAGAGGTCAAGATGGATATGGGCGCCATGGGTATCTCTACCTTTGATTTCAACCTGAATACCACGAAGAACGGTTGGGCTGGAATGTGGAAGAACGTGGGTGGTGACTATGGCACGACCACGGGCGTAAAGATTTCAAATTCAATCTCTACACCCATCACGCCTACCGTAGTTCCGTACTTCTAAGCGGTCTTCGTCTCAAGAAGTGGGTGAGCTCGAAAATGACTTTCGGGTTCACCTAACCTTCAGGATGGAGGAGCGCTTCATGGACCGAATGAGTTAACAATGAATAAAACCTCACTTTCATTTACTGAGATTGAATCTCGCAAGGAGGGTAGGGCAAGTCCTTCTGCAATAAAGAGAGCGGCAATGGGCCTCAAGGGCATGGGCCGGCGTGTAGCAAAGAGCGGGTTTGCCGCCTTTTCTCTGGCAGCTTCCAGTCAAGTAGCGGGTGCCCAATCGACGGGCTATGTCCCAACCGGAGCCTCTCAGGTATCCGCAACCCGACTGTCTAATCCAGCTAACGCCGTTAGACGCTACAGCATCAGTTGCTATGACGATGGCAGCGGTGCACCTGTGTTGTTAAGAGCCCGCGTTCAGGGGCAGACGAGTGCCGCCGGATTCCTTGTCAAGATTACGGTTGAGAAGGATGGGGTTATCCAAGAAGCCGTTAACCCAAAAAATGGGAAAGGACTTAACTTTAGTCCGTATGCTGCGGTCGCCCAAGGGCCAGGTAACTACACCATTACAATCAGCAAGGTCAAAAAGAAACCGGGAGACCCGGACAAAAAATTGACGGGCGCGATGATTTTCCAGACCCGACAGGAATGCGATAACTCAGCAGGGGCTTACACGGGCATCTCCGTTCCGGTTGAAATTCGCTAGACCGCCTGCGCGCATCCCTACCACGGGGAATCAAGAGGTTCACTTGACGTTGAGGACGCCCCGAAGCCAACCGGTTCTCCATCTAGCGGTTGGCTTTTTTTTCTGGGGGTTACGAAAATGGTGATTGCGGTCCAGCTTGATCCTATCCCTCATTCGTTGGGTGCCATATCCTCCTCACTAGGCAAGACTCTGAAAATAGATGGCAGTCTTGTGGTTGTGAATCAGTCACTAGCCGTGGTGCTTGGAAAAGGAATATTTTGGGACATGCAGATTGGTCGTGCAGGGGTAGCCTGTGCTACCTGCCACCATCATGCAGGAATAGACTCCAGACTGTATGGCCAATTGCGAGGGGCTCGCTTAGGAACTCCTTCTGCTTCAGAAGTTGACTTGCAAAGGCCTCATCCGGATCTCTTTCCATTCGTTAGAAAAACATCGGAAGAGAAGACGCCTTCTTCTTCCACCCCCCGGGTCATGGGTTCTGCCGGAGTCTTTCGGTCAATGCTCGACAGAGGTCATGGAACCTGCCAGCCCCTAACTGATGTGCGGGAAGTGACCATCCGAAACACGCCATCGGTTATTAACGCAGCTTTTTACCAGCGGCTTTTCTGGGACGGACGAGCCAATTCCACGTTTAATGGGTTGGATGCCTCCGGTTTTCGTCATCCCATAACGCAAGGCGTCCATCGCTCTTCACACGGCATGAAAGCATTCGGGGCGATTTCTAATGCTGCGCTGGCATCACAGGCTTTGAGTCCTTTGAAGACGCCAGGCGAGATGGTCTGCGATGGCGAAACTCTGGTAGACATTGCCAGGAGGATTCTTCCGCTCAAAATTCTCTCTGGCCAACGGGTTCACAATCAAGATAGCGTATTGGGACCCTACCGTGCGAGTAATGGATATGGTCTGAGAATGACCTACAGATCACTTTTCCAGAAAGTCTTTGCGGAAAGTCTATGGCAGCCGCTGAAGTCGCATCGCTATAGGATTGCAAAAAATGGCTCCACGGATACGAATATCGAGTCAAATTTTGGGCTCATGATGGGTCTTGCGCTTATGGCCTATGAGAAAACACTGATTTCTGACCAGACGCCTTTTGATGCTCCAAGAGACAAGAACGGGTATCCATCAGGCTATTCGCCTGAGGAGAAACATGGCCTCGATTTATTCAACCGATTGGAATGTGATTTTTGTCACAGTGGTGCTGTTTTTTCTGCTGCAGCCATCAACGGAGGTGCGGGGCATCAGGGCGGGAAGTGGGTGGATCGGAGGGTTATTGCACCGGATCTCGCGCATCATGATGCCCAGATGGCTTTCCTGGACGTTGGCTTTGCCAACATTGGTGTGTCTCCTAGCGAAGAGGATCTGGGTGTGGGTGGGAGCGATGAGAGGGGCATGCCACTTTCCTATTCGGAACAATATCTGCAAACGCTACAAGACCCAGACAAATCAATGGTTGATCAGATTAAAGTAAATCCTGAGTCTTTCTCGATTGGATTCAATATGGATTTTCAACCCTCTGAATTAATTCGGTATACAAAAAATAAGGGATCATCTGAGAGGGCGTGGCGACCCAATCCCATGATTGCAATTAATGAAGGGCATCTTGCTCCTCAAAAACGCCTTGGATTGGCTGTTCGGGGCGCATTTAAAATTCCGTCGCTGCGTAATGTCGAGTTAACTGGACCCTACATGCACAACGGCAGCATGAAAAGCCTGGAGGAGGTCATTGACTTTTATGACCGGGGCGGCAATTTCCCTAATCCGGAAAAAATCGCAACGTTTGTGCATCCCCAGCGCTTGTCCGAAGAAGACAAGCGGGATCTTAAAGCCTTCCTGCTTACGCTAACTGACGAGCGCGTGCGATGGGAGCGATCACCCTTCGACCATCCTGAACTTCGTATTCCAACGCCCTCTTTCGAAGCAGATAAAGGTAAAGCCAAGGAGCAATGGCTGGAAATTCCCTCGGTTGGTCGACATGGTCGCTCACCGATGCAAGGACCACTGCGCTCATTTGATGCGCGGATCACCGCTGATCACCGCTTGCCTCAATAGGACAATCAATGATTTTGATGAATTTACGCAGGACCGCATGCCTTGCCATATTCCTTAGTAGCCTTGTAATGACATTCCCCGGAATAGCACATTCCGGAGTGGTCTCCTACAACCTTGCAGACTACTCTTCGCCGCTGACCAAGCGCGTAACCATTCCACCGAACTGGTTTCCCTCGCCAGGCGCGCAAGGCTACTCAGGTGCGTTAGATGCGACTTGGTTTGCAGTCTTGGCCTCTGATTCGGATCAGGTGACCTTGTCCCAAGGGCATGCGATTCAGATTGGGGCGCCTCGAGATTTCACACTGGCTACAGGACCTGACAATTGCTGGGGAATGCTCATGAATTTTGGGTTGATTACCCTCGGGAGTACCTCTGATCTGGTGGTCAGTCTTAGCGCGGACGCTAAGCAATCTTCGTCTCTGGCTCCGGCATTTGCCTTATTTCAAGGCTGGGACACAGGGGCAAACTCATCAAGGCACCAGACGATCACCTTCGGTTCTGATAACCCCTTAGGTAGTTCTGGTCTCAAATTTATTGGTGATGCCTATGGCAATAACCAAAGTGGCTCGGTAAAAAAGACGTTCAGCAACCTCCCTGCGGGAACCTATGAGCTATTTGTCACGAATAGAAGTAATTCAGGAAGCTATGGAAGCTATGCCCTGACGCTTCAGACCTTGAAGGCAGGAACCGCAACTTTGGAGCCTGCGAATCAATCCGACCTTTGTGGACCAGCTAACAATCAAGTCAACGCGGGAGAACCAGCTCAGGGGCTTTGCGTCTATGGGACTTCTACATTACTTCCCCACTATGAACCAGACGGAAGATACCTCTGGTCTTGTGGTGATGCAAAGGCGGTTGAACCCATGGAAATGTGCTACACGCTAAGCAATCGGAATACGAAACTCAATCAAGCGGTACTGACCCTGTCACCGGGGCATATGAGTGTGGCAGCAAACACCAGGGCCACGGAGACGCTGTCAGGCGGAAGCGGAAGTGGAGCTATTCGTTATGTCGTCGCGGGTGCATCATCGGGTGTGAAATGCCAGTTGACACGCAAAGGAAAGAACCTTGTTGTGTCTTCTAGAGGCCAACAGGCAGGAACCTGTCTCATCTATGCGAGAAAGGGATCCAGTTCGAGATTCAATGACGTTAAGTCAATCGTTTACAGGGTTGTTTTCTTGGCGCCTTAAAGGGGATTCGACAGCAATGAGCCCCCTTCCTTTCCTTCGCTATCCATCCACCAATGAGGCTCTCCCTGCGTTTCGAGCCAATCAGGTCCTTTGTCCTCCTTGAGCATCGCAATTGTGGAAATGCTTCCGGCGACGACGCAAAGCTCAGAAATTACCGTAACAGAGGCTAGATGGGAGACTGGCGATCCTGTGATCGGATTAATAATATGGCTGTAGCGAACACCGTTAATGATGGCGCAGCGTTCATAATCGCCGCTCGAGGCAACTGCTCCTCGGAGGACGTCAAGAAAACGAAGCGCGCTGCCCTCGCGCCGAGGGTGCCGAATCCCGACTAGCCATGGCTTACCGTCGGGGTGCGGGCCCAAGACATGAATATCACCCCCAAGGTTGATCACGCCGTGTTCAATGCCCTGGTTTGAAAGTATCTCAGCGACACAATCCGCAGCGTATTCTTTTACGATCCCGCCTAAGTCCAGTTCCAACCCCGGGTGCGGAAACTGCAATTTGGGTGATGCCCAGACGAGTTTCTCCCAGCCAACGAATGATCTGATTTGCTTGATGCGATCGGAATCTGGAAATGTTGTATTCGTAGGTTTCCAGATTTTGTGAAAGAGGCCAGCGGTGATGTCAAAAAGTCCGGCACTGTCCTCGTAGCATGCGGCCGAATAATCCAGGAGGCTTGCAGTTTCTTCATCCACCTCAATTAGACCTCCAGATGCAGCGACTTGGTTGATTTTTGACAGAAGGCTGTTTGGTCGGTAGCGGGAGTACTTGGTCTCCAGCCGTGTGATTTCGGTAACAGCGAGTGAGATTGCATGCTTTGCTGCCGGGTATGTATGAGCGTAAAAGCTCAATCTGCAAGGCGAACCCATTGCGTCGAATGAATGTTCATAAAGTTTGGGATTTTTCATTTCGCGACCTGATGATTAGGCGTATCAGGAGTGGTCGTCAGCTTTGGCATGGACGTCCGAGGCGAATCATGATGCTGGCATTTGTAGTGGACGTCCGTTCCGAGTTGAAAGAATTTTCTGAAGGCTGGGCAATTGAAGAGGCCTGAATCAAATAGCTCAGCCATGGAAGCATTTGCTACGTTAGTAAGAGCAGAGCGGAAGTGGTCCACGGGTCACGCTTTTGGACTTAATGGCTTTCGGGTCTCTTGCCCCCAGTAATCGAAAGATTTGGCCATAGGGGAGATCGCAGGGCATCACCATGAGAAGGGTGCTGGCACTTCTCCTGTGCTGGGAGAAACCATTTCGAAGATGTTACCCCGACAGTTATCCCGGAAATGATACGGGATTTTGGAAGGCGACATGCCTTGCAATAAACTTACCGACGCGACATTCAGGAATACAAAGTCATCGGGGACGGAACAGTTCCTTTCAGATGGAGGGGGCTGTATGTCTGCGTACGTCAACTGGGGGAGGGGTGAGCCATTTCCTTTCGAATGGCTTACAGGATTGCGGAATTCGCGCTCATTCGGCCGGCCATTTCGTAAGAACTCGGCCACCCAAAGTAAGCAACCTTAAATGAGTGACCTACTCAAGCCAAATTTCCCCCATACGCTCTGTTAGTCTGACGGTCACCCATTGCCCTGCAGCCCCTCTTGCTCCACGAAGGTGTCCATTCGAAATCCAGATCATTCAAGACCTTTGACCAAGTCGCCCAGGATGCCCTGACTTTTTGATTTGCAGTTATCAGGTCATCTCCGATGATGGGCTATCCATGTATTTGGATTGGATGTCGATGGTGGTCATGGCCGCGCAGCACCTGGCAAATGCGGTGGCAAAGAAAGCGATATCGGGGTCAAACTGCCAAGACTGAGGAGGTTATATGAATGGCAGGATACGGGGCGGGAAAGAGGGGACTTCCCCTCTCAAGTGGGCCTAGTAGTTAGGTGTTTAGAATGGACGGGCTAAGTTTATAGCCGCGCCGCGAACATGGCGGGAATAAGGAAAGTTGTCACGGAAATGAAAGCGGCCGATGATGGGGTTCGGCCGAATTCCTTAACATGCTGATTTAATTTGGTCGGGGTGAGAGGATTCGAACCTCCGACCACCTGCACCCCATACAGGTGCGCTACCAGGCTGCGCTACACCCCGAAAGATGAGATCATAGCGGTTCTAGGGGTCTCAAGTCAAAATCCCTTGGTATCCAAGAGGCTGTCTCAAGAGCTTGTCGATGTCCAAACAGCTTCTCCGCTTGTTTCCCACGCCGTCTGAAACGGTCCCTCTGCGAGGCCTCTACCTCAAGGAAAATCTCCACCTTCGCGGTGTCCCAGGACGCCCTTTTGTTTATGCCAACTTCCTGAGTAGCCTGGATGGGCGCATTGCCCTGGAAGATGAAACGGGGGTCCCTTATCTCCCCAAATCCCTGACGACGGAAGATGATTTTCGGTTGTTTCTTGAACTTCATGCGCAGGCAGATTGTCTAGTCACACATGGGGGGTATCTTAGAGCGCTGCAGGATGGACGGCTGGGGAACATTCTTCAGGTTGGCGTGCATGAATTGGGGCTCGATTTACCTGACTGGCGTCAAGCGCATGGCTTGGATCCGCAGCCGGCGATCGTTGTCGCCAGCGCGAGCCTCGATTTTCCCATTCCAGAATCCGTCAAAGCGTCCGGGCAAAGGCTCATGATCGCGACAGGGCAGGAGGCCAATTTGGATCGTGTCAACGATTGGGAGAAGCAGGGGTATGAGGTTATTCGGGCCGGCGCCGGGCAAGAGGTCAATGGCGGCGTCCTCAGCCAGTGTCTCTCCGAACGCGGATTCAACACCCTGTATCTCATCGCCGGACCTTTGATGCTGGAAACGATGGTGCGCGAAGCCCAGTTGGCAGTCCTTTTTCAGACCATATCCCACCAATTGTTGGGTGGGGAAGCGTTTCGATCGATGTTGCCAGGTCCCGCTTTGGGTGAATTAGGTCAGGTTCGTATGTCATCCCTCTACTACGATGTCGATGCAGGGCGTGGCGTCGGGCAATGGTTTGCCCAGTTTGCTTTGGGGGAAGACCATGAATGACATGGACGCTCACGTGACTTTGGTGACCGCAGGTGCGCGGCGGGTCGGTTCGGCCATTGTGAGAGAACTGCATGCGGCCGGAGACCGGATCATCCTCCATTGTCGCGAGTCTCGCGAAGCGGCTGATACCTTGGCTTCAGAACTCAATGCGGTGCGCCCGGATTCCGTAACGGTTTTGCAAGCCGATCTCAAGGACGCCGCCGAGCGGAATCAGCTCATCGCCGATGCAATTCAGCGCTGGGGTCGCTTGGATGGATTGGTGAATAATGCGTCGACTTTCTATCCCAGCCCCGTAGGGAACGTTAGCGACTCCGTTTGGGAGGATCTCGTGGACGTCAACCTCAAGGCACCTTTTTTTCTAGCCCAGGCCGCATTTGACGCTTTGGCGCGTTCTCGGGGGGCGATCGTCAATATCGTGGATATTTATGCCGAGCGTCCTCTAGCGGCTTATCCCGTCTACTCGGTGGCCAAGGCAGGTCTTTTGGCGTTAACGCGGAGTCTTGCCCTTGAGCTTGCGCCTATGGTGCGGGTGAATGCGGTATCGCCGGGCGCTATTCTCTGGCCTGAGGCGCCCGTCGACGAGCAGGAAAAGGGAAAAATCCTGTCGACGATCCCCTTAGGTGAGCGGGGTCACCCTTCGGACATCGCAAAAACCGTTCGGTTTTTTCTCAAGGACGCCCCCTACATTACCGGTCAAGTTCTGGCCGTTGACGGGGGGCGGACCCTCAGTCTTTAGCGCTGCGGGGAGGCCAGTTTTTTCTGGTGGGATTTCGATTGATCGAACTCGGACCAGAGTTCCTGGAAAGTTTTGCCGATCTCGGGGTGCTTGAGGCGGGGTGCTAATTCTGCCAGCGGTTCCAGTACAAAAGCGTAGCGGGTAATTTCAGGCCGAGGAATCTCGAGGCGCCCCCGCGCAAAGATCGCATCCCCCCAAAGGATCAAGTCGATATCGAGGGTTCTTGAGGAAAACTTTTGGCTTTCCCGCGTTCGCCCATGTCGCTCCTCAATGGTTCTTAAGTGTTCGGCGATGACCTCGGCCGATAGTTCGGAATGAAAAGAGGCGACGAGGTTGTGAAAAACCGGCCCCTCAAAGCCCACGGCTTCGCTCTCATAGGTGCTCGAAACCTCAAGTGGTCCGAACGCATCCCGAATATCCTCAAGCGCTGCCGGGATGTGGCGCTCTGGATCAATATTGCTGCCGATGCTGAGGAAGGCTCTAGGCATTGGTCCTACGTCGCGCTGCGCTCAATGAGAATCCCCACATCGCTCGCACCGCTGATGGCGCCGCGTTTGTTGAGGGTGAGGCGAACCCAGGGGACGCCGAATTCCTGGATCAGAATCTCCGTGATTTTTTCGGCCAGTGTCTCCACCAGCTGGAAACTGCTCTCCTCAACAAAGCCAATCACCCGCTTGGATACGGACTTGTAATCCAGCGTGTGACCGATATCGTCGGTTTCAGCGGCCTTGCGGATGTCGGTGGCCATTTCGAGATCGATGATCACGGTTTGTCGGATTTCACGTTCCCAGTCATAGATCCCGATGACGGTCTCGATGGTCAGGCCTTTCAGAAAAATGATGTCCATGGATATGTCTGTCTGCATTCGGTGACGGTCAAACTAATTGGTAACATACACGCTTTCATCCTCGCAATACCGGGAAAAGGCGACATGACAATTTGGGCACTGATTCCACTGGCATACCTCATGGGCTCTGTTTCGACGGCGATTATCGTCAGCCGTCTTCTCGGTTTACCTGATCCTCGTCAGCAGGGCTCCAAAAATCCTGGTGCAACCAATGTGCTGCGACTGGGGGGCAAGAAAGCGGCGGCGGTGACTTTGATCGGCGATGCCCTCAAGGGGTTAATCCCGGTGCTGATTGCAAAGTCCCTCGACGTGTCCCCGGAAATTCTGGCGGCAGTCAGTCTGGCCGCCTTCTTGGGGCATCTTTATCCCATTTTCTTTGGCTTCAAGGGCGGCAAGGGCGTTGCCACGGCTCTGGGTATCTTCTTGGGGCTTTCCCCTTGGGTCGGACTTGCTGTGCTTGCGACCTGGCTGCTGGTCGCTTTCATCTTCCGGTTTTCATCTTTGGCGGCCTTGACGGCCGCGCTCCTCTCGCCGCTTTACCTGTGGTTGATTCTGCATTCGGAGGTGTTGGTGGGCGCAGGTCTGACGATGGCTTTGCTGCTGGTCTCCCGTCATCGAGCCAACATTGAACGGCTGATGAAAGGGGAAGAAAGCCGCATCGGCAGCGGCAAAAAGAAAAACCCGAAAAATTCAGGCTGATGTCGCGTCAGGTTTTCTGAGCTCCGAGAGGGGCCACCGGGGTCTTGCGAGAATTTCAGGCGGTTCCGTTTGACCGGCCATGAGCCGTTGAAAGCCGGCATAGGCAATCATGGCACCGTTATCCCCGCAAAACTCAAGCCGCGGAAATGCCACCGAATAGCCCCCTTTCTGGATCATCTCCTCGAGCTTTGCGCGAATGCGGCGGTTAGCGCTCACCCCACCGGCAACAACCAGGGTCCGAAGCCCCGAGGCTTCCAGCGCTCGGCGGGTCTTGATGACCAGCGTATCGGCAACGGCTTCCTCAAATCCAGCGGCCACGTCCTGTTTATCCTGAAGCGTTGCAGAGGTCCCCTCGAGTGTGACCAGCGTGTGGGTTTTGAGGCCACTGAAACTGAAATCAAGGCCCGGCCGATCGGTCATGGGTCTTGGAAACCTGAAGCGCCCAGGATTTCCCGCTTCGGCAAGGCGCGAAAGTGAGGGCCCCCCGGGGTACTCAAGGCCGAGCATTTTTGCCGTCTTATCAAACGCTTCCCCGGCGGCATCATCGACGGACTCCCCAAGGATTTGGTATTCCCCAATCGAGCGGACCTCGACGAGTTGGGTATGGCCGCCTGAGATCAGCAGCGCGAGGAAAGGAAATGCGGGCGGATTCTCTTCCAGTAGGGGCGCGAGAAGGTGGCCTTCCATGTGATGTACGGCAACGGCCGGGATGTCGAGGCTGATGGCGAGGCTCCGTGCGACAGAGGCCCCCGCCATGAGAGCCCCAATCAGACCGGGACCTGCGGTATAAGCGATCCCGCCTAGTTCACTAAGTTGGAGCCCGGTTTCCTTGAGGAGTTCTCGAATCAGTGGGATGAGCTTTCGGATATGATCTCGCGAGGCGAGTTCCGGGACCACGCCACCATATTCGGCATGGATCTGGATTTGGCTGAAAAGGCGGTGTGCCAGAAGTCCCTGATCGCTGGAGTAGAGCGCAACACCCGTCTCGTCACACGAGCTTTCGATGCCGAGGACGATCATGCTTTCTTTGCCATATTGGGATAAGTCGGTATAATGAGCGGCTTTCGGTTCGCCCCGGGTTTCCCGGAACACTAACGCATTGATTTGCTGGAATATATTGGAAGTCTTGCATGCCTTCAATCAAGATCAGAGAGAACGAGCCCTTCGAAATCGCGATTCGTCGCTTCAAGCGGGCTTGTGAAAAGGCCGGAACCCTTTCTGAGGTTCGTCGCCGTGAGTTCTATGAAAAGCCCACCGAAGAGCGCAAGCGCAAGGCTGCCGCTGCGGTTAAGCGTCACCTGAAGAAGCTGTCACGCGAGCGTTTCGCGCTGCAGAATCTCCGTAAGGGCCGTCCCCAGACCGAACGGTAATTGGGATGAGCGAGCTCAAGCTTCGCCTCCAGTCCGATATGAAGACGGCCATGAAGGCCGGCGAAAAGGATCGACTGGGTGTCATTCGCCTGATTTTGGCTGCGATCAAGCAGCGTGAGGTGGATGAGCGGATTGAGCTCGATGATGCTGCGGTCCTGGCTGTGCTTGACAAGATGGTCAAGCAGCGTCGGGAATCCGTATCGCAATACGAGGCCGCTAACCGTGAAGATCTTGCCGCGGTCGAACGCGCAGAGATCACGGTCATTCAGGCCTATCTGCCGGTACCCCTCAGCGATCAGGAAATTGAAGCCCTCATCGCGGCGGCCATCCAGGAAACGGGTGCTGCTGGGCCGAGTGGGATGGGTAAGGTGATGGCTGTCCTTCGGGGTCCCATGCAGGGTCGTGCCGATATGACGGTCATCAGCGCCAAGGTGAAGCAGCAACTGGGCGTCTAGACCCAGTTAAGGTAAATTGATCGTGTACCCGCAAGGGTGCGTCACCCCGGACGATGCGTCCGGCACTCCGTTCGATGTCCCGGCTCGAGGCATATGGCGGGCAGAATCCCTGACACCTTTATTCAAGACCTTCTGGCGAGAACGGATCTCGTCG